>Ga0209570_1001275_pt1 | contig 14942 bp, 15 predicted proteins | sample EBPBio172007_DNA_FD_185861 | JGI IMG/M metagenome (GOLD analysis project Ga0209570, IMG submission 185861) | Wastewater treatment Type I Accumulibacter community from EBPR Bioreactor in Madison, WI, USA - Reactor 1_9/17/2007_ DNA (SPAdes)... | ecosystem: Engineered > Bioreactor > EBPR >... | reverse complement strand
TTTTTTCCTCCCAAAAACTCTGAAGGAATAACAAGCCTTTTCTCTACCTTCTGTTTACTGCGGTTTTGTTTTTTCGAGTTTTTATGGAACATAACAATTACCATAAGGGAAAACAACGCTATTCCCATCGTCAATATTAGCTTTATCCAATTATTTTTTAGCATTCGATTTCTCCTTTTTTGCTTTGTTCCAAATAGCATCGCTTATCACCGCACGAACATTACCAAGATGATCGCTCAGTTCATAATGCTTGCGGAATATCTCGCGGGAACTATATCCTTGCGTATTATAATGCGCCACATTATCTAATGGTACGATAGTGCCCGTTTGCGGATATGTACGTAAGCCCATCCTTTTACCGCATGGTTTGAATAAATAGTATTTCATAATTTTTATTTTTTATTTCGAAGTTCCTCTAATTTCTCTTTTAGCATATCTTTTGTTGTTGTAAAATTATAATTTAATTTAGTATATCTGTAACAATAGCTTACAGGGTCATTCTCTAATTCTTGAATAAGTAATTTTAAAGATAAAGTATCAGCAACATCTCTAATTATAGACGCACGCCAAGAAAAAGTTGTTTTGTCAGGTGGAATACCTGTATAGTATATTATTGCTGTTCTATCAAAACAGGGTTCTCTAACAAACCAAGGGACAATACGTTTTGTAGAAAAAGTATTAATGCTGTCAATGAATAAATTCATTCTCATCGTTATGGACATAGTGTCTAATGGATGATAGTACACCCATTCTATGTCTTTTTCTGACTCATCTTCTGTGTCATCTTGGAATATCTTATCACGAATACTCGAAGATGAACCGCAACTAAAAGAAAGAATACAACCGACAATGAGTACTATGTTGACAATAGATTTAATCATAATTTTGCAATTATTTATCTGGATTATTAAAGTATTTAGAATTATTGAGCCAAGGAGTGTTGTTGTTTAATTTTATTTTTGCCCTTTCATTAGCATTCTCTTCATTATTTTCAAAATTTTCTTTATTTTTCAAATCATTTAACCGACTCTGAATTTCATCTCCTATAGCATCAGCTGCTTTTTTTTCAATATCTGACACTTCCGTTCTTTTCTTCACTATTTCTTCATGTGACTTATTTTCTATAATCATTTTCTCAGCTACTATCGTAAACTCAGCTAATAAAAAATTATGAATTTCTGTTAGAACTTTATCTGCTTTTCCCTTACTTTTAAAAGTCTTACCATTGTATTTTACTGAATATGAATAAGTACTAGCTTCGACAACTTCTTTAATGATATCTACATGTCCAAATTCATGTGCCTCGACTTCAACAAAGAGTCCTTTATTTGCCTGTTCTAATGGTCCCTTTCCATTAGGACTGAACTTCTCATGATATTGAACATCAATCTTTAAATGAATTACATACTCATTTATTTCCTTCCCGTTGAATTTTTCCTTGTATTTAGGTGTTGCAATCTGAACACTGGTTAAACCGATACCTTGTAACCTTACCGATTTAGCTAAACTTACTTTCAGGTCAAAGCGAGGCTTTATTGGAGCATAATCAAAAACTGCACCGTCTATCTCCTTAAATGCTATGACGCAATTGTTTGCAAAAACATAAGGAGATAATTCAGGATATTGAATAGCCATTGGATCAATGGCATCCCATCGAGCTTTGCGTGGGTCATGCATCCTAAATTCAAAATTGTAACTATTCCCGCTGCCTTTTATTTCATCATCTTTTTCTACACCATTATACCCGAATCTATAGCCGCCACTGCTCCAATTTCGCCCGGGTTGAGCCATGCCGAAGGGGTAATAATTCGTATAACTAACGATATGCGGGGTCATTATACCATTATATGACCATTTCGCATCGCTTATCACCGCACGAACATTGCCAAGATGATCGCTCAGTTCATAATGCTTGCGGAATATCTCGCGGGAACTATATCCTTGCGTATTATTTTGCGCCACATTATCTAATGGTACGATAGTGCCCGTCTGCGGATATGTACGTAAGCCCATCCTTTGATTTGATTGGATAGTATGGTCTGACAATATAATAGGCATTGCCGTTTCAAAGCAACCTTTACGCTTATATGTTGCCACCACCGTACCTTTTTCGCTATAGATATAATAGGTCACGCTATTGTCCGCACAATTTGTTGAACCAAGATCCACCGTTTTTTTCACTCTATTGCCATGAGCATCATAGTCAAAACTAATGATTTTTGGCGGATTAGTGCTATTATCCTTTACTTGCGTCACTTTCCCTTTGGCATTCCATTGTATATCCAATTGCTCTGCAATATCGCCAATCAAATTACCGGAATGGATGCTTTTTGTCAATGCCTCTCTGTTTTTATGATTCGACATTAAAGATAAAAGACAACTTAGTCTTAAATGTTGTATATTTGTATTATATTTCACACTTTCCATACGGGAGTATCTCATGGCACGCAAGCATATTGTTATCGTTGGAACAAATTTCGGCGGCTATACCGCTGCTTTGGAGTTAAAAGAATTAGTTGGCGACAATCATGATATTACCGTGATTGCCAATACACATAAGTTCTTGTTTTTCCCATCACTTATATGGTATCCTTTTGGTTTGCGCGATGAAAAAGACATTACCTTTGATGTGCGCCATCAATACAGCAAACATTCGATTAAATTTATTGAAGACGAAGTAGATTTGTTCGATCCTCCCAATAATGGCGTTATCACTCGTCACAATGGCATTGTGAGTTATGATTATCTGATTATAGCCACAGGACCGAAAGTAGATTATGATTATATACCGGGTTTGCGCGAACATTCCTATTCTATTGTTGGTTTAAATCCGGCACAACGCACGCGTGAAGCATGGCAGCGTTTTCTTGCCGACCCGGGACCGGTTGTTATTGCATCGGCTCAAGGTGCGGCATGTTTTGGTGCAGCTTATGAATTTTTATTTAATGTGCGTTATCAGCTCGCCAAAAATTCTCTTGATAAAACTTGCTCATTAACATATTCCACAGCAGAACCTTTTCTTGCGCATTTTGGAATAAATGGATTTGGTAATGCGCAACAAATGTGTGAATGGTTTTTCAAACATTATCATATTCAAGCACATCTTAATGCTTCCATTAAAGAAGTACGGGCAGATGGCGTAGAATTAGAAAATGGTGAATTTTTACCGTCAAAATTTACGATGATTATGCCTCGTTTTCTTGGTATAGATGCTGTGCGTAATACGCCGCAATTAGCCAATGATAAAGGGTTTATCGTCACGGACAAAGGTTATCGGCATCATATATTCCCTAATATTTTTGCAGCAGGTGTTGCCGTGCATATTGCTCCACCGGGGGAAACTCCCGTTCCTTGCGGTGTGCCAAAAACAGGGTATCCGACAGAACAAATGGCAAAAACAGCCGTGAAAAATATTATAGCAGACATCAAAGGATTGCCGCAAGTAGAACAAGCATTTGAGGATATTAATGCTTATTGTATTATGGACACCGGAAATATGGGTATGATGATTGTAGGTGACCACATGGTGTCGCCTCGTGAACATGAATATATTATTCCCGGACCGGAAGCTCATTGGGCAAAAATTGCCTTTGAAAAGTATTTCCTCTTCTCGCGGAAACATGGAAAAGTATAAATTGTAAACACATATATACTTCATCATAAAAAGTCCCTTGCGTTCCGACTTAAGGGGCTTTTTTTTAGTGGGATTTCTTCAACCAAAATACTGAATTATAAGAGAAAGGCAAAATTTGAGGCGATTATCAGCCAATTCTTCCTTATCATCATACTCATTGTATCATAGATAGTATATTTTTTGCTTTTTATCTTCACTTTGGGAACAAAATCATAACTTCTACGGTATAGTAGTTCATTAAGCAAAGAGTATTCATCTTTTCAGTTTTTACATTCAGTTATGAAATCACTTCTTTCTTTGTTCATCGTCTTGACTGTCTCAACATCCTTTGCACAACAGGTACAATGGCATAAAATGAGCCACCCTCTCCACTATACACCGACAGATATTAAAAAAGCAGGTGATATGTTATATATGACCACGCTTGAGAATACATACTTTGCCTCTGAAGATAATGGTGACACTTGGAAGATAGTTGGTGATTGGAAACATTGGATGACGGCACAGACAACAGGGTCAGCTCATTTCATTGATGAAAACAATAATATTATTGTGTATCCGGGTATGGTTTCCCCTAATTCGCCAATTCTGCAATCTAAAGATAAAGGAAATACATGGAAATTCCTCACAATTATAGGCCGTAGTAATATTCTATCAATAACAAATTGGAAAAAAGGATTCATTAGTATAAGATCGGATTACTCTGATAATCTCGGTTTATTACTTGCTTATGACACAACACAAAAAAACATAAATACGTATTATGAAGAAAATTTGTTTGGAAAATGTTTTACTTTAGATTCAGTCTATTTCATAAATTATTCGGGCATATATTCTTCACCCTTTGACACTATTATTCCTAAAAAAATTATTCACTTTCCCAATAAAACCCGCTCTTTTTCTCTGTACATGAAGGATACATCATGCTTTATCACCGCAGAAAATTTTCTCTTCTTTAGTCATGATAATGGCAAGACATGGGAAAAGGATACCTTGCCTTTTATCGCAAAACATCTTCAGAAAAACTCACGAAATTTTTATGCTATTGACAAAGAAAATCATTTATGGAAATTATCAAATGATGGAAGACAATGGGGAAAATTTCTGTCATTTCCTTTAGCTCATGATAGTATCACTTGCTTTTATGCAGACAATGATCAGTTATTCTTTGGTGGGAGCAAAGGATTATTGCGCTATTCCTTGCGAAACAGTACTTGGTTGAATCAAAGTGATTTAGGCTCTATAAGCAGTTATACGGTTAAATTAACGGACAGGGGTATATGTGCAAGTACAGAATACAATTCATGGGTCTTACCTTCGGGATTTTGTTATACAACAAATCTCGGTAAATCATGGAAAAAACATATAATAGGAACTTGGGGCGATAGAGTAGCCAAAGTTGGTTCAGGGGTAGGTTATCATGATGGATACTTCTCGACTCCTGATGCAGGTGGATATACCGGACTTCATTTCAGTTTCTTTGACGGCAGGCTCAGTACAAATTATGAACCGGAGGGATTTTATGTGTTTTCTATCAATAACAATCGCATAATTATTCATAGAAAAGTTGATAGCGTTACAGTTTGGAAAAACACAGAAAAAACGACCTATAAATTACAGTTACCCGAACCCTTTAAATACACATTTGACAATAGACCGGCAATAACTTTTTTTACAGTTCAAGATACCATATATTGCTCGTATAATGATTCAACTTATGAAAGAGCAGTTTATTTTTCATCTGATTACTGCAAAACATGGATAAAGTTCCCCGGATTATTCTCAGAATGGAAATATAAAAGATATACTACTCCATTTCAATTTGGAAAATTCTTATTAAGAAAAAACTCACCTTACATTATCGAAGTCTATAATCCCCGTAATAACTCATGGCATACAATCAATGATCCTCGCTGGGGTACTATTGGGTATAGAGATATGGACTATAATGATTCGCTTATTGTTGTGGGACATCCAACAGGTGTCTATTATCTTACCCCCGACGATATTCCGGCATTAACAGACATTCAGGAGTCCCCGTCAGTGAATAATTCTATCGCCATCTATCCCATTCCTTTCGATGATAAACTCAACATTAATGCACTCTCCGAAGATGCAGAGCTTACTCTTTATTCTGTCATGGGTCTTCCTGTACTCTCACAAAAAAATGATAATAATACACCTATTACTCTGGAAACAGATCTGATTCCGAGAGGAATCTATTTTCTTGAAATAAAGACTCGCCATTCAAGCGTCAAATATTCTGTACTTAAATTATAGCATTATTCCCATATCAGCCACACATTATACGGGTACTTCCCTTGCTCCGAAGAGTGACACGGCAGCTTGTTCTAATGGATGATATTCTCTTTGTACTTTTTGCGGTTTTTCATTACTTTTATCTGCCAATAAAGAAGATAATTTTTCTGTGGCGGAAAGCGTAGGCTTAGGTTCGGCAACAAAAGTGGTATTTTTTGCAGTGTCCGTATATATTGCGCTATCAGGTATTGCAAACATTTCTTGTTCTTTATGAGCATCATTACTCATCAGAATTATTTTTATGCTTTGTTCATAAAAATCACGTACTTGTTCTTCGAGTGATGGCACATATTTTTCCAAAGTCGTATAAGCCAATCTTTGTTTGGGCACCAAAGTAATAGAATCATCGGCAAATGTCATCAAAATATCTTTATGCTGAAATTGAAATAACATTTTCACACCGGCATCTTTTATTGTATCAACAAATGTAGTCCATTGTTGTTGAATAGTCTCTGCCGTTACTTTTTTTAATATCGGAGTCGGCTCAATTTCCTTTGCCGCGTTAATATGCCCTGTTTGGACGGGAGAAGCAATTGCAGCGGCACTATATTTCGGCGGTGTATGTTCTTTTACTGTTTGTCGCTCTGCTATTGGAACGGTGTCGGCATTATGATGAGTGTTTTTTTTTAATTCTTCAAGTAATTCAGAAAGTAATACCGTGCTGTCCATCATTGCCATTTGTGAGAGCATAAGTTCAAATCGGAAGCGCGGTTGTGTGGAAAACCTAATTTCTTGTTGTGTCGTAGTCACCAATGTCATTAATCGAATAATATCGGGCTGTGAAAAATGGACTGCTTCCCTTTCATATCGGTCTAAATATACCGTTGCCGATTCAATAAGTTTTGTGCTTCCGGTGGCTAACACAGACAACATATTACGCAAATGTTCCAATAAGCCATTCAAACATTCTTGCACTTCATACCCTTTTTCATTGACCATTTGTGCAAGCCGAAACATCGTTGCCACATCCCTATGATAAATAGCATGAGTAATGGAAAAGAAAAATTCTTCATCAATTAAATGCAAAGCATTATGCACGGCATCAGATCGCACATCTTTACCGCAAAATGCCACTACTTGATCAAAAATACTTTGCGAATCACGCATCGAACCGTCTGCTTTTTTCGCAATGGCAAGTAAGGATTCTTTATCAATAATAATTCCCTCACCGGCAGCAATTTTTTCTAATTGTTTGACGATGGTATCAATATCCATACGACGAAAATCGAAACGCTGACAACGGCTGAGAATGGTCGCCGGAACTTTATGTACTTCTGTGGTAGCAAAAATAAATAATAGATGCGGGGGCGGCTCTTCCAATGTTTTTAATAAAGCATTAAATGCCGAAGTGGACAGCATGTGGACTTCATCAATAATATAGACTTTGTATTTACCGTGAATAGGCGGATATTTGGCATTGTCACGCAACTTTCTCACATCATCCACACTATTATTAGATGCGCCGTCAATTTCAACCACATCCAGAGATCTGCCATCAACAATATCTTTGCACGAATCGCATATATTGCAGGGTTCGCCATCGGGTGCGGGCTGAAAACAATTCAATGATTTGGCGAGTAAGCGAGCCGTTGTCGTTTTACCGACACCGCGCGGTCCGGTAAAAAGATACGCATGGTGGACACGCCCGCCAGTCACAGCATTGCGTAAAGTAGTCGCCACATGGTCTTGCCCCACCATTTCATGAAATTGCATTGGTCGCCATTTCCGCGCCGTCACCACAAATTGTTCTTGTATGTCCGCCATGATATTCTCGTAATAGTATGTGCAAAATTCGGATATTTGGACGAATTGCAATCATTTTCTCATTATTTTCACCATAAAATGATGGATAAATGACCAACAATATGTAATTTTCCCTACATTTTTTCTTGAGGATGATACTTATGTCTGTTCTGATACGCTTTTTTCTGTGTTGTGCTCTTACTTTGGGCAGTATCGCTTGCGGCAGCGAGCCATTAAGCGTTCCCGCACGCATCACCGATAAAACCACACAAACCATAACACTTATGGGAATTGTAACGGACAATAATGGCAAACCTCTCCACAATGTGACGGTAGTTATCGGCAAATCATTAGCATATACGGGACTTGACGGGTCATTTTCATTACAATCACAAAATGTCAAAACAAATGGCTTTACCGTTTCTTGTGTGAAAAATGGCTACTTTACTGTCACGAAAAGACTTATACCAAATTCATCTTTTATGACGGCGACCATTGCTCTGCCCATTGCAGAAACGGTGGACATCATTGACTTTATGGAAAAAGACACCGTCGAAATCAACAGATGCACCCTCTTATTCGATTCCAATTCATTTATGAACGGTACAAATCAGCATAAAGCCAATGCGCAATGCGCCATACATATTATGGATGGACAGAATGCCGGTTATACCTTTACTTCCGATGGCAATGGCATCAATGATGATCCGCAAAGCAGTGGTTTTAATCGTACAGCCTTTTCTTCGCTGGGTCACTACAGAATTGCTGTGTCCACTATGAATGGAACCCCTCTCAGCTTGCGCAGCAATCAAACCATCACAATGCTCACACCCGTTCCATCGGCTTTGGGGTCAGCACCTGTGGATTGCCCGCTCTGGTTTTTTGATAATGAATCACAAATGTGGGTGCGCAAAGGCAATGCCGTCTATGATCAATCGCAAAATGTCTATGTGTCTTCTCTTGATCGCTTAGGAACATGGATGCTTGCCTTTGAAGATGAAACGGGAATAATAAGCGGAGAAATCACCTGTGGCAATGCACCCGTCAAAGGTATTATCGTCAATGCGGGCATCAATGTGGCAATCACGGACTCCATGGGAAAATATTCCGTTCCGGCAGCAGTAGGACAACATATTGTCGTCGTTGAAAGAGTATTCAACGGAGGGCTTACAGCACCCGCTCGCACAGTGACAATCGCAGAAAAAGGTAATCAACAAACCATGAATTTACAATTGCAACTATGCGGAGTCACACTCACGGCAGAAGTCGTGGACGCAAGCGATAAGCCCATTAATGCCTTGCTTATAGTGCAATCATCCGATAATTCTTTCATCACAACAAGACCTGTCATAAACGGTAAGTTGTTTATTACTTTACCGCCATCGCTTGCATGCAGCGTGAAGATACAAACAGCCAATGGAAAATTTTACACGACCAATGTGCAATCGGCAGAGTCAGGCAGCTCTCTCTCTTTACCAAAAATCAAAATACAATAATGTTTTTTTCATGATTGGCGCTTCGTATGAAATATACAATCGTACAGGAAGATTTACCCGACGGTTCTACTCTCATATATATGCCCCAATTACACTATTGTCATATTCTTGCATCGCATCAAGACGAAATTAATATTCATATTCGTCATGCAATTACCTATTATACGCAGCGCGCTGCTTTTCGTAAACGTTTTCAATATTCATTATGGCTACAATCAGAAAATCAATCGAAACCGATGCGTCGGCGACGGAAATGAAATCCTATATCAATCTCAAAGTGCTTTCTCGCTCTGAATTACAAGCACTTTTTGATAATGCTGTCTGGCATGGCGACACACTCCATATTTCCTCCAAATTGGGCAATGGCACTATTGCACTCTTCGATAAAAGAGCAGATATTACTATTGAACTTTCACTGTTCGGCACTGCTGCAAAAAAGACTTTGGAAAATGTGCTGGATAAAGAATTAAAACAATTATCTCCCAAAAAATGACCTCCCTGCATAATGCCCTTCAAGGAATCAAAGTTATTGAACTTGCAAATATTCTGGCAGGTCCCTCGGTAGGTATGTTCTGTGCAGAGCTTGGCGCAGAAGTCATAAAAATAGAAAATCCGCATACAGGAGGTGACACCACACGGTCATGGAATATCACAGGCGAATATCACAATGATATTTCTGCTTATTTTTCCGCAGTAAATTGGGGAAAAAAATCAATAACTCTTGATTTAACCAATACCGAACAATGTGCTCTATGCCATACTCTTTGCAGCGAAGCTGATATTGTTATTGTAAGCTATAAACATGGCGATGCCGAAAAATACGGCGTGGACTATAAGACAATATCGGCAATTAATCCACGGATTATTTACGGCTCCATCACGGGTTTCGGTCATGATAATAATCGTGTAGGTTTCGATGCGGTATTGCAAGCAATGACAGGATTTATGAGCATGAACGGTTTACCCGAAACACCACCGATAAAAATGCCTGTCGCGCTCATAGATATTATGGCTGCTCATCAATTAAAACAAGCACTCTTACTTGCTTTATTACAACGCAATATCACCGGCAAAGGCACCGCTGTCACGGTATCGCTCTATGGCGCAGCAATTACCGCACTTGCCAATCAAGGAACGAATTATCTTATTGCACACCATACGCCGCAACGCTTGGGTTCAGACCATCCGAATATTGCCCCATATGGTCATATTTTTATCACAAAAGACAAAAAAGAATTTTTACTTGCTATCGGTTCTGATACACAATTCAAAAAATTATGTGACATTGTCAATATATCATTACATGAACACAAAGATTTTTCGACCAATAGTGCAAGAGTACAAAATAGCACTGCCCTATATTCCGCTTTAGAAAAAGTACTTGCCGAATGGGATGCCGATATAATAGAACAATACTGTATCGCTGCCGATATTCCCTGTGCTGTTATTCGCAGTGTGGCAGAAGCATTGGAATCACCCCTTGCTGCACCATATATTCTGCATGATGGCACTATGCGAGGCATACGCACTATTGCTTTTCAAGAGCAATCAGATTCGGACAATACGCTACCGTCACTGCAAAGACCACCCCATCTTGGTGAACATAATGCTATAATACAAAAAGAATAAAGTAATGACAGAAACAGCGGTACTGTTCACTCTATAGTTTTCTATATAATGTTGCACTGCTATTCAACAACATATTTCTATTCACAAAAAACATATAATAATGGAAAAACATTTAACCGAATTGAGTGAGCAAGAACTTACAGCCAAACTAAAAGAAATAAAAAAAAACATGATGATTGATGCAACTCTTATTGGTTTTACCATTGGGATATCAATATACAGTGCTGTAAAAAACGGTTTTGGCTTTTTCACTTTTTTCCCTTTGATACTCACCTATCTTATAGTGCGCAATTCTAAAAACACAAAATTATTACAAAGTGAAATTGAGAAAGAATTAGAATCGCGAATATCAAAACATCCATAACATTTAATAACAGTGCAATCACATATAACATAGTCTGAATATAATGTACATCAAAAATATGTTGCATTACAATATGTCACCGACAATAGTATTGTTATAAAAAAAGCGGCATATCACTGCTATGATATACCGCTTACTTTGTCTATGATAATGGCATAATTAATTCTTTTGTCTTCGCGGCATTTCCATTGCCATCATTTGCTTCATAGTTTTGTCCATACCTTCGGGCGAACCGTCAAGGAAAATAACATTACCTTTACCATTTTCCGCCACATGTTTAAGAGCTTCCGTCCACATTTGGAATAAAATAAGTGAAGAATCCAAACCGGCATCGGTCATTTCTTTGGCTGCCACGCTGATACCTTTGGCTGCTTCTTCACGGAACAAAGTTATACCCTGACCACGTAATTGTTGTGCTTCACGTTCTGCGGCGGCGGCAATTTTAATAGCATTTCCTTCTGCTTCGGCTTGTTTGGTTTTTGTGATAAGTAATGCTTGACCTTCATTTTCTGCCGCAGCTTTCAAATTTTGCGAAGCCACAACTTTTGCCATAGACTCAATAATTGCTTTATCGAAGGTAATATCATTAATTTGCAAATCAATTAAATGAAAACCCCATGACTCTAAACTTGCATCCAAGTGCATTTTTACTTCGGAAACAATTTCATGGCGTAAGGCAAGAATTTCTACTTGTTTTTTTGTGGCAACAAAAGAACGTACCGTCCCTTCTACCGTGCGAACAAGTGCCTGCATAAAATTCTTTTCATCAATAAACTTGAAAGCCACATTTTTAATAGTTTCTTCATTTTGTCCCAATACCGAATATAAAATCATCGCCTTAAAATACACATTGGCTTGATCGAAAGTAATTGCCTGAAATTCCAAATCCGATGATCTGTTCTGAATGGATATTCGTTTGTGAATAGCTTCAATAATCGGGATTTTAAAATTTAAGCCGGGCAACATAATTCGACGATATTTGCCGAACATAGTCACCACCGCCACAGTTCCCTGCGCCACAGTCTTCACCGAAGCAAACACAATAAAAATCAATACGAGTAGAGGTATAATGTATCCCATACTATCACCTGTTAATATAAATGAGTAAACACTTGTCTTTACTGCAAAACTATCGGATTATTGCCATACGACATCACACCAAATCCAAAATCAGTATTTTTGACATTCAAGAACTATCCAATCAATCATTTTTTACCGACATAAATTTATGATACTCTCTTTGCTTTGTTTCCTTATTGATGCCATTACGGCTATGTATATTGCGGCAATAGGCACACGCTATGTATGGACTTATGCCATCTCCGGACAAGAAATAGCCCCACTAACATTCACAGAAACAATGGTTTACGGAGGCATTGGTCTCGCTTCGGCTCTTGCCGCATCCATCACGGGCATCTCATTCGGCAAACGTGTATTGCGCCAGCCCTTCAATCCCCCTCAGCGGCGGCGGCACACTGACCACATCATCTGGCTTTTGATTCTCACTTCTACTGTTGCCGCTTGGATTATTACCAAAGTTTCTATATTCGATTTGCTTTCAACAGACGGCTTAACGGGAGCAGCCCGCATATTTGCAGATATTATGTCACCATTAACTGTACTGTTTCATCCCATCACCTTACCACTGACAGGTCATGATTTTGACAGTGCACAATGGTTGGTAACCATACGTGCGCATTGGGCAATTTTCCCTGATGCTTTATCGGCAATTATCGAGACAATGTATTTTGCCTTTTTAGCAACAGCATTAGCCTTACCGCCCAGTTTTATTTTGGCATTTGCAGCAGCCCATAATGTCATGCGTCAGCATCCGGTGACACGCACCATCTATTCACTTGTGCGATTATTGGCAAATTTTTCACGGAGTATTGAGCCACTCATTTGGGCTATTATTTTTTCTGTGTGGGTGGGAATAGGACCCTTCGCCGGAATGTTGGCTTTATTTGTTCATACCATTTCATCATTGGTAAAACAATATTCCGAGCAAATAGAAACAATAAATCACGGACCTGTCGAAGCTATTGAAGCAACGGGTGCGCATCCATTACAAGTATTATGGTTTGCGATGGTTCCCCAAATAGTCATTCCTTTTCTCAGCTTCACTATTTACCGTTGGGATATTAATGTACGTATGGCAACAATTATCGGTATGGTCGGCGGAGGAGGTATCGGCACGCTCTTAATGCAATCACAAGGTCTTGCTCGCTGGCAGGAAGTCGGTGTTATGGTATTGATGATTGCTTTTGTTGTATGGATTATGGATATTGTTTCCGGCAAATTACGTCAAGCATTAGCATAAACTTTAGTGGTTTATGGAAATCGCCCATCATATCAAATGTTTTTTTCTATTATCATATCATCCCTACGGGATTTTCCGCTATTGTATTTCATCCCATCCGCCGGAGGAGTGTCCGCAGGACGGGGTGGTTCTCATTGAGGGGTGGCGCGAAGCGACGGGGTGGATGGTTTTTCATAGAACACAAATTCTATAAACGTGTCATCCCTACGGGATTAATGCGCTATCGCGCTTCAAAAATTCCCCTCATTGAGGGGTGGCGCGAAGCGACGGGGTGGATGGTTTTATTTCTATTATCATATCATCCCTGCGGGATTATATCAGAAAATTCCGCCGCTATTCTTTTTTCCTTTTGTTCTACGCATCCGAATATCTGTCTATGGCTGCTCTTGTGCTGTTAGTATTTGCTCTTCATCTTTGGTTCGCTTGTTCTGTTCTTTAGCTTTCTTGTTTTCATCTTTCCCTCGCTTGTTCTGTTCTTTTCCTCGTTTTTTAGCTTCTTTTGGTAGTTTTTTGGCATCTGTGGGCAAAAAATGCTCTTCTGGATGCTGCACTTCAACTTCTGGACGCTGCACTTCAACTTCTGGACGCTGCACTTCAACTTCTGGACGCTGCACTTCAACTTCTGGACGCTGCACTTCAACTTCTGGATGCTGCACTTCAACTTCTGGACGCTGCACTTCAACTTCTGGCATCATGGAAGATGAAAAGTAAGCCATAGAAGTTAAGCCGACGAGCATAGAAGTTAATCCAACGAGCATAGAAGTTAAGCCGACGAGCATAGAAGTTAATCCGACGAGCATAGAAGATAATCCGACGAGCATAGATACTGAGCCAAAGGATATAGAAAGTCAGCCGACGAGAACAGAAAATGAGCTAAAGAACAGAGAAGGTAATATTCAGTCCATAGCTATCAGAAAGAATAGCGTAGTTGTGGAGTAAAAACAGGCAGTAGCGAAGCAGAGCAAGGCAGTACGCTACGCTTTATTGTACGCTTATAAGCCGACCTTATCCATAAATGGAAAACTATAGGCAGTAAAGAAAAAAACAAGAAAAGCAACAGCAACTTGCATCATCGTGTATAATAAAAATCAAATCAATCAACAGATTACTTTATTTTTGTGTGTCAAAACTAATCAATAGACCTTGTAACGGTATGATGACAAAAAATCACAGCTACAATGTAGTTTTTTCTCTTCTTTATCCGACTCAATGTGTCGCCCACCTTAATACACATACTTTCTTCTTGATAAAAACACGATTCTCCTTTTTTTCATTATAAATCATGAGGTGTTCATGAAACCAATTCGTTATTATGTTCTCGGCGGACTTGCTGCCGGATTTTTCACTTGTTTGCCCATTCATTCCTATGCGCAAGTTGGTGGTGTGCCCCGCCAAATGTCCTATCAGGGAGTCCTCCGCGAAGGAGATAAAGTTCCG
>Ga0209570_1001274_pt1 | contig 14973 bp, 8 predicted proteins | sample EBPBio172007_DNA_FD_185861 | JGI IMG/M metagenome (GOLD analysis project Ga0209570, IMG submission 185861) | Wastewater treatment Type I Accumulibacter community from EBPR Bioreactor in Madison, WI, USA - Reactor 1_9/17/2007_ DNA (SPAdes)... | ecosystem: Engineered > Bioreactor > EBPR >... | reverse complement strand
CATCAATCCTTTTTTTGATATGCCCCCACAACTTTACAGGATTCTGAAAATCGAAGATGTTTCCGGCATGGAGCAAAATCTTCGCCTCTCCCCGGGATTTTAATCTCTTAAAGTTGACAAATTTCTCATCGTCAAATCCCCAATGCAGAACATGTCCTTTATCCTTCAGGAAGGGATAACTTTTAACATAATCGGCAAGGGATGTTTCGGTTACAAAAATTGAAGCACGGCTTTTCTTCAAAATCCTCTTTTCAAGAAAGGCATCCAGCATTATTGTTAATTTGCTTCTGGTTTGCCCTTTGTAATAAGCAATATTCAACCAGGGGTCTATAAATACAGGATAAAACGGGATTTTTGCATTTTTTGCAATCTTTGCTGCAGCAAGGTGAACAGAGTGGGGTGGCCCTATCGAAACTACCGAATCAAATTTTTCATCCAATAAAAGTTTATTCCCTGCACTGACCGCAAAAGGATACCATCCAATTCTTGCATCGGGAATAAAAAGATTCATTCTTATCCAGAGAGATATTGCATGCGTCAGACTTTTGTTCTCTTTGGATATCGTTTCAGATGCCACAAGTTGGACATCTTTTCCCTTCCCGGTGAATATTTTATAAAACTCAAACGGTTCAATAGATTTGGTTTTTATAACTTTAAGGTCCGGAGCGATTTCACTCATCATCGAATCATCTTTTTGCATAAAAGATTCATCTTCTACTGTAAGAACTGCCGGCTGCCAGCCAAATTCCGGCAGGTACTTTATCATCTTAAGGGGCCAATGAAGAGAAGCTTTCCCTGAAGGAGGCCAGTAATAGGTTAAAAAAAGTACCTTTTTCACCGTTTTTTGCCAGCAAAATTAATTACATCAGCAAGTCCAATATGACCGGAACCTTCATTTAGATTTATTGATTCTTTAGCAAAAATCTCAAAATCAAGATCGATAAAATCCTCAACTATCTGTTCGAGGGAAAAAAGCAGATTTATATCCTTTGGTCCGCCTGATGTTTTACCAAGCTGGGTTTTATCATATGCTGTGAAAATCAACTTCCCCCCTTTTTTGAGCGATTTGACTACACTTTTATGTAATTCTTCCCTCATTTCCTGTGGCAAATGCACAAATGCAAGACCAACGGCATCATATTTCTCTTCACCATATTCAAAAGAAAAGAGATCGGCAACCTGATAATCAATTTTAACACCCGATTCTTCAGCAAACTTGTCAGCCTTCTTTTTACCTTCTTCACTCCAGTCGAAGCAAGTTACGACCCAGCCCAACTTTGCTGCATAAACGGCATTTCTTCCCTCGCCCTCAGCGGGAAGCAGCAATTTACCCGGTTCAAGTTTATCAATTTCTTCCTTGAAATGTAAATTTGGTGTCTTCCCGTAATAAAAACGGTCATCCGCATATTTTTCATTCCACTGATTATTCAATACAAACTCCTTTTTTTAATGCAATAATGCAATAATTTTTGATAGTTCCACGGATTTCACGGATTTAACACAGATTCTCACGGATTTTTTTAGGACGCAGATTAAACGGAGTTACGCAGAGGGTATTCTAAACATTTTAATCCTCCCCTCGCCTTATAGGAGAGGGGTCGGGGGTGAGGTCCCTTCGCGTCCTTTGCGGTTAAACTCCAAATCCTCCCCTTTGCGTCCTTTGCGTCCTTCGCGGTTTAAATCAGACCCTGCTACTTTGCTTCTCCGATACTCCGCTACTTCAATTTAAGCTCCGGAAGCCTCCCGGGAATAACATGTCCGCCAAGTTTTTCGAGGGCGAATTCAAGTTGAACCACATCGGTCTCGGAAATTCTTTTAATTTCGTTATAAACAGGCGGAAATTCTTCTAAAAGCACATTATATGCAGTTAATTCATTTTTTGTCAATTTTGAAGTTGACCTCCAATGAGTATAAAGCAGGGTGTTAAGCCTTTCGGAAAGAGTAACCTGTGAAGGCGGATTCTCTTCAGTGCTTGGGAAATTTGATCTTCTTTCAAATTTAAGAAGAAGTTGATCCAATTGATCAAGAATTTTATCTGCTGAAACCATTAATTCAAATCCCGCACCAGGAACTAAAAGCGCTGATTGTTTCAGACTTGTCACTTTTTTGATGAGCTCGTCCAGGAATACACGGGTGCCTCTAAAAGTTCTTGCCAGCTCCCCTGCCTTTTTTTGGAAGTTTACAAGCTCGGCACGATCTTCAATCGGGAGTGTAGTGTTTCTTAAAGCAATGGCATTAAATTCAATCGTTTTACCCAATGGTTTAATTCCATCTCGTGTAACCATCGACATGGCAACTTTATACTTACCCGGCATTACAAGTGAACTGCTTTGCTGTCTCATTGCTGCATTAAATTTGTCGGCTTTCAGAGTTGTGATGCTCTGGTATCTGAGATCCCAGTTTATTCTCTGTACTCCCTTTCCGGTAGTTTTTGTCAGCTTTTTAACCTCATTTCCCGATTCATCAGAAATAGAGAAGATCAGATACGGAGCCACTTCCCTGTTTTCAACATTAAGAGCAGAATCTGAAGGAATTGGTATCGGTTTTCCGTCAACAAAAAGTTTTGATTCCATCTCTTTTCTGATTTCTTTTAGAGTTTTGGGCACTTCTTTTATGTAATATGTAAGATCCACACCAAAATCAGGATTGGGAGCCTTAAAGTAGGTTGTTCCCGTTCCATATCTTCCGGGAGATTCCATATACATCAAGCCGTCGCGGGTATCAAATAAAAATGCTTCCTGTTCCAACATTTCGTTTGTGATTTTCCTCAGTGGAGTATAGTTATCAAGAATGAAGAAGCCCCTTCCAAAAGTGGCGATAACGATATCACCCTCTCTTTTTTGGAGATGAATGTCACGAACAGGAATGTCGGGTAAACCATTTTGCAGTTTGATCCAGTTTTTACCGCCATCGATTGTGAAATAAAAACCAAACTCTGTCCCGACAAAAAGGAGATCAGGATTTTCAAAATCTTCGGCAATGCTCCAGACAGGTCCATTTTCAGGCAGGTTGGCAGAAATCGATTTCCAAGTCTGCCCTTTGTCTTCACTTTTCATTACATAAGGTTTAAAATCATCACTTTGGTGATTGTTAAACGACGCATAAACCACATTTTCATTAAATCGGGAGGGAAGGACATCGCTTACATAAGTATATTCGGGAACACCGGGGAAGTTTTTTGATGCGCGCCAGGTTTTAACATCTTCAGTCACCTGAATAAGCCCGTCATCGGTTCCTGCATATAAAAGATTCTCCTTTACCGGTGATTCTGCAAGAGAAACAATGGTTCCAAAAAGGGAAGTTGATTTGTCTTTTGAGACTGCATCCACACCCCAGAATTTATCCATCACAGGGAATGAGTTTCTGTCAACTCCTGTTGTAAGGTCGGGACTGATCACTGACCAATTATCACCACGGTCATCAGTTCTAAAAACCATGTTGGCAGCTGTGTAAAGTCGGGTGTTTTTATGTGGGCTTATAAAAAGCGGGGTATCCCAATTCCATTTGTAGGTTTTTTCACCTTTTCCGGGTTCCGGTCTGATATCAATAGCCTCTGAACTCTTTTTATCATATCTGACCATTCCGGCATACTGAGATTCTGCGTAAACAATATCAGGATTTTCAGGGTCAACAGCCGACCAAAATCCATCACCACCATTGGTAATAAACCAATCGGAATTAACAATTCCATCATCACTTAGGGTTCTTGATGGTCCTCCCATGCTGCTGTTATCTTGTGTCCCACCATAAACATTATAAAACGGCGATGCATTATCGGCAAAAACACGATAAAACTGAGTGACAGGGAGATTTTCTTTAAAATCCCATGATTTCCCACTGTCGAACGATTCGTAGATACCACCATCACCGCCAATCAAAAGATGTTCTGTGTTGGCAGGATTAATCCAGAGTGCGTGATCATCCACATGACGATCTGAAACTCCAAGATTTACCCAGGTTTTCCCTGCGTCTGTTGTCACTTTTGAAACAACTTCCATCGAATAAACTTTGTTTACATCCTTTGGATCACAAAATATCTCATTAAAATATTGTCCTGATGAAGCATAATCGCTCATTTTATCCCAGGTAGCGCCTCTGTTGGTGCTTCTGTAAAATCCACTGTGGCCCTCAGCCGCTTCAAGGATAATATAGAGAACATCAGGATTTACAGGGGAGATATCAATTCCCATTCCACCAAGATGAACTGAAGGAAGTCCCTTCATTATCTTTTCCCAGGTTTCACCACCATCTTCAGATTTATAGACGGCAGTTTCCGGTCCACCACCAATTTTTGTATAAATATGTCTTCTTCTTTGTTCAGAAGTGGCATACATTACATCGGGATTTCTTGGGTCAAAAAGGAGATTGTTTACTCCGGTATGGATGCTGATATCGAGAACTTTTTTCCAGGTTTTACCACCGTCAACGGTTTTGTAAAGTCCACGGTCCCCACCGGGTCCCCATGCAGATCCTTCGGCAGCAACAAAAACGATATTGGAATTACGTGGATCAATTATGATATCACCAATCTGGCGCGACTCTTTTAATCCCATGTTTTTCCATGACTTGCCACCATCAACAGATTTATAAACACCATTTCCATAACCCAATGCCCTTTGATGTGTATTTTCACCCGTGCCTGCCCACACCACAAATTTGTTGTTTGGATCCATCGTGACACAACCCATGGAGTATGCACCATAATTGTCGAAGACCGGACTAAAAGTGGTCCCGGCATTTGTGGTTTTCCATATATGTCCGCTTGAGACTGCTACGAAATATTCACTAATGTTTTTTGGGTCAACTGCAAAATCAGAAATTCTGCCGGAGGTAAGTGCCGGTCCGATATTTCTCCACTTCAGACCGGAAAAGTTCTCCTTTTGGAGGGTACTTTTTTGATCTTTCTCTTCATTTTGTGCAGTGATTACCCCGGAAACGAGGACTGAAATTAGCATTAAACAGATCAATTTGAGGCGCATTGGCATTATCTCTTTGTATGTGACTAAAAGGAAATTTTGGAAACCTAAAAATAAACAAGATTTAGATAATGCAGTAATCCAATAATCCAAATAATTCAATAATGCAGAAATCCAATTATACAAAGATCAAGCCGTTTGATTAAATGATTAAATTCTCATATATTAAATGTTGCATCAAAAAAAATAATTACACGACAACAAATCAAGTAATCTCAAATGAGTTGTAGCAAAAACCTTTCAGGCTTGCTTGCATGAAAGTGATAGTCGATTCCCGTTATTATCAAAGTGTACTCAAATGAAGAGCCTCTTTTTTCTTCTTTTTTTGATAACACCACTGATTTCGCAGGGTATTGATGCGACTAAACTTGGTGGTCTTTATTTTTCAGGAAGTTTTCAAAAACCGGGACCCAACGGCTCCAATATTCCCCTCCCCTTTAACAAACAATCACGACTACATCTTGCAAAAGAAGGTGAACTTACACCCTCGAAGAGTTGGAGCCTCTCATTTTCATTCTGTTTACGAGATAACAGAACAGATGGTGCTCTTTTTGTAGCAAAATCTAAATCCACATCACTGTCGTTTTATTTCTCACGCGGTAAAGCCCCTCAAAATGCTTCATTCACCCTGCTTATTAATGGTGAAAAAACTGAAGCCGGGTTTAACCTGAACAGACACAATATATATGATGGCAACTGGTTTGATCTGAAATTAAGCGTTGACGCACAAACAGGTGTAGCCCGTGTTTTGTTTCAGGGCATATCAAAAGAAGTGAAACGGAGTGAATTAAAAACATCCGGTGGATTAGATATCAATTTTGGGAAGCAGTTACCTGTAAAAAATTGTCTTGCGATGATCATCAAGAATCTGCAGCTTAAGATCGACGGAAAACTGAGTCATAAATGGCTTTTTACCGAAATGACGGGCAACACTGCCTACGACTCAGAGGGCTCTCTTGATCTTGAAACAGAAAATTGTGACTGGCTGATTAATAAACACTTTTTTTGGGAACCCGTTGCCGTTGGTGAAGAGGTAGAAAACTCTGAATATTCAAAAAAACCTCTTACTCCTGAACATTTGGTAATCACCGCTGACAAAGTAACCACCTACAACCTCCGTAGAAAGTTTTACACAACTCTTTATTTTGAACCGATGGCTGGAAGAAATGTCAGTACTCCTTCAACTCCTGTAAGAGACACATTTGTAGCTTTTCAGAATGGTTATCCCGATGAACCGGGTGTCTTAAATATCAGAACAGGTGAATGGCTAAAAACAAATATAAAAAACACTCCTGATGGTCATTATTATGGAGCTACAACCCTTCTCAACCCCCTGTCTCTTGATGTATATCTGTTTGGCGGTTATGGGTGGTACACCTTTAAAAACAACCTGTTGAAGTTTAATAATACAACTCAAAAATGGGATACTTGCAAAACCACGGGTGAAAAACCAATCCCCTGTTATTTAACTGCAATTTTTACAGGGGCAAATCCTACTGATTATTTTATATTTGGTGGAATGGGTGTGGCATCAGGCAGGCAGGAGGACACTCAACATCCTGTCTGGACATTACACAAGCTCGATCTGAAAGATTTGAATTGGAAAAAAGTTTGGCAGTGGAAATCATATAAAAACATTATCAGCTATTATACCGCTGCCTGGTCAAACAACAACATGAACGAGTTATATGCAATAGCCCTGAATTTTGGGATCAATACTAATTCCACTGTTCAGCGGTTGGCTCTCCTGAGTTTGAGCGATAGCAATATAACATTTGTTGGTAACACACTGCCAAGACCCAGAAAAGGAATGGCTCCTTATCCACTTTATGTCGATAATGAAACCGGAATTGTTTATTTTATAGATAGTGAGCTACATCAAAAAGACTCTACCCCCGTGGTTTTTGCAGCCAGAACACCCATTCTCTCTGAATCTGAATATACAAGACTGCTCGAAAATACTTATCCTGCAAAAATTGCCAGACTGAAGGATATGTTAAAGTATTCAATGCTCTTTTTTGCGGCGATTGTTCTACCGGTCGGATTTGTGATTCTGTTTAAGAAAAAACGCAAAAAAAAGATGTTGGAGGCTACACAAAAACTTATATCTGCCCCATACAGTGTAAAATCAAACTATATCACACTTTTTGGTGGACTGACAATTATCGACAAAAACGGGACATTAGTAAAAGACGGTTTTACACCAAAATTGATCGAACTTTTTTCATTAATTCTGCTTTATTCATCTCATGGTAAGACGAGAGGGATTTCATTTGCCCAACTAGACAACCTTTTATGGTTTGATCTGCCTCCTGAAAATTTAAAAAACAACAGGAATGTGGCTTTTTCACGACTTCGGGCAATTATTAAGAGCGACAGTGGCATAAGTTTGATCACCGAACAGGATTCCGTGCGAATTAAACTGCCTCCCGGCATGACAAATGAGCCGGAGTTGTTTTATAACCTGACATTAAAACACCCTGATCCTTTAAATATTCGGAAGACGAGTAAATTTTTCACAATTATCTCCCGTGGTGTTTTCCTCCAGGGCATCAGATCCGAATGGGCACATGAAGCAAGAGAAGAAGTAACCTCAAAAATAATTAAAATCACTCTCGAGTTGATGGCTTTTTATTGCGAACATGGTGAGTATCATAAATGTCTCGATGCGGCTGACGCCATCTCTATTCACGCACTTTTATCTGAAGAAGTTCTGCGTTTCAAAATCACTGCCCTTATTAGACTGAACAGAAATGAGGAGGCTTCCGGAGCATTTAAAATCTTTTGTGCAGAGTATAAACTGCGTTACAAAGAAGAATATGGCTATGACTTTGAAGAATTTTTAGGCTTGTAAACCATGCCATATCGATTTATTACAACTTTTTTGTTCGTCCTGCTTCTAATTTCCTCATCCGGCTACTCTCAATCCGCTACCGGAGCCGAATTTACAGGACTAAAATTTAGCGGAAATTATAAAATTGAGGCTGGTGATACCGGAATTGTTAAAATTTATCATAAAGGGTCAAAAACAAAGTTCGAGGCAGGTGGAACCAAGGGGATAGACCTTGGAGATGTTTACAGCCTTGGTTTTAAATTTTGTGTTTACCTCAATAAACATTTTGCGAGCATATTTGAGATTGAAAACAGTAAATACTCCATTCGTCTCAGATATATGTATCATCCCGATTCTAACATGGTACACTTACAACTTCGTATAAACGGAAAACATAATATCATTAGTTTTGCCCGACCTCTGAATGATTTTAAGGAAGGAAACTGGTACGACCTAAAACTTGATGTGGATGAGATCAAACAAAAGATTGTCCTCACCCTGAATGGTTCACGAAAACAGGCTGTGAATAAATACATTGCCACCGAGGGACCCTCGGTAATTCGTTTTGGTCAAATGTTACCCGATGGCGATTGCCTCGCAATGATTATAAAAGACCTCGCAATTTACAAAAACGGGAAACTGAATCACCTCTGGAAGTTTAATGAAGCAGGGGGGAACATTGCTTTTGATAGTGAGGGGAAACTCGATGTTGAAGTTGTTGCTCCCGACTGGGTGCTGGAATCTCACTTTAAATGGCGAGTCGCTCAACTCCCTTCGGTTTCAGGGTTAAAAAATGTAATGCCATTTTACAGACTCGTTACTAACAGCAGAAAGGCGGTTCTGGAAGAAAAGGGAACAGGCAAAGTTATTGGTGATTTGTTGCCGGTGGAAGGCGACAGCATCGATTTTGTGGCTTCATGGCTCGATACAAGCACATCAAAACTTTATACCCTGGTTGCAGTGACCAACAAAGACAGATGTGTGATCCACCCCTTCTCAATTGTTTTGCCTGTTGTATCCGAAAAGACTTTTGCAAAACTTGGTGCTGTTCCACCCTCAATTTTTACAAGAACTCCGGGAACAATAATCGTTTATTCTGCATTATTTGTTCTCGCTTTAGCAATTCCTTCAACTGCATTTTTAATGATCCGGAAAAGAAGGCCTCAAAAGAGGAGAGCCGCTGAAGATGAAAAAGAAATTTATCACCATGGTGATATTCAGCCACGAGAGATTCAAAAGAACAGGATTCTTGTTTTTGGAGGATTAAGATTGATCGACCCCGATGGGGTGGATATTCATGGTGATCTCTCCGGAAGATTACAAGATCTCCTTGCTGCTCTGTTGTTTTATTCAGCGACTGACGATAACGGAGCTGTTCCACTCAGAAAACTTGAAAAAATTATCTGGTCTGACATCCCTAAAGAAAAATTAAAAAACAACAGGAATGTTGCATTTTCCAAATTGCGAAAACTCACCTCCAAAATGAACGGGATAACTTTTGAGTCAGACAGTGAAAATGTAGTAGTTAAAGTATCACCACAAATTATAAATGAGGCCGTTGAGTTTTTTAAACTCCTTAAACTTCTTTCTATCACAGCAAAAATTTCAGCCGATCAACTTGTTGAAAAATTCATCAATATAATCAAAGGTGGAATATTGTTACAAGGAATCACTTCAGACTGGATTGAAAAAGAGAGATTTGTGATTGCAAACGATATAATCGAGATTCTTCTCAGAAGATGTGAATATCTTTATCTTGAAGGACAATATGAGAAATGTAACGAAACAGCCGGATTGATAAATATCTACGACCCGGCGAATGAAGCAGCATTCCGATTTAAGTTGAAATCCCTTTTCTATTTAGGAAGACATTCACTTGTAGAAGAGACCTACAATTCTTACTGCCATGAATATCAGTCAGTGTATGGACAGACATATCCCCATCATGTTCGTGTTCTCCTGAAGGACTAATCTTCCCGATCTCACATTTTTTTTACTCAAATTAATATTTTTAACAAAAAAAATATGTTATTTATTGATTTTTAATCGGTAAACCTCTTTCAGTAATCGTTTTGGTAACCCCCCCCGCATATATTTCCGTCAGATTTTTTAATTATTAGGGCGAAAAATTTAGATCGACCACTTTGGAACTGGTGTTGATATCGCAAAGTGAAAATAATTTTAAGAAGAGGGAATTTAATAAGTCTCCGGTTTTAAGTCCGGATTATAACTTAAAGGTTTAGGGTATTGTGATCGGAGTTAATTCACTTCGTGTAAATTATTGAGACTTGTTCAAAGGTGAATGTTGGGCAGGAATAACATTAAACAGGGTAAAATAAAACTGACCATCTACGAGGGATGTCGGGGATAGATATCCCGGTACCATATTATTTGGGCAACCAAAAAAAGTATTCGGCAGGGTCAAAAATCGGAGTAATGTAGCATTTTGAGGGGTGTTTTATAAAAACACCCCCCAAAGCTATTTAATTTATATTATACTCTGTTGAGTGCTGCATTAAAATCGGCATTAACCATAATCTTCACAAGTTCCGCTAATTTTGTTTCAGCTTCCCAGCCAAGTTCATTTTTTGCTTTTGCCGGATTTCCGATAAGCAGATCAACCTCAGTGGGACGGAAATATTTTGGCGACACTTCCACCACAACTTTTCCCGGCTTCAATAAAGAGATATCCACGGTTTGTGAAAACCTGGTGGTATATTTTTGTACGAGTGAATTTAACATCTCTGTATCCACTGACTTAATCACACCTTTTTCATCAACGCCTTCTCCCTGAAACTCAATTTCAACTCCAAGTTCAGCAAAGGTCATTTTGCAAAAATCTCTTACGGTGTTTGTTTCACCCGTTGCGAGCACAAAATCATCCGCTTGTTCAGTCTGAAGAATCCGCCACATTCCTTCACAATATTCGGGAGCATATCCCCAGTCTCTTTTTGATGAGAGATTTCCGAGGACAATTGAATTTTCTTTCCCGAGTATTATGTTTGATGCAGCCATGGTGATTTTGCGGGTTACAAAAGTTTCACCCCTTCTTGGGGATTCATGGTTGAACAGGATACCGTTGGATGCAAAGAGGTTGTAAGCTTCACGGTAGTTCACTATGATCCAGTAGGCGTAGATTTTTGCAACTGCATAAGGTGATCTGGGGTAAAAAGGTGTTTTTTCATCCTGTGGAATTGCCTGCACCTTGCCATAAAGTTCACTTGTGGAAGCCTGATAAAACCTGGTTTTACTTAATCCTGTTTCTCTCATTGCATCGAGGAAACGAAGAGTACCAAGAGCATCAACCTGCGCTGTGTAATCCGGAACATCAAAAGAAACTTTTACATGACTCTGGGCTGCGAGGTTATAAATCTCATCGGGAGCAATTTTTTCAAGAATCCTGTTGAGGTTGCTTGTGTCAACAACATCACCATGATGCAGAAAAAACTTTTTGCCCCTGTATTCAGGGTTGTTGTAGATATGATCTATTCTACCGGTATTAAAGGAACTGCTGCGACGGATAATTCCATGCACAGTATATCCTTTTTCAAGAAGTATCTCGGTCAAATAACTTCCATCCTGACCGGTTATTCCTGTGATTAAAGCTGTTTTCACTATTTTTTCCTGTAATATTTAATAAAACTATTCTTTCCAGATGAAATCGAACAACATGTAGCTAACTGCAGCTATCACCACATTGTAGCTTACAAGTGCAAAAAACTCCGGAGCTATATCTTCAAATTTAACACCCTCAGAACATCTTTTTGTGATTTCAACAAGCATCAAAAGAAGTGGAAGCAGTATCGGGAACGAAAGCACGGGATAAAGTGTCCCTTTTGAGTTGGCTTTTGCAATTATTGATGCAATAATCGTGGAAGCAAACGCCAGACCCGTGTTACCGAGTACAAAAGAAAAAAAGAAGATAAATACATTTTTAAGGACAAAAGCGTCGAAAAGTGCCGAATAAAGGACGAGAATCACCATATTCATCGCGAAAACCAGGATAAGGTTGTAGAACAACTTTCCTGTTAATACAACTGTTGGTGAAGCAACCAATTGCAGTAATAAGGAAGTGCCTCTCTCCTCTTCAGAAACAAATGCTCTTGAGAGACCCGACATTGCTGAAAAAAATATTACCACCCATAACAATCCACCTGCAAGAGCTGCGCTGATTGTTTCCTGACCAATTGCAAACATAATAACAGAAATTGTAACGATGATAAACATCGCCAGAGCATTAATCGCATAACGGGTTCTGAGTTCAGATGTAAGGTCTTTGTTAAACAGCCAGAGAGCTCTTCTAAACATCTTAATTCCTCCCAGCCGGCTGGTAAGACAATATCTTAATTATCTCGTCGCACATGGCGAGTTCTTCTTCTTCATTGGTGGCAAAAATCACCATTTTTTCTTTGGCGGTTTGTTTCACCAGGTCATAAACTTTTTGTTTCCCCTCGGCATCCAGATTTGCGGTTGGTTCGTCGAGAATAATCATGGCCGGATTGTGGATAAACGCAAAAATGATCTTTAATCTCTGTTTCATTCCCGATGAATATGCTTTTACAAAGTCGTTTTTCCTTTTAAGCAGTGAAAAATGTTCAAGAAGTTGATCCATTTTTGCTTCATCAAGCTGCTGTCCGCGAATGTTTACAGCAAATTCCAGATTCTCTTTTGCAGTAAATTCATCATAAAGTGTGAGGTATGGGGAGGCAAAACCGATATAATCGATCGCAGTGGAAGGTGACAACTTTTTACCGTCAGTCTCAATGGTTATTTCACCGGCAGTGGCTGATATCAATCCTGTTACAACCTTAACCAAAGTTGATTTACCCGAACCGTTGGGACCAGCAATGCCAAACAGACCGGGGCCATTCCATTCGAGATTAATATCTTTGAAGATCACCCTTCTCTCGAAAGTTTTGGTAAGTTTTTTAAGCAGCAGTTTTGTCATTTGATCTGTGGTTAGTATGGTTTTCTTCGGTTTGATTGTTAATTGACAACAACAATTTTGCCGGTTTTTTCAGTATTTTTCGATTTTAGATGGTAAATATAAACACCGGAGCCCAATTTCTCATTTGAATTGTCACGAACTCTCCATTTTACGAGGTTTCTTAAAACACCAAAAGGTTGTTCGATTCCACCGTAGAGAAGTGAACCATTCATATCATAAATGTAGATATTTGTTTCGTTTTCTTGCAAAAACTTAAATGGAAAGTAGATAACATCCTCTCTGTGTTTCCCGTAAAAGAAGGGAGAAGGCCAGGGAGTTTCATCAAATTTTTGTTGTGCTTCACCACGATTAATTGGAACTCCGTTAATAATAACGGTCAATTTGGCGTTGTATTCTGCATTATACGAGAGTTTGTCGTAATAACTTCCGTAAACGAGGGAAGATCCATCCGCTTGAAAATTGTAAAAATTATAATTGTATGTCAAATTTGACGATGCGGAGGCGAACCATTTGTCCAACGAATAATCAGAAATAAATGAGATGATGGTATCATTCGCAATAAGAGATTTATTTACTATCTGAATCATGTTGTTAGAGACAGGCTGTGCCGTAACAACCACATTTACACTGCTCCCAGCCATGTTACTTTTCATTCGCGGTTGAAGAACTGGATATAGAGCCGCATCGGTGAAAAATTTCCCCGGAATGGTTCTGTAGTTGGTAAAATAACTCCACAAAGCAAACTGAGACAACTCTTCAACTGCAGAGGAACCGGCCTCGGTTAGTGAATTGGCGATTGCTTCCACTGCCCTGTTTCTTATCAAAATTTCCCATTGCCTCTTCAGAAGGTCAAAGCCAAATCTCTCTTTCAACATCAAATGAAAGGGGGCGAGATTGTAGCCGCTGTAACTTGAAATTGACTTCCATGGTTCGTCATAATATGTATCGAGATAACCGGGATAATCGTTTATATCGGGGAAAACAAACTCTTCCATCGCCGTTGATGCAAGTTCATGAAAAAATGAATCCGCATAACGCAGGATATAATTACCCATTTGAATTGCATGGTGAAGCTCGTGTGCAGCAGTTACCATAGCAGCTTTTAGTCCTGTGGTCTGGAATCCCGCAAAATCGTTGTCAATTTTGATGAAAGAAGTATAAATATCCCTCACAGGTGATATCTGCACCTCGGGAATTGTTTCACCGTATAAAAATTGAAATGAAACGATATAAAAATCATACAGGCTGTCACCTCCCTCACTTCCGTCTGATGGCGGAGGTGGATATTTTAAAAAGTTTACCTCATATTCATAAGCAGAGTCGAGAGCAACAACAAGACTGTCAACTGAATAAGCCGGTTTTTCAAAACCTGATTTGTTGAAGTGTAGTCTGAATCTTTTTTGGGGGGAGACAATACTTGTATCACGAACAGGTCTGTCAAGCATCACTTTTAAAATAGCCCGGTTTTCAGCGGTGAGTTCATTTTGGCGCTGAATTACAGGGGAAAGTGACGGAAGTCCACATTTTTCAACATCTGTCTTTAGGCTGCTGTTGATTTGTTGAGTTCTGAGTTTTAAAAACGACTCAAAAACCGAATCAATGTTGGTGGTTTCCTGAGCAAAAAGCAAAAAGGGTGAAAATAGAAAGAAGAAGAATAAAATTCTTAATGTTGGCATGCCGGCTCTGATTGTGTGCCGGGGGTTATTTAATGCGATTTTTGAGTCGCTGTTCCCGTCGGACGCCTGCATGCTCAAATCTTCGTTTTTCATCCTCTGTTTCGGGTACTATTTTAGGAGCAGGCACCGGCTTCCCCTCGGAGTTGATACTCACAAATGTAAGGTATGCGCTGTTACTGTGAATTTTAACACCGGAATAAAATGATTCGGCGTAAATCTTAACCCCCACCTCGAGTGATGAATTGAATACTCTGTTCACAGATGCCTCAAGCGTGACCACCTCACCAAGTTTTATCGGGTGATGAAAGTCAATCTTATCAACTGAAGCAGTTACACACACAGCATTGGAATGCCTCGCGGCACAGAGCGCAGCACAGATATCCACCCACAACATCAATTGCCCACCCAGGAGATGGGAATGTGGATTTGTGTGGTTTGGCAGAACCAACTCGGTCATTATTACCTGGGAGGCTTTTACCGTTTTAACTGACATCTATTGCACCGATAACTGTGGAAGTTTTAGAAGATCGGCTCTGATCG
>Ga0209570_1001267_pt1 | contig 15041 bp, 13 predicted proteins | sample EBPBio172007_DNA_FD_185861 | JGI IMG/M metagenome (GOLD analysis project Ga0209570, IMG submission 185861) | Wastewater treatment Type I Accumulibacter community from EBPR Bioreactor in Madison, WI, USA - Reactor 1_9/17/2007_ DNA (SPAdes)... | ecosystem: Engineered > Bioreactor > EBPR >... | reverse complement strand
GATCGGTGTCGACCTGGAACTGCGCGGTCATGGGTCCTCCTCCGTTGGTGGACGGCACCCTGCCGTCCGCTCACCTCAACGCTAGGCGCCGCAGGAGGGGGCTCCGACGTTATCCACAGGGCAATCTGCGATGGGCGACGGCGGAGTGTCAACGGGAGTGTCAGGCAGTCGACAGTTGTCCGTCCGACTCGCCGTCGGTGTGGGACGCGGCTGAGTTCTCCGAGCCGTTGATCAGTTCAGTGAGATGACGAGGGTTCCGGACTCGGTGTCATGGGGGGTGGAGTTCTCCAGTTTGGTCGTCTGCTCGGGCACGTCGAGGAAGAGGGTTCCCTTGACCTCGTCCTTGCCGTCGAAGCTGAGCGGGAACTGCTGGTCCGGCTTCGCGCACAAGTCACCCGTCATGCGCGGCACCTCGGTCTTGGTGCCACCGGCATCCACGGCGGTCCACTGGCCCACGGTGATGCCCGGCGTGGTGGCGCCGCCGTTGTTCTTGACGGTGAGGTCGAGAGCAACCCACTGACCATTGGACGCCTTGGCGGCGCAGTCGGCGCCGGTCGTGACGTCGTCCAGAGTCACCGTGACATTGTCGAAGCCGCGCAGCTCGTCGAGGTTGAGGGACGTGCCCTTCGTGAGCTCCTTGGCCTCACTGGAACCCTTGACGGACATGCCGTCGCCGGCGGAGCAGCCCGATACCCCGGCGAGGGTGAGACTGAGCCCGAGGGCGAGAGCAGAGAGGGTGTGTCGGGACTTCACGGTGGTGCACTCCTTGCGGCCAGTGGCCGATCGGTGATCTGGACGTCGTCGTGGGAGGCGCCGAGGCGTGCAGGCAACGGTTGTCCACCCGAGGCGTCTCTTTCGGAAGCAGCGAGGTGGGCTGCCCCAGCCTGCGCCGCGGTGACCCGGATGCGCATGGGTGCCTTCGTCCCCCAACGACATTCGCCACCCTAACCAGACGTCAGGGCCCGATGGGACTCTTGGGGTCGGGTGAGTCGGCGGAGACCTTTGCCAGCGTCAGGCGACCGAGTCGTCGTTCGTGGCGTCCCACACCCGCGGATCGAAGAAGGTCGGCACGAAGGCCTCGTCGCCCTGGTCATACCACTGGGCTTGGTGGCGTGCCCACAGCTGTTCGGCGAGGTCCCCGGACCGGAGGCCGCGCAGGATCGCCTCCCAACGCTCGGGTGTCAGCGGAGGCGGGTCGTTGGCCGCGCGCTCAGCTCGTCTGCGGGCGAGCTCGGTGTCGTAGGAGCCCTCGGTGAGGTCCCAGACGACGAACCGGCCGTGCAAATCCGGCGTGCGCCGCACGTCGGCCCACAGTCGCCGCTGGTGCACGATCGTGTGGTGCCGCTCGCAGAGCAGCGCGGCGTTGTCGAGTTCGCTCCGGCCGTGGTCCCACCAGTGGAGGACGTGGTGGGCGCGGGTCCACGCGGCCGGCCGGTCACAGCCGGGGTAGGTGCAGTGCTTGTCGCGGCGCATCAGCTGGCGACGCTGGGCCCGGTCGAACAAGCGGGTCTCACGGCCCTGGTCGAGGTGCTCGCCCTCGGCGCCCAGGACGTGCGGGATGAGGTCGGCCTCGCAGGCCATCCGCCGCAGGACCTCCGGTGACAACAGCGTGCCCGTGGCTCGCGAGCCCAGGACATCACCGGAGCAAAGGTCCTGATCGGCAGCTGGCCTCCTGCGCGTGAAAACCGAGTGTGGCGATCCGGGCGCGGCCGCCTCGGCCCCCGTGAACCGTCGCAGGTCGGCGAGCGTCATCGTCACGTGCACCGCGGCATACGCACCGGTGGGTCCCTCGCCGCCGCTCGCGTGGGTGGCGGCCACGGCGCGGGCACAGATCTCGATCAATGCCTCGGCTCGTCGCTGGCCGGCGGAACGCCGATCGGGCTCGCCGGTCTCACCGTTCGGGGCTGGGCCGGACAACGGCCCCACCGCGGCCTCGAGGGTCGCCGCCTGCTCGGGGGTCAGGGCCAGGCGGTACTCGGTGAGGTCGCCGGACTCGACGTTGGTGGAGGAGAGGAAGGCGCCGCGAGCCAAGCGCTTCTGGAGGTCGTCGAGCTCGCCCTCCATGCCGTACTCAGCGAGCAGGCGCGGCCGCAGCTGCCGCATGTGTGACGGCCCGTGTTGCCGACACAGGTCGACCAGCACGCGGGTCACCGTCGGCACGGCCTCGGGTTGCAACTGCGGCTCCAGCACGCGCATCTCGGACAGGACGGCCAGTCCGTTGCCCGCCGTCAGGGGAGTCGCTGTCGGCTGATCGAAGACGGAGGTCGATTCGTCAGCGGGTATGCCGTCCGGCTCGCCGCCACCCTCGGGATCGGCCTCGCGCCCGAGGTCAGGGGCGACCGCCTGCACGGCCGCCCAGACGATGCCGGTTGGGCTGTCGGGGTCTGGGCCATGCGTCTGGCTGGTCCAGGTTGGCCCGCCCTTGGTGGCCTCCAGGACCATCCGCGCGAGCTGGCTCGCGCCGCCCTGACGCAAGGACCGTGCATGCTCGCGAACCCAGGCTGACATCGTTGTCTCGACCTCACCGCGACGCACCGCCTCCGCGACCACCGCGGCCCGGACCTGGGCACCCATCGACGCGAAGGTGTCGGCCAAGGTGACCAGCTCGCCCAAGGTGTCGCCCGACGCCTCATGGAGGCGATCGCGAAACCCGGAGGCCGCCTCGACAGCCTCACGCATGACCGCGAGGCGGTCGGCGAGGCTGGTGGCGTCCATGGCTAAATCGTACAGGTGTTCGAATAGTGCCGCAAGGGCTGAGAGCAACGAGTTTCGGTCAGGCAGAGACATCTGATGAGGACGGCGCACCAAGTGAGGGCAACGCATCACCGCGGCATCCAGATCGGGAGGGGGCGGGGGTCAATCGGTGATGGGAGGAAAGGCTGTCTCACCCGTAGGGGTGACCAGGAACGGCGAATCAGGTTGCGCGGGACCACTATTGGGCGGATTGCCTTTAGGGTGGCACGAGGGCGGGCTCATCCCCGCCCACCCGCCGACTGAAAGGCTGAGTCATGCCGCCCAAGAGCAAGCCCGACAAGCCGACGAAGGCCACCCCGTCGACCAGCTCAACCCCGGGGACCCAGCGGACCAAGGCCACCGACAGGCGCGGCAACGCTGACGAGCTGCACCAAGGCGCTGCCCGCGGCGGCCCGGTGATGACGACCGCACAGGGCGCGCCGCTGGCCGACGACCAGAACTCGCTGCGCATCGGCGACCGCGGCCCCACTGCGCTCGAGGACTTCGTCCTGCGGGAGAAGATCTTCCACTTCGACCACGAGCGCATCCCGGAGCGCGTCGTCCACGCCCGCGGTTACGGCGCGCACGGCTACCTTGAGACGCTCGAGGCGATCCCCGAGCTGACGCGCGCCGCGATCTTCCAGCGTCGCGGCATACGCACCGAGGCGTTCGTCCGCTTCTCGACGGTGGCCGGCAACCTCGGCTCGCCCGACCTCGCCCGCGACGTGCGCGGCTTCGCGGTGAAGCTCTACACGCCCGAGGGCAACTGGGACATCGTCGGCAACAACATCCCGGTCTTCTTCATCCAGGACGCGATGAAGTTCCCCGACCTCGTGCACTCGGTCAAGGAGGAGCAGGACCGCGGCTGGCCGCAGGCGGCGAGTGCGCACGACACCTTCTGGGACTTCATCTCGCTCATGCCCGAGGCGACGCACATGGTGCTGTGGACGATGTCCGATCGCGCCATCCCGCGCTCGCTGCGCTTCATGGAGGGCTTCGGCGTCCACACCTTCCGCTTCGTGAACGCTTCTGGCGAGGCAACATTCGTCAAGTTCCACTGGAAGCCGCGGCAGGGCATGCAGTCGGTCGTCTGGGACGAGGCGGTCAAGATCAACGGCGCGGACCCCGACTTCCACCGCCGCGACCTATGGAACGCGATCCAGGCCGGCGACTTCCCGCAGTGGGACCTCGCGGTGCAGGTCTTCGACGACGAGTTCGCCGACTCCTTCGACTTCGACGTCCTCGATCCCACCAAGCTCATCCCGGAGGAGGTGCTGCCGGTGCGGGTCATCGCGCGGCTGACGCTGGATCGGGTGGTGGAGAACGTCTTTGCCGAGACCGAGCAGGCGGCCTTCTGCACGCAGAACATCGTGCCGGGGGTCGACTTCAGCAACGACCCGCTCCTCCAGGGCCGCAACTTCTCCTATCTCGACACCCAGCTCAAGCGGCTCGGCTCGACGAACTTCACGCAGTTGCCGGTCAACGCGCCGCGCTGCCCGGTCGCGCACTTCCAGCGCGACGGGCACATGCAGATGTCGCTGCAGAGCGGGCGCGCGAACTACGAGCCGAACTCCTTCACCGGTGACCAGCGCGGCCCGCGGCCGGATCTCGATGGTGGGTTCCGTTCTTCGCAGGTCCCCGAGAATGGTGACAAGCGCCGGATCCGCGCCGAGTCCTTCGCCGACCACTACAGCCAGGCGCGGCAGTTCTATCGGAGCCAGACGCCGGTCGAGCAGGAGCACATCATCGGCGGCTTCACGTTTGAGCTCGGCAAGTGCGAGATCCCGGCCATCCGCACCCGGATGCTCGCCAACCTCCGCAACGTCGACGAGTCGCTGGCCTCCGCGGTCGCCAACGGATTGGGTATGCCGTTGCCGTCGCCTTCGCCTGCGGCCGTCGCTCCGCGTGAAGACCTGCCGGCCTCGCCGGCGCTGTCGATGACGCACTTGGCGCCGGAGTCCTTCGCCGGTCGAAAGCTCGGGGTCGTCGTCACCGATGGGACCGACCCGCAGGTGCTCGATGCGCTCACCAAGGCCTTCACCGAAAGTGGGGCGACGGTCGAGCTCATCGGTCCCAAGGCCGGCGACGTCAAGCTGGGTCGCCGTGGTGGCAAGACCAAGGTCGACCACGCCATCGCGGGCGCGCCCTCCGTGCTCTTCGACGCGGTGGCGCTGCTGCCGAGTGCGACCGGTGCCGAGGAACTGGCCCAGCGCGCGGCGGTGAAGGACTTCGTCAGCGATGCCTTCGCGCACCACAAGTTCATCGGGGTCGGGGCGTCCGCCGATGTTCTGCTCACGCCCGCCGGCGTTGAGCCGGACGACGGGGTCGTCACGATCTCGGACGCCGGCGACGCGGACGCCTTCCTCGAGCAGTGCGGCGCGATCCGGTTCTGGGAGCGCGACGTCCGGCCGTGAGCTGCGCGGCATACCTCTCCGATCAGGCGACCCCTCGTGCACCCTCACCCGCGACCCCGGCGCCAAGCGGTCGGCGAGCTCGCGGTGGTGCCACAGGACCGAGGTGACAGGTCGGCTCGCGTGGATCGGGTGCATGGTGTGGCCCGGCGCGAAGGATCGGCACGCGGGCCTGGTGCAGGGGACGGCTGGGGTGGGCATGGTGGTCTCCTCCCGACGTGACCGCGGCCGGTCGGCTGCAGACCCGGTCTTCTCCGGCGGCACCGTGTCGGGTGACGCGGTTGCCGCCAACCCGCGTCCGGAGGCGTGTGGGCTGAACTCTTGACCTGTCGAGAACCTGGCAGTCGCCCCTGCAGCCCAATCCAAAGAGACCCGTTCACCGCGCGAACAGCGCATGCTTGCGCCATGGAGAACCCCCTGACCTCCGGCAATGCCAGTCGGTATGCCGCCCTCGCCCGCCTTCTCGTCCGGCACGGCCGCTCCGACCTGGTGAGTGGAGCGGGACTCGACGAGTTCCCGGCCGGCGCAGACACGACATACGAGGACGATGACGACGGCAACACCGCTGGGAGCCCGGACACCACGAGGGCCGACCAGTTCGCGCGCGACCTGGAGGCGATGGGGCCGACCTACATCAAGCTGGGGCAACTGCTGTCGACCCGCTTCGACCTGCTGCCCGACAGCTACACGACGGCGCTCGCGCGGCTGCAGGACGACGTCGAGGCAATCCCGTTCGAGGGTGTCAAGGAGACGATCGAGGCCGAGTTCGGGATGGCGCTGCGGCACCTGTTCGTCGAGTTCGACGAGCAGCCGCTGGCTTCGGCGTCGTTGGGACAGGTCCATCGAGCGACGCTGCCGAGTGGGCGCGAGGTCGTCGTCAAGGTGCAGCGGGCCGAGGCGCGCGACGTCATCAAGGGCGACATGGAGATGCTCGCCGGCCTGGCCGAGATGGCGGACAAGCGCACCGATCTCGGTCGGCGGTATGGGTTCTCGTCGTTGCTTGGGCAGTTCCGCCGGTCGCTGGTCGGGGAGCTGGACTACCGACGCGAGGCCCGCAACCTGCTGACCTTCCGCGAGCTGACCAAGGACTACGACCTGCTCGTGGTGCCCGACCCGGTCATGGACCTCACGACGGCGCGCGTGCTGACGATGGAGCGGATCGAGGGCAAGAAGGTCACCGACGTCGGGCCGCTCGGGCTGATGGACATCGATGCGCGGCCGATCGTCGAGCAGTTGTTCCGCGCCTACCTCCGAATGATCCTCGATGACGGTGTGCTGCAGGCCGATCCGCACCCGGGCAACCTGATCCTCACCGACGACGGGCGGCTCGCGCTCATCGACCTGGGCATGGTCGCGCACGTGCCGCCGAGGATGCAGGACAAGGTCGTCAAACTCCTGCTGGCGATCAGCGACGGTGACGGCGAGGAGGCTGCGCTGGTGTTGGCGGGCATGGGACACCCGCTCGACTCCTATGACGCGGCCTCCTTCCGGGCGGACGTCTCCCACCTGGTGTCGGAGGCTGCGTCGGCGGGCCCGGACGTCCAGGCCGGGACAGTGCTGGTGGAGTTGTCACGACTGTCGGGCGTGCACGGGCTGCGGCCGCCGGCGGAGATGTCGATGATCGGCAAGGCGCTGCTCAACCTCGACCAGGCGACGATGCATCTGGACCCGAACTTCTCGCCGACGGATGCGTTGCGCGACAACGTGAGCGAGATCCTGACCAGCGGGCTCAAGGTCTCGACAGGCGGGGTGGTGGCCGCCGCGATCGAGATGAAGGAGTTCACCTCCCAACTCCCCAAGCGCGCCAACCGGATCATGGACACCCTGGCCGAAGGCGAGTTCCGGGTGCGGGTCCATGCGCTGGACGAGACGCGACTGCACACCGTGCTCCAACGCGTCGCCAACCGGATCACGTTGGGGCTCATCATCGCGGCGACGATCCTGGGAGCGGCGCTGATGATGCGGGTGCCGTCGACGGCGCAGCTATTCGGATATCCGGCGATCGCGATGGTGCTCTTCCTCTTTGCCGTGGTCGCTGGTGGTGCGCTGGCCGCGTGGATCGTCCTGACCGACCGCAAGGTGGCTCGCTCGACCGACGACCCGACGGTGGACCAACTGCGGTCCGGTCGCTGACCGGTCGAGCAGCGACAGGCGCGATGCGTTCTATCGAGGAAACAGCAATGTGTCGTTTCGGACGACCCCGGCCATCACCTGGGTCGTGGTGACCACACCGTCCCGACCGGCCACAGAGGTGACCAACGAGCGAGTCCCGGCGCGCGGCATACGCCCATCCGCCGTGACGTATCCAACGCGACCCGCACGACTCCTCTGAACTGTCGCGACCTTCGCGGCCCACCACGGTGGAGTCACCCTTGAGGGGGGCGATGAGTCTCACCGGAACCCACGATGTCTTCGCCAGCGCACACGAGAGCGCGCTCAACGACTTGATCCGCGCGGTCGTGCGGACCAGACCACACCTGCTCACCTACGGTTCGCCGGCCTTCGTGCCGACCCCGACCGTCCAGGAGAGCCAGATGCCGACGATCAACTTCCCGGGTCGGGAGGGATCGAGTGGAGGGTCGAGTTCTGGGAGCCGGTGCTCGACCTCTATGACGAGGACTTCGCGCCGACGCGACCGCTGACCCTCGGCAAGGGCCAGTTCAGCCTCAGCACCGGGGTCCTGCTCTGCATCGAGTGCCCGAGCAAGGGGCGCGATCCGCGCGACCCCCGCACGGGTCGAGACAAGGGCCGCGACAGGGACCCCGCCAAGGACCGTGACCATGGACGCGACCCCGAGCGCGATCGGGATCGCGACAAGGACGACGAGCCCCGCGGAGCGCTCAGCGACGTGCCAGCGCCTCGTCGACGCGACTGCGATACGTCGGCCCGGGTTGGGCGCCGATCAGGGTGTCGACGACCGTGCCGCCATCCATGATGAGCACCATCGGGATGCTCTGCGCCTTGTATTGCTGCGCAATCATCGGCGCCTCGTCGACGTTGACCTTGACGACCTTGACCTTGCCGGCCATGTCCTGGCTCAACTTGTCGAGCACCGGCGCGATCATCCGGCACGGCCCGCACCACGGGGCCCACAGGTCGACGACGACCAAGGCTCTGGTGTCGATCGCGGCAGCGAAGTCAGTGTCGCCGGCATCAACCAGCCAGGGCAGGTTGGTCTTGCACTTGGCGCAGCGCGGATGGCCGCCCGCGGCGACCGGCAGGCGGTTCTTCGTTCCGCAGGACGGGCACGCAACGACAGGACTGGCCATGGCTCCCATCGTAGGGAGGACATCACAGGCCAGGGGAGGCCGGCGCGAGTAGCCTCGCGATCATGTGGACCGCCGCCTTCTGGGGCCTCTTTGCCGGCGCAGCCCTCCTGCTCGGTGCCGGCATCGCTCTGGTGACTCGCGTCCCCACCAAGGTCGTCGGCATCGTCATGGGTTTCGGCGCTGGCGTGCTCTTCTCCGCGGTCGCCTTCGAACTCACCGCCGAGGCCATCGAGGGCGCCGGACTCGTCGTGGTCGTGGCGGCCCTGCTCATCGGCGCGCTCGTCTACCTCGCCGGGGACTGGGCCGTCGCCAACGCCGGTGCCTACCGCCGCAAGAGCCCGCTGCACGGCGGCACCCACGTCGCCATGCACCGCTTCCTCCACCTCCGCAGCGTCCACGCCCAGGACCGCGCCATCCAGCAGGCCCTCACCACCGCCCCCAAGGCCGCCACCCCAGCGGCCGGTGCGCTGGTCATCGGAGCCCTGCTGGACGGCATACCCGAATCGGCCGCCATCGGCATCAGCCTGCTCGACGGCAAGGGCATCGGCCTGGCCTTCGTCGCCGCCGTCTTCCTCTCCAACATCCCAGAGGGGATGGCCGCCAGCGCGGGCCTGCGCGCGTCCGGTCGCTCGGTCAAGAGCATCCTCGCGCTGTGGCTGGCCGTCGCTGTCGTCGCGGCGTTCGCTGCCGGACTCGGGTATGCCGTGCTCGGAGCCGCTGGGCCCGCTCTCCTGGGTGGGATCCAAGGGTTCGCTGCCGGAGCTGTCCTCGCGATGCTCGCGACGACGATGCTCCCCGAGGCTGTCGATCACGCGGGCCGCTGGGTTGGGCTCGTCACCGTGCTGGGGTTCGCGGCGGCCGTCCTCCTCGGCGAGCTCTGACCCGCAGCCCTCCCGCGAGTCAGGTCCGCAGGGCGGGCAGGACCTCGGTCGCGAACCGCTCGACGTGGTCGCGCCCGGCGCCGGGCCACCCGCAGTAGAGGTAGCCGATGCCGCTCTCGCGCAACGACTCCGCCTCCTCGCGGATCTCTGCCGGGGAACCATCCAGGGACAGGGAGGCCACCCGCGTGATTTCGCTCGGGTCGCGCCCGATCGCCTCGCACAGTTCCGCCATCTGCTCGATCTGCTCGGTCGAGAACCCGCCGAAGTTGTGCCAGTAGTCGGCGAACCGCGCCACGAGCGGCATCGTCCGCTTCGGCCCGGCCCCACCGATCCAGATCGGCGGGTGCGGCTGCTGGACCGGGACCGGGCGCATCCGCGCAGCCGACAACGAGACGCGATGACCGGCATACGACACCTCCTCGCCACTCATCAGGCGGGTGAGGATCTCGAGCTGGTCCTCGAGGAGGTCGAAGCGTTCACCGGTGGACGGGAAGTCGATGCCAAGGGCTCTGTGCTCGGCCTCGAACCAGGCGTTGCCCAGGCCGATGTCGAGGCGCCCGTGGCTGGCGTGGTCGATGGTCAGGCACTGGTTGGCGAAGACGGACGGGTGCCGATAGGTGACACCGGCGACCATCAGGCCGAGGCGGATGGAGGTCGTGGCCGACGACAGCGCGGCCAGAGTGGTCATGCCGTCGAAGCATTCGCCGGGCCCCTCGCCATACATCGGCACGAAGTGGTCGAAGCCCCACACTCCGGTGAAGCCGACGTCCTCGGCGAACCGGGCACGGCTGACGACCTCGTCGAAGGGCATGCGTTGCTGGGCGATGTCGAGTCCGAACTCCATCACCCGACTCTAGGCGGATGGAGAGCACGCAGGGGTGAGCAATTGACCCCTTCCGGAGGAGGTCCTGCCGGTGCGGGTGATCGCGCGGCTGACGCTGGATCGGGTGGTGGAGAACGTCTTTGCCGAGACCGAGCAGGTCGCCTCGCTTCGAGTTGCTCATCGGCCCCTCATCAGGCGACGAGGTCCTGCGTCGCGCGCCCTTCACTGTCGTGGACTGAGCCGCCGCGCGGGGCCAGCACACCGCCTCGGTGAACTGGGTGATCGTTCAGACCGTGTCCGAGTCCCGGGAGACGGGGACGCGCATGCTGTCCGGCTGGAGCCCGTGGCGCACCCCCCAGAGCACGGCCTGCGAGCGGCTGGTCACCTGGATCTTCTGGTAGGCGCCACGGATGTAGGACTTCACGGAATTCTTCGACAGGCCCGCGCGCTCGGCGATGGCTTCGTTCGACAGTCCCTGTGTGATGAGGCAGAGCATCTCGGACTCGCGGGCGGTCAGCCCCTCCTCCCGACCGGGCCACTGGCCGCCGACGAGCGAGGCGGTGCGCGGTGAGGGGCGCACGACCTGTGCCCCGGCGTGGATGGCCTCGAGGCACTCGACCAGATCTCGGGCCGACAGCGATTTCGAGAGGTAGCCCGAGGCGCCGCTGCGCAGGGCGGTGCGAGCCATGGCGGGGGAGAAGTTCCACGTGTAGACCGCGACCTGACGGACGTCGTGGTCCGCGATCAGTTGCGTGACCCGCTTGGCATCCGCCTGGCCCTGGGCGAAGGTGTCATAGAGGGCGATGTCGACCGGCTCGCCGACCGGTCGGTTCGCGACGAGTTCGACGACACGCACCCGGTCGGCGTAGTGGCCGAACATGCCGGCGAGACCGCGAACGACGACTTCGTAGTCGTTGACGATCGCGACGGACACGGGCATGACGCCAAGGATAGCCACGCCCACCACACCCCTTGGGGTCTGGTGAACCACCCTTGGCTGCGAAACCAACTTCTGCGTCACGCAGAAGTTGGGTTCTCGCGCAGTTATTGCAGGTCGCCAAGTCAGGTTCCGCGTCACGCAGAAGTTGGGTGTGGGGAGGGCTTGACGAGAATACGGATGTATTCCATGATCCTCTCATGACGAATACAAACGTATCTGCACGTCTCGCCACCATTCGCACCCACCGCCCCTGGCCGTGGGCCATCGGCTGGGCGCTCATCCCGGTCCTCTTCGCAGCGATCGGCTTCGGCTACGCGCAGTCGCAGCAGTTCGATGACCGCCGGACCTACCTGGCGACCGCAGCCGCCGTCACCGCCGCGGCCCTCGTCGGTCTGATCCGCATGCTCAGCAGCCGTATCGGCCTCTCCCGTTTCGGCTTCCGTCGCCCGGCAGCCGGCAGCGCTCGCCCGCTGATCTGGTTCGCCCCGCTCGCCCTCGGCCCGGTCCTCGTCGCGGCCACCACGGGCATCGCCGTCGACCGCGCCCTCATCCCCGGCTTCCTCTGGCTGGCCGCCGCAGCCGCCTTCTCCGAGGAGATCTGGTACCGCGGGATCGTCATGGCCACCCTCCGCCAGCGCTCACGCCGCACCGCCATCGTCGGCTCCGCGGTCATCTTCGGTGTCCTCCACCTCGCCAACCTCTTCGGCGGCGCCTCACCCCTCTACGCGGGGCTCCAACTGGCCTTCGCCGCCCTCTTCGGCCTTGTCGCCGCCCTCGTCGTCGAGCACACCGGCAGCCTTTGGCCGGTCATCGCCTGGCACTTCGCCCACGACGCGATCACCTACGTCGGCGGGGATGCCCTCAACGCGACCACCCTGGCGGTCCTCGCGGTCGAGGTCGTCGTGCTCGCGGCATACGCGGGCGTGCTGTGGCGTCGGCTGCCCGCCTAAGGTGACCACCGTGGAGCTCACCGACCGCCAGCGCGAACTCGCCGAGGTCGCCCTCGGGATCGTCGCTGCCGAGGGGATGGCCGCCGTGACCTTTCGCTCCGTCGCGGCGGCCTCGGGCTGGTCCCTGGGCGCCGTCCAGAAGGCCTTCGCCGCCAAGGACGAGATGTATGCCGCGATGTTCGCGACGCTTCGCACGACCGAAGGCGTCGGTCCCCGCAACCCGCCGGGGCAGCCGACCGTGCAGGCGTGGCTGACCGAACTCGTCCTCACGATCCTTCCTCTCGATGACCGGACCCGGGCCCTGACCATCCAGGGGGCGGCGTTCGCCGAGCGAGCGGCTCAGGACTCAGCCGTCGGCGCCGCCATCGCCACCAGCGATCACGAGCTGCGCGGCCTGCTCGCCGCCCTCATCGCCAAGGGTCAGGCCGACGGCGAGATCCCCGACTCCGTGAATCCCGCCACGGCCGCCTGGGGCCTGCTCGCGCTCGCCCAGGGAGCGGCCTCCCAACTGCTCTATGACCGCGTCGACGAGCAGGCCCTGACTGCCCTGGTTCGAGCCTCGGTCGCCGCCCTGCTGCACCGGCCGACTCCCTAGGCTGTCCGAGTGACCCTGCTCATCGACCCGCCCGCGTGGGGAGCGCATGGTCGCCTGTGGTCGCATCTGATCAGCGACACGAGCCTGGCTGAACTCCACGACTTCGCGGGGGCGCTCGGCATCCCGCGTCGGGCGTTCGAGGGCGACCATTACGACATCCCCGAGGAGCGGTATGCCGCGGTGCTGGCCGCCGGGGCCGCTCCCGTCCCCGGGCGCGACCTGCTCGCTGCCCTCTCCCGCTCTGGACTGAGGTTCCCGAAACGCAAAGGGGACAAGGGGATCGAGCGGTTGATCGGGTTGACTCTCCCGTCCGGGACGGTCGCCGACGTCGACCTTGTGGCCTCGCCGCGCGAGATGGACGAGCGCCGGGTCTTCGCCGCCATGGTCTTCCTCAGCGATGCCGGCGGCGACCTCGTGGCGGTTCACTCGGTGCGCCGTGACCAGTGGGGCTCGCCCGGCGGCTGGCGCGAAGCGGGGGAGTCAGTGCGGGAGAACGCGATTCGCGAAGTGAGCGAGGAGACGGGTCTCTCCGTCACGACTGACGAGCTGTCGCCTTGCGGCTATGAGCGGTGGCGCCACGTCTCCGGGCCGTGGCCCAACAGGCCCGGGCAGGACGTGCTCCAGACGTTCCGGGCGACCGTGGCGTCCGTCCGTCCGATCCTGACCCCGTCGCTCGATGACACCGACGATCGCCGATGGGTGACGTTGCGGGACTACGAGACTCTGTGCTCAGGGGAGTTCTGGTGGCCCCTGGCCGACCGAGTGCTCCGTGGCTGACGGCGGCACTGGCGGTGGCGCCGGGTCCGCCGACCTGCGGGCCCGGTCGAGCGCCTTGGCATACCCGGCCCCGGTCGCCAGGAGCAAGAGGCCCACGACGATGAAGGCGACCACCCGCCAGATCCCGGCGAGGACCGCGAGGTCATAGACGAAGAGCTTGGCCACGGCTGCCGCTGCCAACCCGAGGCCGAGCCAGACGGCGAGGTCGGAGTCCTTGGCGCGACGCAGACCGAGGATCAGCAGCCAGGCGGCCGCGACCATCCACAAGATGGTCGCGAGCGCATGTCCGGCGCGGAACCCCGCGGGTGCGGCGTCCATCGCCCGGCCGACGAGCACTCCCGCCGCGACGACACCCGTGGTCGCAACGACCAGCCCGAAGACCCAACTCGCCGCCCCGACCACACGGCGACCGGCGAAGGACATGGCGCGCATCCGGTGGGCCAGCCAGGCGAGTGCGACGACCAGTCCGACGGCGACGACCGAGTCGACGATCGTCACGCCAAGATCACTGTCGAGGGCCGAGCGCTCGACCAGGACGGTGAACGGATGCCGCAGGTAGGTGAGCAGGGCGATCACGGTGACAAGCAAGGCCCACCCGGTGACATTGCGTGAGCGCGTCAGGGCCGCGACGACCGTGTAGATGAGCGCGAGCACCAGCAGTCCGGTGCCGATCCGCGAGCCGTCCGAGCGGGCGACGACGGCCAGCAGCAGGGCGAGCGTGCCCACGCCGGTCGCGGGCACGGTGAGGCCCACGGGGAGCCAACGCTGGGACTCGCCGAGTGCGGCATACCCGAGGAAGGCGACGCCCGCGAGCAGGAACAGGACCGTGCGCCACGGCATCGGCGTGAGGGCGAGCGACACCAGGAGCGGGGTGGCGGTTGCGGCCACCTCGGCGATGGCCGTGGCCGGGACGGCGTGGCCGCGACCGAGGGTGGCCAGGAGCAGTCCACCGAGGGCGAGCACGGTGGTCACGCCGACATGCGCCCAGGGCTCAGCCGGGTGGAACTGGTTGGCCAGCGCCCCGACGACGACGACCAGAGCCGCCGGGAGCACGCGGGCGAGGGTCGCCCACGGCCAGGTGCGACCGAGCTGGACCGGCCACGATCCGAGGGCGAGGACCACCATGAACGCCGAGAGCACCCAGGAGGAGTGATCGACGAGCGAGGGGACCATGAGCCCGGCGCCGAGGAGCAGCAGGACGGCCAGGAACTGGCTGTCCCAACGACGCGCGATGACCAGACCCGAGCCGACGACGAGCAGGGCCAGAGCCAGCCCGGCGACGGGCGGGAGCCAGCCATAGGTCGCGGTGACGGCGACGACGACCAGGTATGCCGCGGCATACCCCGTCGCGGCGAGGGCCAGTGCCGCGTGGCCGGACCTCCCGGCGGCGCGCTCGCGGTGGCGCAGGCGCAGCGAGAGCCCGATGAGTGAGAGTGCGAGGAATGCGCCGAGCACGACTCGGGGCACCGGGCCGAACCACTGCTGCTGGACGGCCAGGACGAGGAGCATGACGAGGCCGGCGAGGGTGACGATGGCCCCCGCGACACCGAGGACGCGCGTGATCACGGACTCGTTGCGCCACCATCGGGAAAGGGCGTTGGTCGGCTCCCGCGGGGGCCATGCCGCGGGGTGCTCCCACGGTGCCACCGGCGGCATCATCGG
>Ga0209570_1001261_pt1 | contig 15113 bp, 13 predicted proteins | sample EBPBio172007_DNA_FD_185861 | JGI IMG/M metagenome (GOLD analysis project Ga0209570, IMG submission 185861) | Wastewater treatment Type I Accumulibacter community from EBPR Bioreactor in Madison, WI, USA - Reactor 1_9/17/2007_ DNA (SPAdes)... | ecosystem: Engineered > Bioreactor > EBPR >... | reverse complement strand
TCCGGTGCCAACCGCGACCATGGCCGTGAATTCGCGCTGCTCGATGCCTGGTTCAAGGCCATCGGCAGCACCCAGGTGCAACTCATTCTGGCGCGCGACGTGGCTGAAGAGGGCGGCAGTTTCGCCATCCGCGAGGGCAACTGGTCGGCGTTGCGCGCGGCGCTGGAAAAGGTGGTTTACGACGGCGGCACCAATCCGGCGGCCTTCGCGCTGCCCGGCGACGATCATGGCGACGCGATGCTGCGTCCGCAAGCCGGGCCGCAGGCGGTGCTGCTGTTCAGCGACGGGCTCGCCAATTTCGGCGCCCCGGCGATGCCCGGGTTCGCGGTGCCGGTGCTGGCGGTCAGCGCCGCGGCCGCTGCCGATGGCGAACGTCTGCGGCAAGTGGCCGAGAAGAGCGGCGGCGCCTATGTCGATCTGCTACGGATGCATACCGCCGCGGCGCTCAATGCCTTGTGTCAGTCGCCGCCGCGCCTCTTGAGCCTGCGTTCCAACGGGGCGGGCGAATTGGTGGCTGGTGCGCCGGATGGCAGCGGGCGCGTGGCGGTGGCCGGGGTGCTGAACGAGGCGGCGGCGACGCTGGAACTGGAGTGGCTGGCACCCAATGGCAAGGTGGAGCGCCAGAATGTGCGGCTGGCACGCAGCGAGACGATGGCGCGGCCGTTCGCCGCGCAGGCCTGGGCGCAGTTGCGGCTGGCCACGCTGCTGCCGGAACGCACGCTGCATCAGGCCGAGATCGTCCGCCTCGGCAAGCGCTTCGGGCTGGTCACCCCTGGCACCTCGCTGATCGTGCTCGATCGCGTCGAGGATTACGTGCGTTACGAAATCGTGCCGCCCTCCGAATTGCGCGAAGCCTACGAGCGCCTGCTGGCGACCGGCCTGCAGCAGCGCCAGCGCGAGAAGAGCGCGCATCTGGAAGACATCGTGCGCCGCTTCCAGCAGAAGGTGAAGTGGTGGGAGCGCGATTTTCCCAAAGGCGAGCGGCCCAAGGCCAAGGAGTCGGCCAAGGCGATGGCGGGGGCGGTGGGTTCCGCCGAGAGTATGGTCATGCCGCGAGTCAGGCCCAGCGCGCCGGCAGCGGAAAATCCCCCGATGCGGGCGCAACTGGCGCCGTCACCGGCCGCACGGATGGCCGAAGCGAGAGTCCCGGGCAAACCGGAAGCGCTGGCCGATGGCAGTGCACCGCAGGCCAGCATCCAGTTGAAGAAATGGACGCCGGATGCGCCCTATGCCGAACGACTGCGCAAGGCCGCGGCTGAGCAGTTGTACAAGGTTTACCTCGACGAGCGTCCGGGCTGGATCAACAGCACCGCCTTCTTCCTCGACGCGGCCGATGTCTTCTTCGAGCGCGGCCAGCCGGAACTGGCGTTGCGCATCCTTTCCAATCTGGCCGAAATGGATCTGGAAAACCGCCACATCCTGCGCATCCTCGCCTATCGCCTGAGCCAGGCCAAACGTGCCGACCTGGCCGTTCCGATCCTGCAGCGGGTGCGCGATCTGGCGCCGAACGAGCCGCAGTCCTGGCGCGATCTCGGGCTGGCGCTGGCCGAAACCGGCGAGCGGCAGCAGGCCATCGAGGCGCTGACCGAGGTGGTCACCCGGCCCTGGCATAACCGCTTCCCGGATATCGAACTGATCGCACTGGCCGAACTGAACGCCATCGTCGCCACCACCCCACAAAAGCTGGATGTCTCCGGCATCGATGCGCGGCTGCTGAAGAACCTGCCGCTCGATCTGCGCGTGGTGCTCTCCTGGGATGCCGACAACACCGATATCGACCTCTGGGTGACCGACCCCAACGGCGAAAAAGCCTATTTCGGCAATCCGCTCAGCTATCAGGGCGGTGCGGTCTCGCGCGACTTTATTGGCGGTTACGGTCCGGAAGAGTTTTCGCTGAAAAAAGCCAAGCCGGGCAAATATCTGGTGCAGGCGCAGTTCTACGGCCACCGCCAGCAGGTGGTGGCGGGCGCCACCACGCTCTCGCTACGCCTGTTTACCGGCTTTGGCACCCCAGCGCAGAAAGAGGAGCGGGTCACCCTGCGCCTCAAGGGCCAAAGCGAAATGGTGACGGTGGGCGAATTCGTCGTCGGGGAGTAAAGTTGGAATAGCATGAACCACGGGGAACACGGGGAAGAATACATAAAAATTTCCCTGGCTTTTCTCCGTGGTCCCCGTGCCCCCCGTGGTTGAAGCAAAGCAGGGAAGGAACACCATGAGTCAGAACATCGCCGACCTGATCGACGGGCTCGAATTTTTCCGCGACTTTTCCTATCGCGAACTGCAGACGCTGGCCGGCTATTTCGGCTTTTCCAGCGTGCCGCAGGAGGCGGTGATCTTCAACGAGGGCGAGCCCGGCACGCACATGCTGATCCTGATCGAAGGACGCATTTCGATCTACAAGGCCGGCGAGAGCGGACGCCATCTGCTCTCCTTCGAGAACAAGGGGCGCATCGTCGGCGAAATGGCCCTGCTCGACCGCGAGCGGAGATCGGCGACCTGCGTGGCCGCTTCGCCCTGCGAATTCCTCAGCCTCAATCACGAAAGCCTGGACAAACTGGCAGCCGATCATCCCGGGCTGGCCTACCGCTTCATGTATTGCCTGGCGCGGCTGCTCTCCAAACGCCTGCGCCGCACCTCCGGCCTGCTGGCCGAGCATCTGGTCGATTAAAAAATAGCCGCGGGTAGCACGGAGGGTACGGGGAATAACGAAGAAGTTCTTTCGGTTTTTGCCCCGTGTTTCCCGTGCTCCCCTTGGTTGAATCGCTTGCTGGGGTAACATGCGCTTTTCGTCTGTCAGCCAGAAATACGATGTCGCCATTCCGCCTTGCCGGCTTGATGATTTGCCTGTGCCTTGCCGCTTGCGGCGAGGTGTGGAACGACCCCTACCCGGCGGCGGAATCCGGCCGCAACATCCTCTATACCGCCTTCACCGAGCGGCCCAAGCATCTCGACCCGGCGCAGTCCTATACCGAGGACGAGATCACTTTCACCGCCCAGGTCTATGAGCCGCCGCTGCAATACCATTATCTGAAGCGCCCTTATACGCTGATCCCGGCGACGCTGACCGAGGTGCCGCAGCCGCGCTTTCTCGATGCGCGCGGGCGGGAGTTGCCGGCCGATGCGCCGGCCGGGCAGATTGCCGAGAGTGTGTACATCCTCAAAATCAAGCCGGGTATCCGTTACCAGCCGCATCCAGCCTTTGCGCTCGATGCCGCCGGCCGGCCGGTGTACCTCGGCGCCGGCATTGCCGACGGCCGGCAGGGTATCGGCGATTTTGCGCAGACCGGCAGCCGCGAACTGGTCGCCGACGATTATCTCTACCAGATCAAGCGTCTGGCCCACCCGCGCCTGCACTCGCCGATTTTCGGCATGATGGCCGAGAAGATCGTCGGCCTGAAAGAACTCGGCGCCGCGTTGCAGCAGGCGGCCAAGGGCCTGCCGGCGGAGGCCTGGATCGATCTCGACGCGTATCCGCTCACCGGGGTCGAGAAGCTCGACGCCCACACCCTGCGCATCCGGCTGAAAGGCAAGTACCCGCAGTTCCTCTACTGGCTGGCGATGCCCTTCTTCGCGCCGGTGCCGCGCGAGGTGGACCGCTTCTTCGCCCAGCCGGGAATGAAGGAAAAGAACCTGACCCTCGACTGGTGGCCGGTGGGTACCGGCCCTTACATGCTGGTCGAGAACGATCCCAACCGGCGCATGGTGCTGGCGAAAAACCCCCATTTCCGCGGCGAAATCTATCCCTGCGAGGGCGAAGCCGGCGACCGCGAAGCCGGTCTGCTGGCCGATTGCGGCCAGGCGCTGCCCTTCATCGAGCAGGTGGTGTTCACCCGCGAGAAGGAAGCGATTCCCTACTGGAACAAGTTCCTGCAGGGTTACTACGACGCCTCCGGCATTTCGTCGGACAGTTTCGATCAGGCGGTGCGGGTCAATGTCGGCGGCGACGTGGCGCTGACCGACGAGATGCGCGCCAAGGGCATCCGCCTGCTGACTTCGGTGCGCGCCTCGACCTTCTACATGGGCTTCAACCTGCTCGATCCGGTGGTCGGCGGGGGGGGCGAGAAAGCGGCCAAGTTGCGTCAGGCCATTTCGATCGCCATCGACCAGGAGGAATTCATTTCCATTTTCCAGAACGGGCGCGGGCTGGCGGCGCAAAGCCCGCTGCCGCCGGGCATCTTCGGATATGAGGATGGGCTGGCGGGGATGAACCCCTATGTTTACGACTGGGTGAACGGCCAGCCGCGGCGCAAGCCGGTCGAGGTGGCGAAAAAGCTGCTCGCCGAGGCCGGCTACCCCAACGGGCGCGACGAAAAGACCGGCGCGCCGCTGGTGCTCAATCTCGACACCACCGGCGGCGGCATGGGCGAGAAATCGCGCCTCGACTGGCTGACCCGCCAGTTCGCCAAGATCGACGTGCAGCTGGTGGTGCGCTCGACCGATTTCAACCGCTTTCAGGACAAGCTGAGGAAAGGCGCAGTCCAACTTTATTACCTCGGCTGGAACGCCGATTACCCCGACCCGGAAAACTTCTTCTTCCTGCTCGACGGCAATGAAAGCCGCGTCGGCAAGGGTGGCGAGAATTCCTCCAACTACGCCAACCCGGAATTCGACCGCCTGTTCGCGCAAATGAAGAACATGGACAACACCCCGGCGCGGCTGGAGATCATCCGGCGCATGAACCGCCTGCTGCAGCACGACGCGCCCTGGGTGTTCGGCCTGCATCCCAAGACCTACACCCTGAGCCACGGCTGGCTGAAGAACCGCAAGCCCAGCGATGTGGGCCACAACACGCTCAAATTCCAGCGCCTCGACGCGGCCGAACGCGCCCGCCTGCGCGCGGCGTGGAATCGTCCGGTATGGTGGCCGCTGGTGCTTGCGCTGGCGGTGGTGCTGGCGGTGTTGACTCCGCCGGTGCTGGCCTACCGCCGGCGTGAGCGGCAAGCCGCGCGCCGATGAGTTGGGCGGCCCGCCTGCGCGATTTGCAGGCGATTCTGGAAACCGCCCGCCCGCTGTGGCAGCCGCAACCTTTTCGCGAGGAACGACCGGCCTGGGTCGAGCGTCTGCCGGCGCTGGCGGCGCGGCTGTTGGCGCTGGCAGAAGACGAGTGCAGCCGCCTCAACGACGACGGCGCTGCCGCCCGCGCCCTGCTGGCCGAATATCTGCCGGCAATGCCGGAACTGGAGGCGCATTGCGCGCTGCCGGCGATCGAGCAGCGACCCCTGGCCCCCGCCGGGCACTTCTGGGACTGGGAAATTCCCGGCCGCAAGCGGGCGCAAATCGAGGCCTTCGCCGCCGCGGTATGCCCCTCCGGGCGGCCGGTGTTCGACTGGTGCGGTGGCAAGGGGCATCTGGCCCGCCTGCTGGCGCTGGGCTGGCAGGTGCCGGCGACGACGCTGGAAATCGACGCCGCGTTGTGTGCCGATGGCGCGGCGCTGGCCGCGCGGGCCGGCATCGAACACCAGTTTGTCGCAGCCGATGCCCTCGATCCGGCGGCCCCGTTGCCGGCCGAAGCGCATCTGGTCGCGCTGCACGCCTGCGGCGGCCTGCACCGGCAACTGTTGCGGCGGGCGGTTGCAGCCGGGGTGGCCGCGCTGGATCTGGCGCCCTGCTGCTATTACCACGGGGTCGAAAAGACGTATGCGCCGCTGTCAGCGGCGGCTGATTTGCCGCTGCAGCGCGACGATCTGCGCCTGGCGGTGACCGAGACGGTGACTGCCGCGCCGCGGCTTGCCCGTAAAAGCGCGCAGGCGCTGGCCTGGAAGCTGGGTTTCGTTGCCTTGCGCCAGCAACTCGAAGGCGGCGCCTATCGGACCTTCAAGCCCATCCCCAACAACTGGCTGCGCGGCGATTTCGCGCAGTTCTGCCGGGCGCTGGCTGCACGCGAGGGGCTGGCGTTGCCGGCCTCACTGGATTGGCATGCTGCCGAGGCCGCCGGCTGGCAGCGACAGGGCGAGGTCATGCGCTACTCGGTACTGCGCCACGCCTTTCGCCGCCCGCTGGAACTCTGGCTGTTGGTGGACATGGCTGCCTTTCTCGAAGAGGCGGGCTATGCGGTGACGCTCGGCGAGTTCTGCCCGCGCCGGCTGACCCCGCGCAATCTGCTGCTCTCGGGGCGTCGCGCCGGGTGATGCCGGGGGCATCGTTGGCTCCGTCTGCGGCGTACAATGCAGAATTTCCGGATTGGGTGAAGTGGTGTGATGAACGAGGCGGATCTCTGGCAATCGCTGCTGGCCGAGGTGGCGGACGGGAAGGCGGTGTTCGCACCCAATGTCGCGCTGGTGCTGAAAATCCGTTCGGCGCTGGATGCGCCGGATTGCCATGTGGACGAGGCGGTCCGGCTGTTGCAGGCCGAGCCGGTGCTGGCGGTGCGGGTGGTGGCGGCGGCCAATTCGGTGCTCTACAACCCCTACGGCCGGGAAGTGGCCGATCTGCGCACGGCGGTGTCGCGGATGGGTTTTCAGGCGCTGCGCAATCTGGCTATGGCGCTGGTGGTACGCGAAATGACGCATTTGCCGGCAGGCAACCCGGCCCGGGAATTGAGCGACCGGCTTTGGGACTACACGGTACACGTCGCGGCGCTGGCCCGCCTGCTCGCCCGCGAGGTGACCGGTGTGGACGGCGAAGGCGCGGCTTTCGCGGCCATCGTGCACGATCTTGGTGGCTTTTACCTGCTGTCACGGGCGGCCGAGCGGCCGGAATTGCTGAGGGCTTTGACGGCGGACGGGGCGGAGGCGCAGGTGGTGTTCTCCCTTACCTTGTTGCGTTCCCTGGCGGTACCGGAGGCGGCGCTGGTGGCGATCGAAGCCTTCTGGGCAGGCTCCCCGGCATTGCCGCCGAGCACGCTGGGAGACACGTTGTTGCTGGCGGCCCATCTCTCGCCGACGCCGCGGCCGCTGTGCCGTCTGGCCGGGTGGCAGCATCCCGATCTGCCGCAATCGCTGGAAAGAGTGATTTCAGGCGAGGGGCAGGGGGAAATGCTCGCTGCCGCCGGTGCCGAGGTGCATGACCTGCGGGCGCGGGTGGCAGATGCGGATGACGAACTGCGTGCGATGATGGCGGTGATGCAGTATTGAACCGATGAGCATCGCCGGTCGTTGACGTAGAATCGGCGGACGATGTGCAAGCGCAGAAAGGACGGCAATGAATCGCGTCGAGGTGTTGCAGCAACTGGCTGCCGAAGTGGCGGCCAACAAGGCCTGCTTTTCGCCCAATGTGAATGTGGCGCTGAAGATCCGCATGGCGCTGGACGATCCGGATTGCCACATCGAGGAAGCGGTGCGGCTGGTGCAGGCCGAGCCGATCTTGGCGGCCCGGGTGGTGGCGATGGCCAATTCGGTGGCCTACAACCGTAGCGGCCGCGAAGTGACCGACGTGCGCACGGCGGTGTCGCGGCTGGGCTTTCAGGTGCTGCGCAATCTGGCCATGGCCATGGTTACCCGGCAGATGGCGCAGATGCCGACCAGCCCCCTGGAGCGCGAACTGGCCGGGCGGTTGTGGGAATACACCGCAAATGTGGCCGCGCTGGCACGGGTGATTGCCCGCCAGGTGACCCGGCAGGACCCGGAAACGGCAGTATTCGCTGCCATCGTGCATGATCTGGGCGGATTCTATTTGCTGGCGCGGGCTAAGGATTTCATCGGGTTGCTGGACGATGGTCTGGACGACGACGATGTCGAGGGCGAAATCGAACTGGCGCGGGCCATGCTCAAGGTCCTGGCTGTGCCGGCATCGGTGGTGTCCGGCATCGAGGCGTTCTGGGATGGTTACCTGGGCATTCCGCCCGCTTCGCTGGGCGACACCCTGCTGCTCGCTGCCCAGCTTTCACCCAATCAGCGGCCGCTCAACCGGCTGGCCGGGCGGAACCGGGGCGAGGCGCAGGCCAGTATCGACATGGTGATCGGCGAAGAAACCCTGCAGGCCATCGTTGCCGAGGCGCAGGAAGAAGTGCATTCCCTGCTGGCAGTACTGAATTTTTGAAATCCACTTTTTCAGTGCTTTGCCGTATGGCGATTGCCTGTCTTTCGGCCACTTGTTGATGTTAGAGTGCAACGCTTATCTAGAGGAGATGTTCCATGTCGCATCACGCGATAAAAATCAGTACCCTGGTTTCTCTCATTGCCCTGCTCGGCGGGTGCGCCAATCTGGCTGGTCCGGGTGGCAACGTCACCGCAAGCGATCCAACGCGTCAGACGCGTACCGGCTTTTTGAGCGATTACGACAAGCTGGCCAAAGCCCCCGGGGGTGATGGTGCGCTGTGCTGGCGACAGACCGATCTGGATCTCAAGAAATACAACAAGGTGATGATCAGCCGGATGGTGGTCACCCTCAAGGATCAGGACAACAAGGGCATTGATCCTTCGGATCTCAAGGCGCTGGTGGATTATTTCCAGCAGTCGCTGGTGGCTGCGCTCAAGCCGCAAATGGAAATTGTTGAAAAGCCGGGCCCGGGCGTGGTGGTATTCCGCATTGCATTGACCGATCTGATTCCGACCAACGTCAGCCGCAGTGTGATGGGAACAGCGATTCCCTATGGCTTCGTCGCCGAGGCCGGTTCAGGTGCGGCAACTGGCCGCCCTGCCGGTTCGACGCCATATCTGGGTGAAACCGGAGTCGAAATCCAGTTCCTCGACGGTGCCAACAACCAGGTGCTGGCCGAATGTGTCGACACCCAGGTCGGTCGCAAATACGCGGCAGAGGTCGAGAGTGGCACTTCGGGTGCGACCAAAACCTGGATCAATGGCTACATGAATTCCTTCCAGGCATGGTCGTATGCACGTAACGCTTTTGACAAGTGGTCCATGCAGATTGCCAAGCAATTTGCGGTGCTGCGCGGCACTGCGCCAGGCAAATAAACCGCATTGGCGTTTGGTTGTGCGGAGATGAACGGAATGGCGTGTCGTCATTCCGGTCTTGATTGAAACCCGATTCCTGAAATTCTGGAACATCGATGAATAAAAATCTGGCTTGCGTTGTGCAACGGAACTTCCTGAAAGCTGCATTTCTCGCTGCCGGCGTTGCTTTGCTGGCGGGAGCTTGTGGTAACCGGGTGGTCATCCTGACCGAGGGGGTGGGTGAAAACGGCTACCTGCGGGCCGAACACCCCTTTACCGATGCCGCTGAGGCGGAACTGAAACAGCGTTCAGAACGGTTATGCGCTGCCCGCAAGCAGGCGGCAATCAAGACCGAAAGCGCCTGTTCGCTGAGCAAATGCATTACCACCTACCAATGCAGCGATCAGCCGGAGCTGATGAAAAAATAGGCGCTTATTGGTTCACTGCCGGCGTCTCCGCGCCGGCGGACCAGATGCGGTAGCGCAGCTCGACCCCGTCTGGCACGTAAACCACGATCGGCAGTTTGGGGTTGTAGCGCACCCAGGCGAGCTCTGCAGGCTGGCTGCGGATCGGCACCGCCGCCCGCCGTAGCGGCTGGTCGGGCGGGCAGGCCATGCGTGTGGCGATGCCCGGCCCCAGCTTTTCCAGAACCAGGTAGGGATAACCCCAGCCTTCGGCAATCTTGCTGACCAGATGCCCGCCAATGCTGTGGCGGTTGCAGTCGATTTCCATGCTCCGGCTGAACAGCAACTCGACCTTGCGCTCATCCGGCTGCGCCACTTCCGGCAAGCGGATGACTAGGCGCTGGAATCCCGGCGCGGCCGGTGGATAGGGCTTGAGATCGTCGGCCTGGGTCGCTGCGCTTGCCAGCGCCAGCAGCAGGGAGAGCAGCCATCGGCAGTGTCGGAGCATGGGGTTTCCTCGCAGGTTTAACTGGGGGTGGTCTCGCTCTTTTCCTGCGGCGCGCGGGGCAACAACAGGTTGAGCAGCACGGCGAGTACGCCGCACAGGCTGATGCCCTGCAGCGAGAAATTGCCGATCGAGAAGCCCAGTCCGCCGATGCCGGTGACCAGCGTTACCGAGACGATGCACAGGTTGCGCGGATTGGCGAGGTCGACGCGGCCGTCCATGATGGTTTTGAGGCCGATGCCGGCGATGGAGCCGAAGAGCAGGACCATGATGCCACCCATCACCGGCATGGGGATGGTTTGCAGCAGGGCACCGAATTTGCCGACGAAGGCCATCAGGATGGCGAAACCGGCGGCCCAGGTCATCACCACCGGGTTGTAGTTCTTGGTCAGCATCACCGCGCCGGTGACTTCGCCGTAGGTGGTGACCGGCGGACCGCCGAACAGGCCAGCGACATTGACCGCCAGCCCGTCGCCGAGCAGGGTGCGGTGCAGGCCGGGCGATTCGGTGTAATCCTTGCCGGTGACCGAGCCGATGGCCAGGATGCCGCCGACGTGCTCGACGATGGGGGCGATGGCCACCGGGATCATGAACAGGATGGCGGCCAGGTTGAATTCCGGTTTGCCGAAATCGGGCAGCGCCAGCCAGGCGGCTTCATTGACCTTGCTGAAGTCGACAATGCCGGCGAAAAGGGAAATGCCATAGCCGACTGCGACGCCGACCAGGATCGGCACCAGCTTCAACAGGCCTTTGGCGCGGATGGCGGTGAGCATGGTGGCCAGCAGCGAAATGGCGGCAATGGACAGCGCCAGATCGTGCGGAACGATCTGCTTGTCGCCGGCCTTGCCGATGGCCATGTTGACCGCCACTTGCGCCAGACCGAGGCCGATGACCATCACCACAGGGCCGATGACCACTGGCGGCAGCAGGCGGTGAATAAAGTCCACGCCGCGCCATTTCACCAGCCCAGCGGCAACGTAGTAGAAGAAACTGGCCGCGGCCAGGGCGCCGAGAGTGGCAGGCATGCCCCAGGTTTGCACCGAGTAGATCACCGGGGCGATGAAGGCGAAGCTGGAGCCCAGATAGATCGGCACCTGACGTTTGGTGCAGATCTGGAAAATCAGGGTGCCGATGCCGGCGCCGAGCAGCGCCAGGCTGGGGTTGAGGCCGGTAAGCAGCGGCACCAGCACGGTGGCGCCGAAAGCGACGAAGAGAATCTGCGCGCCGGCAATGGCGGTGCGCCAGGTGGGTTCAGCGGTGGTGGTCATGGGGTTCCTTACTTGGTTCCGAAAATCTTGTCGCCAGCGTCGCCGAGGCCAGGGATGATGTAGCCGATTTCGTTGAGGTGGCTGTCGATGGCGGCGGTGAACACCTCGACATCCGGATGGGCTGCGTTCAGCGCGGCGATGCCTTCCGGCGCGGCCACCAGCACCAGCGCCCGGATCTGCTTGCAGCCCTTGCGCTTGAGCATTTCGATGGTGGCGATCAGCGAGCCGCCGGTGGCCAGCATCGGGTCGATGATCAGCGCCAGACGCTCGTCCAGCTGGCCGACGAAGCGCTCGAAATAGGGCTCGGGCATCAGGGTTTCGTGATTGCGGGCGATGCCGACCACGCTGACCTTGGCGCTCGGCACCAGATCGAGCACGCCGTCGAGCATCCCCAGCCCGGCGCGCAGGATCGGCACCACGGTGACCTTTTTGCCTTTGAGTTGTTCGATCTGCACCGCGCCGGCCCAGCCCTGCACCGTGGCCGGCTCCAGCTCGAAGTCGCGGCAGGCCTCATAAGTGAGCAGGCGGGCGATCTCGGAAGTGAGTTCGCGGAATTTCTTGGTGCTGATGTCTGCTTCGCGCATCAGGCCGATTTTGTGCCTGACCAGGGGGTGCTTGATTTCGATGACCGGCATGGCGGACTCCGGAAAAATTAAACCCGCCAAGGTTAACGGATTCGGGGGCGGAAAGCACGGCCGGACTCCAATTTTTACGCCGCTCCGGCGAATCGGTTCGGGCTAGAATCCCACTTTTCTTAATGCGGACAATCATCATGTTGGAGCGCTTCTTCCAGCTTTCCGCGCACGGTACCGATGTGCGCACCGAGGTCGTGGCCGGACTGACCACTTTCCTGACCATGGCCTACATCATCTTCGTCAATCCGGACATTCTTTCCGCGGCGGGGATGCCCAAGGATTCGGTTTTCGTCGCCACCTGCCTAGCGGCGGCGCTCGGCTCGCTGATCATGGGGCTGTACGCCAATTACCCGATTGCGCTGGCGCCCGGCATGGGGCTGAACGCGTACTTCGCCTTCGCTGTGGTGCAGGGCATGGGTTTTACCTGGCAGGCGGCGCTCGGCGCGGTATTCATCTCCGGCATGCTGTTCATCCTGATCAGCCTGTTCCGCATTCGCGAATGGATCATCAACGCCATTCCGCGCTCGCTCAAATTTGCCATTTCGGCCGGTATCGGCCTGTTTCTGGCGATCATCGGCCTCAAGAACGCCGGGCTGATCGCCGGTCACCCCGCCACCTTGCTGACGCTGGGCGATCTGGCCAAGCCCGGAGCCCTGCTGGCCATTGCCGGCTTCATCCTTATCGTGGCGCTGGAGCAGCGGCGCATGCACGGCGCGATCATCGTCGGCATCCTGTCGGTCACCGTCGCGGCGATGGCCTTCGGTATCACCGAATTCAAGGGAGTGGTGGCCATGCCGCCTTCGGTGGCGCCGACCTTCCTGCAGATGGATATTTCCGGGGCGCTCAACTTCGGCCTGCTCACCGTGGTGATGACCTTCTTCCTGGTCGAACTGTTCGACGCTTCCGGCACCCTGATCGGCGTCTGTCACCGCGCCGGCCTGCTTGACGACAATGGTCGCCTGCCGCGCCTGAAGCGGGCGCTGCTGGCCGATTCGACGGCCATCGCCGCCGGTGCGGTGCTGGGTACCTCGTCTACTACCGCCTACATCGAATCGGCCGCCGGCACCTCGGTCGGCGGGCGTACCGGCCTGACGGCGGTGGTCGTCGGCCTGCTTTTCCTGGCCTCGCTGTTCCTGGCGCCGCTGGCCGGTACGGTGCCGGCTTTCGCTACCGCGCCGGCGCTGTGCTTCGTCGCCGTGCTGATGATCCGCGGCCTGGCCGAAATCGATTGGGAAGACCTTACCGAATCGACACCGGCAGTGGTGACGGCGATCACCATGCCCTTCACCTTCTCCATTTCGCACGGTATCGCCTTCGGCTTCATTTCCTACGTCGGCATCAAGGCGCTGGCCGGGCGGGTGCGCGAACTCTCGCCGATGGTGGTGATCATTGCCGCGGTGTTTGTCTGCAAGTTCGCATTTTTGTAATGGAACTCGCTGCGCTGCGTACCCTCATCCGCACGGTGCCGGACTGGCCCGAGCCGGGTGTGCAGTTCCGCGACATCACGCCGTTGCTGCGCGACGGCGCCGCTTTCCGCGCGCTGATCGACATGCTGGCCGAGCGCTACGCCGACCAGCATATCGATGCCATTGCCGGTATCGACGCGCGCGGCTTCATCATCGGCGCGGCGCTGGCCTACCGTCTCGGCTGCGGCTTCGTCCCGGTGCGCAAGGCCGGCAAACTGCCTTTCGATACAGTCAGCGCTGCTTATGCGCTGGAATATGGCGAGGCGACGGTGGAAGTGCATGTCGATGCCAGCCACCCCGGCGAACATGTGCTGATTGTCGATGACCTGATCGCTACTGGCGGGACGATGCGGGCTACGGTCGGACTGATGCGGCAACTCGGGGCGAACATCATCGAGGCGGTGGCGGTGATCGATCTGCCTGAGCTGGGCGGTTCGGCGCGGCTCAAGGCCGACGGGGTCGAGGTGTTTGCGCTGCTGGAATACGAATGAAGTTACGGAGCATATGAAATGCTGAATGTTGCGTTGCTCCTTCAGCTTGGCCTGGCATTTTTTGTTCCGGTAATCTGGATGAGTCGGGGCGGAAAAAAGCTTTCGTGGCGATTTCGCTATCTGCTTTCGATATTTCCGCTCGGGTACACATTCATCGGATGGCAGATTGGCACTTGGGGGTTTGAGCTTTTTTCCTGCCGAGGCAACCCCAAGCAATTCGCCGGCTGTGTCTGGAATGGCCTTGATGTGACTGGATTGGTTGAGCACGGGCTGTTTCTCGGGATCCCGTGCATCTTTTTTGCAATGCCCTTATCGCTTTACTTGTTGTTCGCGACGTTCAGAGAACATCAACGCACTTGGGTATAGCATCAAATCCTCAATATAAAGCCCACCGGAATCCGGTGGGCTTTTTGCTGAGTGGATAACGATCAGCCGCAGGTGCCGACCGCCCCGCAGGCGGTGCAGAAGTCGCAGCCGTCCTTCCTGATCATGGTGTGATTGCCGCATTCGCCGCACAGTTTGCCGACGGTGGGGCGAACGCTGTTGCTGGCGTCTTCCGGTGCTTCGAGAATGCCCATCTGCTGCAGCGGCAGGCCGGATTCGTCGAGGATGCCGAGCATGGCGTAGCGGTGGATGATCAGGTTGGCGATGTAGGCCACCGTCGATGGGTAGGTCTGCTGCTTGCGCGAACCCGGCACGAAGGCCATGAAATCGCCCAGCGGTTCCGGGTAGTCGAGCAACTTGCGCAGTTTCATGCCGATCCAGGCCGGGTCGAGCACACGCATGTCGAGCGAAAGCAGCTTGCACAGGCCATCCAGCGCACGCGGATAGTTGCCGGAGAGCCACATCGAGTAGGGGCGGGTGACACCATCCGGCAGGGTGATTTCCTTCAGGCCGAGCACGAAGTCTTCGCCGGTGGCCGGGTTGCTGACGTCGACCGTCCAGGACAGGGTGCCGTCGGTACCGGTCTTGGGTTCCTTGGCGCTGAACAGCGCGTCCTTGACCGGGGTCGGGCCTTCTTCCTTGAGCGCGCCAAGTTGTTCGACGCGCCAGCGGATGACCTGGGCCATGGCCGAGACCACCGAGGGTACGCGCTTGCGTTCGCCGTGTGGGGGCATCGGCATTTCAAAGGAATCGCCGGGGGTCTTGGCCAGGGCATCGAGTTTCATCGCCAGCCAGGCGCGGTCGTTGGCGCGCATGTCCATGGAGAGGGTCTTGGCAACGGCGCCGAGGCCGCGCGGTTCGGCCGGGCCGTTGGCCCAGACTTCGAAGGGCCAGGCACGGCCTTCCGGCTCGACGTGACCGACGAACAGGGCGAACTTGCCGATCGGCGAATCGAGCATGTAGGTCCAGCACAGGTTGCCTTCCGGCAGGTTGGGTCGGCCCGGCCAGCGCAGGCTGGCCAGCACCGGTGCCGGCAGGTTCTTGATTTCCAGCCGGCGGTTGGCTTCGGACAGGAAGTCCTGCGGCGCGGCCTTGCTGTCGGCGATGGGTGCCGCCTCGGTCTTGGCAG
>Ga0209570_1001253_pt1 | contig 15177 bp, 14 predicted proteins | sample EBPBio172007_DNA_FD_185861 | JGI IMG/M metagenome (GOLD analysis project Ga0209570, IMG submission 185861) | Wastewater treatment Type I Accumulibacter community from EBPR Bioreactor in Madison, WI, USA - Reactor 1_9/17/2007_ DNA (SPAdes)... | ecosystem: Engineered > Bioreactor > EBPR >... | reverse complement strand
TCGAACAAGGGCCGAGGCGCGCCAGGACGTGTTCGACTATATCGAGATGTTCTATAACCCTACCCGCAAGCACGCACGGAATGGGATGCTGTCACCCGTCGAGTTCGAACGGCAGCACAAAACGCAACCCGAGGGCGTCTAGAAAACTCGGGGCGATTCACATTTTCATCCGCTGCGCATGCCGTCGAAGGGGAAAAAGCCGTGAGTTCGCCGGCCCGCTCCAGCCATGCTCAGATCGAAGCAATGCGGCGAGTGAGGCCGGACTTTTTCAGTCACCGCGAAGGCGACGGCTGCCTGTTGTGGGTGGGTGACGTTCAACCTCGGCAAAGAATCTATCGTATTTCGATCATCTGGTGGCCGGGCCGAATTGATCGGCCTCATGTGCAGGTTCGTGACCCAAAAATCCGCCCGCGCGCTGGTGCCAGTTTCGAAGATATTCCGCACCTAATCTTCAACAGCGATGAGCCGGCTTTATCCGGCCTCTGTCTGTTCGACCCTGAGGGCCGCGAATGGAGCCCGGCAGACCTGATAGCAGACACAACAGTGCCATGGGCATGCGAATGGCTACACTACTACGAGCTTTGGCACATGACGGGCGAATGGCGCGGACCAAGTGTGGGGTACCACACGATTTCGGAAATGCGCGAGGCCAAGGCCACTGCAATTCGGGAGGCGCATAAGCGTGTTGGATAGGTTGCTTGATCGACTTGGGCAAACTGAATGCGTTGTTTTTCAAGCCGTTGAAATGTTCGCGCGCAGTGCGAGCTTCTTGTGTCTTTTCTTCGCGATGCTGGAGCTCGCATCAAACTACGGTGGCAGGGATAAATGATGAGAAGGCCCTCTATCATTCCCGATCCGGCGAAAAGGCTTGTTCCCGATAGCGGACGCCCTGGCCCAAAACCAAAACCCGCGACCCGGCTCGCTCTTTGGTCGCGAGCCGCTGGTCGTTGTCAGTTTGAGGGCTGCAATAAGCCGCTGCTGGGAGATCTAGTTGCCGGTGACCGGCATCTGCGGACTGGATATGTGGCGCATATCGTATCCGCTGGAATGCAAGGGCCACGCTGCGACCCTGAGCTGTCGATCCAGCTATCTGATGACATCGGAAATCTGATGCTACTCTGCGACCCTCATCATATTCATATTGATGAGAACGAAATCGATTTTCCGGTCGAGCGCCTTCGAACGATGAAGAGGATGCACGAGGAAACAGTTACAAGACTATTGGATACGATGGGTGCCCCACGCACAACCATACTTCGTTATGGCGCGCGTATTGGCGATCTTGACTCTCCGATATCGGAAGACGCGACCATCAAAGCGGTGATGCCCCGATTTATCCCTGAATCATGGTCGTCGATCTCTATTGCGATGTCTGGCTTCGAGACGAAGGATCATGATCCTTCGTTCTGGACAACACAGCGCGACAATCTGCGATTATCCTTCGCAAGGCAGATCACAGCGCGCGTCGAAGAAGGCAGTCTCCGACACCTCTCGGTTTTCGCGCTGGCCCCAATTCCGTTGCTAGTCGAACTGGGACGCCTCATTGGCGATAAGCTCGCCGTCGATGTGCGCCAGCTTACTCGCGATCCGAAGGGATGGGTTTGGCCAAACGATAGACCAGCGGGTGTGTTCAGATTGCGCGAGCCACGTTCTTTGCATGAAACGATCGCGCTAAAGGTCGGCGTGAGTGCTACCATGACCGACGAACGTATCAATAACGCTCTCGGCGAAAATGTCTCCATCTGGTCGATCGAAGTCGACAACCCAAACAATGATTTTGTACGCTCTGAAGGCGACATTGCCCGCTTTGGAGCGACATTTCATGCTGCGCTTGATCGCATTAAGGCGCGGCACGGTGACCGTCGTGAGATCAACGTGTTTCCCGCCATTCCGGTCTCTCTGTCTGTCGAGCTTGGCCGCCGATGGATGCCGAAAGCGGACCTGCCGCTCATCATTTGGGATCAAAATGCGCGGACTGGTGGCTCTTTCCCTGCGCTACGAATTGAATCCTGACTTTCTTTGAGATGCTGTTTCTAGACTACACGCTCAGTCGCAGATGCAAGTCTTTGAATTAGACAACACCTTAAACCGGGGAACAAACAGAAATTGGAACTAGAGGACCTTTTCGCGCAAGGTACCCCAGATAATCCGTTGGTCGACCGGCGTGGTGGCCGCGTCTCGCTCGACGCGACTACCGCTTCACCCGCCATGCGGGCTGAGTTTAACCAATTAATTCGTCCCCTCGATGACATGTACTTCTGGCGCGCCGCTGTCACCGACAATGTCTATTTGCCAACGCGGGGCTTATGGGCTCCCCAGAGGCGGGCGGTCGGCCTGTCGCTAGCACACGTGGCCGCCCGCCGGACAACGGTTGGATCGGCCGGGGCGGCTCTAATCAAGATGCCGACGGGAACGGGGAAGACAGGCGTCATTGCGACGCTCGCTTGCGCCATACCGACGATCAGGCGGGTCCTTGTGATCACACCTAGGCGGGCCTTGGTCGACCAGATGCTTCGCGACCTCCACACCCGCCTGTGGAGTCGCTTTGACGCCATCTATGATGGCTCTAAGGTCCGGCCTCGCCGCGACGGCGACCCGGACATTGGAGCCGTGGTGCCGAACGGTCCAGTCATGCGACTGCTGCCGAGCGCGGCCGAGCAGCTTTCGCAGATCGCTGATCCGAGAATCGTCTTGGTCGGTACATTCGCGGCGCTCGAACAGGTGTTGAGGCCCGATCGCCCGGCCCACCGCCTAACAGGGCGTCGACCCAGGACGCCCGATACTGTCCCGCCCGACGGCGAGCCTGAAGGGGAAGCACCGTCCGAAGCCGCTCGAACGGCGTTGGTCGCGATGCTCCGCACCTTCGATCTCGTGGTCGTTGACGAGAGCCACTATGAGCCTGCGTTCGTTTGGTCGCAATGCATCCGCAGCCTTGCGTGCCCGACGGTGCTCTTCAGCGCTACGCCGTACCGCAACGATTTTCGTTATTTCGACATCGATGGCCGCTTCGCATTCAATCTGTCTTTCAGAGAGGCTAGCGAGAAGAAACTCATCCGCAATGTACACGTGGACACGACGCCCCTCCGCCCGGGCGAGACTAGCGCAGAACGGATCGTCAGGTTCATGGACGAGGTTGGGGCGAGCGCGATGCCGGACGCCCCCGATGAGGCGCGGGTGATCGTCCGGGGCGAAACCCACGAGAGCCTCGTCCGCCTACGAGAAGAACTGAGGCGCCTCGGTCAACCCAGCGTCCTAATTCATCACAAAGAGACGCGCAGTAACCCGACTGCACTTCGCTTCAGCAATGCGATGCAGGCGTTCGACGCGCCCGAGACTCGGTCGGTCCGTATATGGCTACATCAGTGGAAACTGTTGGAGGGCGTCGACGACAGCCGATTCTGCGGCGTGGCGGTCATGGATGCATTCTCGTCCAGCAGGGCCGTCATCCAGCAAGTCGGACGCGTGCTGCGTTACCATCGCCGCGACAGGACCGAGACGGCGTGCGTCATCGGTAACTTGGAGGTAGGTGCCGACCTGGGCGAGAGGTTCCAACGCTATCTCGCCTATGAGGACCGATTTAACGCCAACCCCGGGGACGCGCTGAAGCGTGAGACAAAGTTCTTTCAGACGCTGCGAGACGCGTCGCCGGCCGTCCAGTACATCTCTGGCGACTTCCGCGACCGGTTCGAACTCGACGATGATCACGTGGGTTTTGCCGACATCCAACTGCCCTTGCGCACCTTCGTTACTCGTTCGAACGGTGTCTTGACGCTCGACCAGCTCGCTGAGGCGTCAGCGGAAGCGATGGGGCTTGAGGATCGCCACGACGCGACGGTCGTCGCGCCCAAGGAAGATGAGCCGCCCAATGTCCGTCTCGTGGCTTACTTGGAGTGGAGCAACTCGCCGCTCCTAACCAGGAAGGCCCTGCCGAGCTGGACTCTCGGAATAATGGCGATCGTAAAGGTCGGTAACCGAGTATTCCTGCTCGACACACAAAGTCTCGTTGTCGACCCGGAACAGCTCGGTCTGGAACCCGAGGGCCCGGAGACGCTCCAGCGCTTGATCCCGGTCTCAAGCGCCGACGAGACTTGGCGGGTCACGGTCGCGTCGGCGGTCAGCCTAGACATCTCCGACATGGGCATTAGGTCGATGTCTGCGCGCATGCGGGACTTTTCCTTCGGCTTTTTCGACCTCTCGCAAGGCATGCAGGCGACGACATCGGTGCGCGCATCGATACGTCCGTCATCCGGAGCGTCATCGACCCGATACCTCTCCCTGCAGCGCGCCACCGTGTCGGACGCGCGTGCCGGATACGTCGGGGTCTCAGAATACGTAAAGTGGATCGACGAGCTGGCCGCCCGCCTCGATTCGACTGTCAATCCTAGCTTGACCTTCGGACGGTTCGCACAGGCGCTTCCGGCACCCGAGGCTGAACGGGCGGTTCCGCAAAACGTTCTCTTCGACTTCGCGGAGATCATCGGCGAGGACGGCGGAGAGGTGCCGGACGGATGGGATGCCCAGCGGACGCAAGCCCTTGCCCACGCCGACCGATGCCTCGATGTCGATGCAAACGGAGCGTTCCAAATTGAGGTGGATGGGCACCGCTTTGACGGGAAAATCTCTTACGAGGTCACTGGCTCAACGCGCCGTCGCGGAAAGTACGTCGTGGACATACCCGAGTTGGACGCCTTTCTCGTGAACCGCACCCGGGACACACTGAAACAAAAGGAGAAGGCTCATCTCCTATCCGGAATGCTTTCGCGAGCGCAGCCACTCCGAGTCATGCCGCGAGATCCCTCGCTCGTGTATGCGCAGAGATTCTTCTATCGGCCATCGCTCGCCATCGACGTCGTCGCGCGAGACGAGCCCGGTGGCCCGCTCGAAGCCGTCGTGGGCTCGCCCTGGCTCGAGAGGGTGGCCTCCGAGAAGGGAACGGCGACCTCAGGGATTGACGACTGGGTGCATGGGAGCGTCTTCGGAGGCGTTTACGCACACTTCGGCTTCGCCGATCGTGGCCGGCCCCACACCGGCCATCGCGACGCCATCCGGATAGTCGACCCGCAAGTGGCCGACCTCCTGGATAAGTTTGATATTGTGATCTGCGACGACGGCGGGACGGAGACCTGTGATTTCCTATGCATCGACAGCTCCGGCAGCAAAGCGGTGATGATCCACGCCAAGGTGGGCGACACCGAGATGAGTCTCAACTCGCTGCAGGAGGTCGGTCGTCAGGCTCAAGCGAGTCTGGGGCTTATGACGTCGATCCACCCGTTTCCCGACCGACTGGCGACGTGGCGAACACGCGTGCCTATCTCAGGCGGTCACCTTACAAGGCGGCTCCTGAAAGGTCCTCCGCTGGAGGACGCGTTACCCGCGGTGCGCGATGCCCTGCGGTCGGCCCGATATACGCGCGAGGTGTGGATCTTCGCAGGCCAAATTTTGAATCGAGGAACGCTCCTTCGAAGGCTCGGGCAGAATCCGCCCGCCCCAAAGGTGCGACAGATGATCTATTACCTGGCATCGCTGCAGACCTCGGCCGCTAGAGCAAACGTGGGCATGCGGATCTTCTGCTCACCATGAGCCCCCATCTTCCGCATCGAGCTCGTGCCAACGAGAACATTGCGTTTGGATCACGCGCGCCTGAGGGCTAGGAGGTGATCGCATGCGCAACTATACGGCGCGTGAATAGCCAGACGAGGCTAGCCCCCCGACGGATTTCGGTAATCTCCAACCACACGACAGTGGCTCAAAGAGCGTGCTTGGAACGGAGTGGCTTGTCCGTTTATCCGGAACATGGCCGCTCAAATTTGAATGCTGCTTTTTGCCACTTTGCAGCAGTTAACCTTTGCTTAACCCAATATTTCTGGACGGCTAGATCGAATCGTGTTCTGACGGTTAGGTGACGTCAAATCGCCTTTAGCCCGTCAGGACGGAAATGGCCTCCAACCGAAGCGCATCTGAGTTGTCCTCTGCACGCATTGTGCGGCATGCCGGCATTTTGTCGGGCCAGCTCCAGAGCCTTCGCGAGCGGATGTATCCGCCTGAAGCGCAGAAGTCGCTTCGCAGCTTCATGACCAATGAGGTGTCGCGTCTCACATCGATACCTGAGTCGACGCTCAAGACGATGTCCCTTGAAGGCAAAGGCCCCGTCCCTGCCCGGCTGGACAACAACCATCGAGTTTATGCTCTTGATCAGGTCAACGAGCTTCGGGAGATGTTCGCTAATGCTAAGCCGCAGGAGGCGCTCCGCTTCCTGCCCCGCCGGCGGAAGGGAGAGCACCTTCAGGTTATTGGCATTGCGAATTTCAAGGGCGGTAGTGCGAAGACGACGACCAGCGTCCATCTCTGTCATTATCTCGCGCTGCATGGCTATCGCGTTCTCGCGGTGGACCTCGATCCACAGGCCTCACTCTCTGCCATGTTTGGCGCACAGCCCGAAATGGACGTCGGAGAAAACGAGACGATCTACGCGGCTTTGCGGCATGACGAAAACCGTCGACCCATCAGTGAGGTGATCCGCCGAACTTATTTTGCTGGCGTGGATCTGATCCCCGGCAATATCGAAGTTATGGAGTATGAGCACGAGATTCCCCGTGTTCTCTCTGGGAGCGGGAAGGGCGGCGCTTTATTTTTTGAGCAGCTCCGCGAAGCGCTTAGACAGGTCGAAGACCGATACGACATTGTCGTCCTGGATACGCCGCCGAGCCTCGGCTTCCTTACGCTGGGAGCGATATACGCGGCCACTGGCTTGATCGTAACGGTTCATCCAGCGATGCTTGATGTCGCATCAATGAGCCAGTTCTTGCTCATGATGGGCGATCTCATTCGCGTCATCGAGAATGCTGGCGCGACCCTGCGCCATGACTTTTTTCATTACCTCATCACGCGCCATAACCCGCACGATCAGCCGCAGGCGCAGATCGCAGCCATGTTACGGCACCTGTTTGCCGAGGAAGTGCTGGTGCCAACGGCAATCGAAAGCACGGCAGTAGAGGCGGCTGGCCTTGCCAAGCGGAGCCTTTACGAGCTTGAGCCGGGCGAGATCGGGCGTGACACGTATCGTCGCGCGAAAGAATCGATGGATGCGGTCAATGCAGCGATCGTTGAACTCATCCGCAAGAGCTGGGGCCGCACATGAGCAAGAAGCGATCCTTGGTTTCCAGCTTTAGCGAATTGGCAAATTCGAAGCCGGCAGATCCGGTCCAAGTTCCGCGTGTGAGTGCGGGTATTATCGGTGCCACCCAAAGAACGTTGACGGAAATCCGGGAGGAGCGCGATCGTCTTGCCGAGCAGGTTGCGCTCGGAGGTTTTCTGGAAATTGCACCAGAGCTTGTTGACCCCTCCCCTTTTCCGGATCGATTGCCTGATGACGACCAGACGGAGTTTGAACGCTTCCGTGTGTCGATGGAGGAAGATGGTCAGAAGGTTCCAGTCCAGGTCCGCAGGCACCCTTCTGTCGAAGGGCGTTACCAGCTTGTCTATGGTCATCGACGCTTGCGTGCGGCTCGGGAGCTGAACCGACCGCTGAAGGCATTTGTCGTTGAAGCCAGCGACCATGATTTGCTTCTGGCTCAAGGTTTGGAGAATTCCGCTCGTCAGGATCTCAGTTGGATCGAGAAAGCGAGCTTTGCCGCTCGCATGGAAGGGGCTGGCATTAAGGCGCGAGATATTCGTTCCGCCCTTCAGGTCGACGACGCAGAGCTAGCCCGGTTTCGTTCGGTTTTGTCATCGCTTGGCGATGAGATACCAGCCTTGATTGGACGGGCACCGAAGATTGGCCGGCCGCGCTGGACTGCCTTGGCGGCGCAGGTTGCGAAGACCCCTGATGGGATACAGCAGCTCGTGAAAATCTTGGCAGCTGCCAACGGTGTCTCATCCAATGAAAGGTTTGCGTTGTGCCTGAAGGCACTCGCGGAACCGCGCGAGCCGCGCCCCTCCCCTGCCCTGCCTCTCGAGCGAGGTGACGGGACGTCATTTGGGCGAGTTTTTTTCTCGCCCAAGGCCATTCAGATTGAGATTGCCGAAGAGGAAGCGAAGGATTTCCAGAACTTCTTCGAGGCGAGGCTACCCGAACTGGTGGAACAGTTTCGGCAGCAAAGTCGCAAACCATAACCTTGGCAGCTGCCAAGGATCACCAAGGAGCAACCCGCAAAAGAAAAAGGCCCCCGACGTTTCCACCGGAAGCCTTCCTCATCTGTAGCGAGCTGAGAATCCCACTTCCGCGAATCGCTGTCAAGAGTCCCGAGCGGACAACTGCCATTTCGGCGGGCGCAATTCTTTTGCCTGATTGAGGCAAGGACCATGACGCAACAGGGATTGGTGACGACGCCCTTCGGGCGGCGAACGCTGTCGCTTGGCCTGATCGCCACGCAACAGCAGGCGAGGGCGGTTGAGCCTTCGAGGACCGTCCACAAGTGGAAGGTCTTCCAGGCGATCACCGCAGCGAAGGACAAGCTCGGACTGCCAGACCGGGCAATTGCCGTGCTCTCGGCGCTTCTGTCGTTCCATCAGGAGACGACGCTGACGGCGGGCGATCCGCTGATCGTCTTCCCCTCGAACGAGAAGCTCTGTGCCCGCGCCCATGGCATCGCGCCGGCGACGCTAAGGCGGCATCTCGCGGCGTTGGTGGAGGCAGGCATTGTCATCCGCCGCGACAGCCCCAATGGCAAGCGATATGCCCGCCGCGGCATGGATGGCGAAGTGAGCCTCGCCTTTGGGTTCGAGCTGACACCGCTTGTCGCCCGCGCCGAGGAGTTCGAGGCCCTCGCAGCCGAGGTTCAGGCCGAGCGCCGCGCTTTGAGGCTTGCCCGCGAGCGCATCACGCTGGCGCGTCGCGACATCACCAAGATGATTCTGCTCGGCATGGAAGAGGCGCTTCCGGGCGACTGGCAGGGCCTCCACGGGCAGTATCTGGCGCTGATCGGCCGTCTCAAGCGCTCGGCGAGCCTCACCGATCTGGAGGCGATTGCGGCCGATCTCGAGGGCTTTTCAGCCGATATCCTGAAGCACCTAGAATTCTTCACAAATTCCCCAGATTCAAGCGCCAATGAGTCCCATTCCGAGCGCCACAAACAGAATTCAAAATCAGACCTTCCAGAATCTGAACCTGCTTTCGAGAAAGACGGGAGCGCCGAGCGCCAGTCCGATCCTGAGACCCCTGGTTCAGCTCAAGCCGAGTTGGTGAGGGAAGGGGAGGCTGCCGCAAGCAGGACATCCCGCCCGAGCCTCGGCACGCCGCTGCCCATGGTGCTCGAGGCTTGCCCGGATATCCTGGATTACATCCCGGGACAGGAAGGCCAGGGGGCTTCACCGCCAAGCTGGGCCGAATTCCTGAAGGCAGCGGAGCTGGTGCGGGCCATGCTGGGGATTTCGCCGGATGCCTGGCGCGATGCGGTGGAAACCATGGGGCAGGCCGATGCGTCGATCGTTGTCGCGGCGATCTTGCAGAAGGGCGATGAGGTGCGTTTCCCCGGCGGCTATCTGCGCGCGCTTACCGAAAAGAAGCGCGAGGGGCAGTTCTCCGTCGGGCCCATCCTCATGGCGCTGATCGGCACGAAGCTGAAGGCGATGCGGGGAGGGAAGGGGATTAAGCTGATTTGATCTTGTCGTCCGCTGTTGCCAGGACGGTTGATCTTTGAAGGTGAGGTCGCCAAGCTGCTGCGACAATCGTTTTGAGCCTTGGAGTTGTTTTCAATGACATCTGATCCAAAGCATATTGTCTTGCTATGTGATGGAACAGCCAATCACCTTGGCACTGACCTCAGTAATATCGCCCGTATCTTTCGATGCCTCGAAAAGGGCGAGAAGCAGCTGGTTTTCTATAATTCGGGCGTCGGTACCGTCGGTGCCGACATGTGGTGGTCTGAACGTGCTCGGCGAGCAAAGGCACTGTTCGAACAGGCGACCGGCTATTCGATCGATCAGGATATCATTTCGATCTATGGGTTTCTTTGTACCCACTACAATCCTGGTGACCAGATATCGCTCTTTGGCTTCAGTCGGGGTGCCTACACCATCCGCATCGTTGCAGCCCTGATCCATATGGTCGGCGTTTTGCCGCGGGATCAGGTCAATCTGGCAGGCTTTGCGCTGAGCTATCTCAAGATCATTTCAAGCAAAGACGGTGCGGCCGACAAGAGCGATTTCGATCGCGTTTATGAGTTCTCTCGAGTCTCGGGCGCGCGATCGGCAGAGGTCTCCTTCCTGGGGTTGTTTGATACTGTTTCCAGCCTGATCCTTCCCGGTCGCAATGGCCTGTTTCCTGGACTTGCCACGCTTCCGCATACTCGCCGAAATCCGAGTGTACGCACGGTGAGGCATGCTGCTGCTATCGACGAGAAGCGCGCTATGTTCAGGCTGAATCGATGGGAGGAGCCGCAACCGTTTATCCGGGATCGCTTCGATGTGCCCCAGCCTCTGCCGGAGCAGGATATCAAGCAGGTCTGGTTCGCTGGCGTCCATTCCGACATCGGGGGCGGTTATCCGGAGCAGGATTCCGGGCTTGCGAAGATCCCACTTCATTGGATGATCGAGGAGGCGAAATCATCGGGAATAACGTTTTCCGACCGACGGATCGAAAAGTACGTCCTGGGTGTCGAGCGCTCTGGCAAAGACGATTTCCCACCGCCAAACCCGCTGGCACCGGCCCATGACTCGTTGAAGGGGTCCTATATCTTCGAGCTGATACCCAAGATGCGAAAGTTTGCAGAGACGCGGCAGCCTCGATGGCCTGTGTATCTGCCGCTCGGTGAACCGCGAAACCTCACGAGAACCCGGCCGCGCCCGTTGATTCACCAGAGCGTTCTGGATCGGATCGCGGCGGGGGACTACCGTCCAGTCAATCTCCCGCCCGAGTATGAGGTCGAGCCGTGGTCTCAATCGTGAACCACGAGGCGATAGTGTCATTCCCGCTCAGGTGCTGATAGCTTCGGGATAACCGAAAGGCCTTTGGCCAATCGAATGGAGCAGCGCGATGTATGCCAAGTCGATTTCCATGTATGGCTTCAAATGCTTCGGGAAGGCGGAGGTTGACTTTCTGTACCCGGGCGCGCCCGGGAATGAGGATCTCAAACACCCGAATATCAACCTCATCCTTGGGGATAATGGTGGTGGCAAGTCCTCAGTGCTGCGGGCGGTCGCGATTGCTGCTTTGGCGCCGGCGCTGATCAATGGGGGTTTTGTTCCGTACCGTCTCGTCCAACGTTTGCCTGACGGCAGTGTCGCGAAGAACAGCCTGTTGAAGCTGATCGGTGTTCTGGACCAGTCTGAACGACAATCCATCGATCGCGAAAGAAATACGACAAAATCAGCGAAATCGCGCAGTACCCGACAGAATGATGAGCAGGAATTTTTGGCGCGGCTCGCTGCAAATCCTCGCGGCCAGCTCGACCAGCTGTCGCTCAAGTCCACACCGCAGAACCCGATTTCTGACCTGATTCACGACGACTTCTCGCCGGCCTTTTTTGTCGTCGGATACGGTGCGACGCGTCGTGTCGAGACCAGTTCGTTCAGCCCCTCGAGCGAAGACAAACGGCGCGGTCGTCGATATCAACGTGTGGCAAGCATGTTTGAAGATCATGTTGCTCTTCGACCGATGCAAACATGGTTTCCGCGGCTCGATGACCGAAACAAGGACGCTGTCATTCAACTGCTCAAAAAGGCATTGCCTGACAATGTCAGTTTCGCCGGTCATTTCGAAGACGACGAGTTCATCTACAATTTTGATGGCGTTCCAATGCCCTTTCCGGCGCTTTCGGATGGCTACAAGGCGTTTATCGGATGGGTTACAGACCTGATCGGTCATATGGTTTCCGTGTCACAAGGGCAGTCACTGCACGACTTGTCGGGTATCGTCCTTGTTGATGAAATCGATCTGCACCTTCATCCCAGTTGGCAACGCGATGTCATCGCCCGGCTATCGAAGGCATTCCCCAAATTCCAGTTTGTAATGACTTCACACAGCCCGCTGGTTGCAGCGTCGGTGCAATCGGCAAATGTTATTGTCACCGGCACTGGTCCTGATGGGCATCCGACGCTCGAACGCATGAAGGAAAGCCTGTACGGAAGAAGCGTGGAGGCCGTTCTTATGAGCCCCTACTTCGGGCTCGACAGCGCGCGCCCCTATGAGGCGCGCCGTGCAACTCAGGCTTTGGCTGCGAAGGTTGAGCAGACGCCTGGGGGTGACATCAACGCGGCAGAAGACTTTTTAAGGCAACTCGCCAACCCGATTGAAGGCCTGAAGGGCACTTCCGGTGCTCGCAATCGGAGCTAACCGGCATGATCCGATATTCTCTCGATGTTGCCGGGCTTCAGGCAGAAATTCAGAAGGCCGACCCGAAGTGGTTCTCAAAGGCGAAGAGCCGAACCACAAAAATCATCAATCAGGGGTCCTTCTCGGAAAAAACTTCGATTTGGTCCGCTACGAAGCCGGCCTTCATGGTCCTGCAATGCAATAAATGCGTTTTCTGTGAGCGCTTGTTCTCGGCGCCGGACGAGAGCCGGATTGAAATGGATCTCGAGCATTTCAGGCCCAAAGGTGCAGTCGCCGATTGGACACCTCCCGCCGGTCAACGCCCTTACCCTTCGGATCTGGGGGCACCTTCCGCAAAGGGCTATTATTGGCTGGCGTACGACATCGGGAACTACGCTGCTGCCTGCAAGATCTGCAATTCGGACCATAAGGGCGCGCGTTTTCCGATCGCTGGGCCTCGATGCGACGCGCCGGGCGATGTAGCAGCGCTCAAAAATGAACTCAGCTACTTGCTGTATCCGATTGGCGACGGTGATGACGACCCGGAGGACATCATAACCTTTACGGGGACAATTGCGCGACCAGCTGCGACTGATGGTCACAAAATGGCCCGTGGTGCACTGATCATTGATTTCTTTGGGCTGAATTCCCGTGATCAGCTTCATATTCAGCGCGCTGAAACAATTGAGCGCTTTGGTCAGGCCCTGAAGGCGGTGGCCGATGGTGCCGATAGTCAGTCGGACCGGACTTACGTCGCTCAGATCCGAAATCCTATGATCCCCCATGCGGCTTGCCTCAGGGCATTCAAACGGCTTTGGGATAGTGATCAACCGTCTGCGCGACGAATTCTTCAGGCGTGCAGGGAAATGCTCGCAGCTCGATTGCTCGACCCGACCGTGACAGGCCTTGGGATCGGAATTCCGTAGCATCGGTAAATGATGCGCCGACGCAGGCCCGAAGGCGACGCGCGCTGGTCCAGGTTGCGCCGTAGCGAGCCTGAGGGCCGTGGCAGATTCGTCATGCTCGAGGTGAGCGATCGCTGTCCCGAGCGGGCAGCAGAATCTCCGTCTGCGTTCTCGCGCCCAGATCGATCAGCCATTGGCCATCATGCTCCGGTGTTTTCCCTGCCGACTCCCTGAGTTCAGAAGAGGGAACAGGGGCCGGATCCTGGGTGGATGTGATCCAAACTATTCCCGCGCCTGCGCTGCGAAGGATATCGACAAAGCGAGATCTGGCTTTTCCGAGCGACCCCATGAGCGTCTCCTTCACCTGAAGATTTGCGCAATAATCGTCATCCGCAGGGCTCGCTTATGGGCTCTTCGGGTAACGAAAGGAAGGTCTCGCGCTCATAAGAGCAGCGTCCACTGGTTTCACGCCTGCCATCCGAACGCCCGATTGGCGCAGCCTCAGAACGCAGCACTGGCCTTCAGTGCCTTTACATGATATGCATTGCGCAATGGCAAGATCGCAAAGGCAGATTGATATGCCCGCCCCACTCAATATCCGTGATCCCCGCGCGCGGGAGTTGGCCCGCGAACTCGCGAGCCGACGCAAGACGAGCATCACTGCCGCCGTGATCGAGGCTCTTGAGCATGAACTCGTGCGCGAGCGTGAGGCTATTCCGCTTGCTACCCGGCTCGCGAGGATTGCCGAACGCGCGAAGGCTCAGGCCGGGCCTGACGCGCGCCCGGTCAGTGAAGCCGAGCGCGACGCGATGTGGACGCGCTGATGTTCATCGATACATCCGTGTTTGTGGCCATCCTCTGCCAGGAGGAAGAAGCGGAGCGATTTGCCCGGGCGATCGAAGGGGCCAAGACGAAATTCACATCACCGCTGGTGCGCCTTGAGGCCTCGATGGTGCTGGCGACGCGGCTTGGCCGGACGCCGCGCGCCGCCGAGGCCGATTTTGACGCTGTTCTGCAGGAAGCGCGCATTGAGATCATGACGATCACGGATGTGATCGGTCGGTTGTCGGTTGAGGCCTTCGAGCGTTACGGCAAGGGCAGGGGGCATCCGGCCCAGCTTAACCTTGCCGATTGCCTCTCCTATGCATGCGCCAAGGCGTATCAGGTGCCGATCCTCTTCAAGGGTCGGGATTTCGCGAAAACCGATCTACCGGCCGTGCCCTATTGAACGGGTTCGATAACGGCTCTCACGCCAACCCCGCAAATTCCCGATCGGCATAGTACCGGAGCTTCCGGGCGACGATGGGTCGTGACCCCGCGAGGAAGAGCAGCTCGGTCTCCGGGTGAATGTTCCTGACCTCATCGGGTGTGAGGAGCGGCCGTCCGGTCTGGTGTGTTGCCTAGGTGATGCCGGTTTCGGCGGCATCGAGGGCGCGGGACATGGTCTGGAACTGGATCGTCTCGTTCCCAAGGAGAGGGCATAGCGCTGATTTCTCGCTAAACAACGCTGAGGGAGAACGGGTCAAGAACAGAAGCTGTGCTGTCTTCATTGCCCAATTGCCTCTATCGAAGCTCGGCTCTACAGATCTTGTCACACTCCAGCCATGAAACGCAGATCAGGTCTCCCTGTTTCAAAACAGGAGGACTTCATGCCGCTTTTTGTTCGCACAATTGAGGATGCTACCGTTCTGGTAAATAAGGCCTCATCGCCGGGCACCGGATGGACCACTGTCGCAAGCGTTCAGGCCGCTGTCGATAAGGCCCGAACGGACAACCGTCCGCTCTATGTTCGGCCAGGCATCTACGACACCCAGCAGGTTGTTGTTACCGCCGGCACGGGAGGCGGAAACAAGTGCTCGATTTACGCAACACCGGGTTCCGTCACTTTCCGTCTCCAGAGCGGCTCCTTTGAATCGCCCCGAGTTTTCTAGACGCCCTCGGGTTGCGTTTTGTGCTGCCGTTCGAACTCGACGGGTGACAGCATCCCATTCCGTGCGTGCTTGCGGGTAGGGTTATAGAACA
>Ga0209570_1001250_pt1 | contig 15259 bp, 15 predicted proteins | sample EBPBio172007_DNA_FD_185861 | JGI IMG/M metagenome (GOLD analysis project Ga0209570, IMG submission 185861) | Wastewater treatment Type I Accumulibacter community from EBPR Bioreactor in Madison, WI, USA - Reactor 1_9/17/2007_ DNA (SPAdes)... | ecosystem: Engineered > Bioreactor > EBPR >... | reverse complement strand
CCAAAAGGGGTTAAAGTCACTAAAGGGCAACCTGCATTTACTTACAAATTAAGAAAGGATAACGAGGATGTCAGAACAGAGACGGAAATTGGAACTGAATCTGAACGAGCCTGTGAAGATTGAATTGTTGTTTGATGCCCCAATGGTTGGTCAATCACAATACGGTGAATATTATCTGTATGCAGTTAAAAACGGCGACGGAACCACCGAATATTCATTCTTTGCACCTGATGATGTACACGCAACACTCAAAGAGAATAAAAAGGGAGCAAGGTTTACGATAACAAAGCTTGCAGAGCAGAAGGGGAGCAAGATCATAACCAAATATGAGGTAGTGCCACTTCAGCCGGCACCATCAGAACAGACTCCACAAACTGAAGAGGTAAAGCAGGAGAAAGTAACACCCCCGGTAACTGAACCACCTGTTGCAGAAGACAAATACTTCTCAATTATGTTGAACTCATGTAGAGATGCAATGAAAATACAATCCGAGCTGGGAGGTATGATGGATGCTAAATCCTTGGCAGTCACCTTATTCATCGCAAGAACAAAATAGAAAGGATAAATCTTGTGAACACAAATGTTGAAAACAAACTTACACCTTATCTATTCAAAGTCGAGAAGCGAGGTGTCTATTACGAAGGGAGAGATGAAAATCCTATTCACTCTCCCAAACATCAATCAATAATCCGCTCAGATTCAGATTCACTGATATCAGTGATGTCAGATACTTATAAGCTTGTTGAAAACTCAAAGGTAATTCTGCCTATTATGGATCAACTTAACAATCTTGATTCAAGATGGTACATCGATGACAGTCACTCATATGTGACAGATTCGAGAATGCGATTGCAAGTCACATTCGCTGATCTGACCTTTCACGATGGAAGGAGTGAAATTGCACTGAGTGTTTTTCTGCACAACAGTTATGACGGAAGCGAAGGAGTGAGGCTCTTCTGGGGTGCCATCAGAGGGATTTGTAGTAACGGTATGGTGTTCGGTAAGGTTCTGGCAAAGTTCTATGGTCGACACACTTCCGGTATAATGATCGAAAATATCAAAGAGCAAGTTGAGCAAACATATGAGCAGATTCCGGTGATTCAAAACAGAATACAGATACTTCAAAACATTGAGGTAACAAAGACGCTTACTGAATCAGTGGATAAAAAGCTCGGGAAGACTATCTCCAAGTTCATCGAAGAACAACCGAAGCCTGAAAATCAGTGGGTACTTTACAACTACCTCACCTATTACATCTCACACTTGATAGACAAGAGGTTGCGAGGAGGCTATCAGATGCAGGTGAGCAAGTTGTTTAATCTGTAATATCTTTTCGAGGGGTAACAATAGTAATAGCAATAAATTCGTGGCGAGTGAATTATCGTGAGTCACGCACTCCTTTATTGGTGTTTTAAAAGATATGCTTTAGAGCTCTTTTAAGGCTCGATATTTTAATAAGAATACGTAAGGTATGCCTCAATTTAAGAACAAAATAAAGAAATGAAAACATGACAAGTACCGAAAAAAATAAAAATCAAGAACAGCGAGCATAAACATGAAAACTTTTAAAGTTGGTCAGATAGTTAAATTTCACACACCTTTACCGGATGAGGATCCGGCACAGATTTATGTTATTGTTGAAATTTCAGATGATGAGACTGCTAATCGTGCGTCTATAAAACCTTTGAATTTCAAATTTCAATTTCCTCCAATCTTGACCGTTAAAATTGCAGATTTGAGTCATGTAAAAGTATCCGCACTTGAAATGGTTGGCGAGACAGTCACTTTAAAAAAGAATGATGGCACTGAAGTTTCTGGAAGAGTAGTTTCTGCGAGAGATGTGGATATATTTCTGGAAATGACAAGAAATAAGCAAGAAGTAGTTACCAACTGCCATTTAACGATAGTTGACCAAGAAGGATTGACACATGAAGGTTTTTATGTGTTCAAAGCCTGATAATCAGTGATCGAATGCAGGCCAGCAAATTGTTTAATCGGTAGTATAATTTAAAGATGTCTCTGAATACTTCATGGGGGCGTTTCTCATTATTGTATGCAAGATTGGTGCGTTTTGTGCCAAGATGATTCCAATCTCCTAATGTACTTTGCATCCCGTATTCTATTTTTCGAAGTGAGTTAGATTTGGAAAATGGACAAAATATCAGCTCATCATTTGAACATAGATTGTTATTCCTTTGCTATAGTAGTCTGAATTATGCTACTTGACTGAATTTATTACGATGTGTGATGGGATTAAGTTTAGTATTTGCTTGTAAAAACTTATACTTACCACGGCTCGCCTTCCTTTTTGGTAATTTTTTGAAACTTTATTACTAAAACTAAGCGTTTTATCGCTATTGAAGGCGAGCCTTTTTATTTTTCATCTTTTGTACAGGCTTGATTCTAACAATATTCTATTTCGCGAAACTTAACGGAGGACTCGACTCCATTTTTATTGTTTTGTATAAAAACACTCTTGATAAAGAAGTTTTTTTGCTTCGGGTAATATTTCTATGAACCCACGAAATTCTCTTCTTGGTTCGGTAAATTCTATCCCAAAACGTCCCGCTACGCTCCTAAATATTCCATTTACTGTCCTTTGAGGAGGATATCCGCTAACTTCAGGTTCATAAAATGTGACCAAATATAATGCTTCCCCATTACTTTCAATAACAATTTTATTTGTAGCTGCACCGAATCTACAATTAGCATCTTTTGACCAAGTTCCTAAAGCTATTTCTTGAGGAGTTAACTCTGTTTTTTGAGGAGATTTAGAACTACAGGATAAAGATATAAAAGATAGAAAAAGTACTAAGCACAACAATCTAATTCCATTTTGTTTAGTTAAATGGCATGTAAACGAGTTTTTCATTTTAGTTCCTATTTATTTAATCAAAGTAAGTTAAATTCCATCTCCACAGATTCTTTTTGTTTAATTTGAAATTCACCTGATATAGTGCCCCCATACTTTGGTCTATACCGTCAATACTATAGCTCTGATTTTCATCATTTTTTCTTGGTGAAAAAGTATTCAGGATACTACTTCTCACATCCTCTGAAAAATTGAAACCGTTGACGAATTCCTTTTTAGTCTTAAAATTTTGAAAAGGGAAATCCAGATATTCGGATAGTATTCGGATGTCATTATCCTTAACTGCCAGTTTGAAAAAATCGAAGAATGATTGAATGCCCTGAAAAGAGGTTTTAATGTTCGCATTTCCAGAATTATTTATTTTCGGATTTGTACTACCATTAAAATATTGGATTACTCGTTCTGTTATTGTTCTTGGGTAGTCATTTCGATAGCAGATTTTCTTCTGCCAATTACCTTCCTTATCAAAATTTTCATATTTGTAAGTGTTCTCCTCGTATGGAACAGAGTCTTGTCCAAAATAATAATTTTGTTCAATTAAATTTCCATCATTATTATACTCAAATGTAATTCTTTGACCTCTACGGCCTGGCTCATAGGAACTTGCTTCAATCTTGTTTCCTTTATTATCATATTTGTAGGAATATCTTTCCATAAAACTTCCGTCCTGATAAGAACGATATTGATTTTCTTCAATAGGGTTACCTTGACTATCATTAATGTAGGTATATGTATAAGATAGTTTTCCGTTTGAACTGTAATGGTATTTCTCTATTATGTTTTTCTTTTTATCATATTTGTATGAATATTTTGAGATGAGTGGTTCATTATCATTGGCATTATATGTGACAGATTTAATAAAATTCCCATCACCATCATATTTGTAGGTATATCTATACCCATCACTGGTCCTATAAACCTCTTCTATCCGATTTCCTTTTTGATTATATACATATAAATGTGTATCCCATAGCTTATCTTTTTTCTGTTCTGATATGGCTGAATAGTTGCTATCGGTTATACTTTGAACTCTACCTTTTAAGTTCTCCTTTTTTAAGTCATTCTTATGCTTATTCTGAGCAAACGTTATTGTTAGTAAAGAACTAAAAAATAGAACGAATAGAATGTTGGAGTAATGTTTCATTTTTCTAAATCTTGTAGTTTATTTGTAAATAAAACCTAATTGAAATGTACTAGTTCAACAAAAAGTGCAATAATTACTACCTAAGTTAAGAAATAAAAGTGAGAATATTTCGCTTCGATCTTAATAGTTGAGCTTCAAACAATTTATTTTTTCTTTCCGCAATTCTTTGATCAATTCTTCCGAGCAAAAAGTCTTCAGTTGTCAGATAATGCAGAGCAGTGTGCAGTCTTTCGCCATTATAGTATTCCACATATTTTGGTTCCTGATTTTTCGCATCTTCATAGTCTAGAAGAGATTTTACTTTCAGGCCGGCTTCCATTATTTCTCTTAATATCTCTACTTTTTTTCGCTGAATATGTGGTCCTTTTTGACATTTTAGGAGTCTCCAAATTTATTTAATTATATTTATGAAGTTGATTTCGTCTAAAAACTGAGCAAGTTTTCGCTGAAATTTGACCAGTTAAATATATTTAATTATCGAGAATATTTTTCATTCTGAAGCTTTACCGGAGATCAAAACAGGGTGAGGATGATGTAAAAGCCTGTCAAGAATAGCCGAAGCCACAATCTCATAGTTAAATATCTCACCCCAGAGATTGAATGGTATTTTAGACACAACAGTGCAGGGAGTTTGCTCATTCATTCGATTGAGTACTTGACTTTCTCTTAAGAGTGACTTTTTTAAAAGTACAACTATATAGGTTGTGTTTGTTTGGCGGTCATTTTTCAAGCGGGAAAACATGTGCCACGCAGCCCTTTTACAAATCAGAGGTAATTTTTTTATCAAAAGTCTTTAGTTAGTGCAAGCGAAAGTCTTCAAGTAGCAACTTTTTTAGGTTTTATTAGGGGGTTGTTAGATTCCAAAATAAGTAAATGTAATTTGTATTCTTCATTGAAAGGTCAGAATATTTTTTATATCCGCAAACATTTTATATTTTAACCAAATCATTAGTCATTTCTTTTACGGATAGAATATGAGCAAAATCGTTAATAATTATGAATTATTGGAACAATTGGGTCAGGGTGGAATGGGCGTGGTGTATAAAGCCCGGCACATCCATTTTGATGAAATCTATGCCGTAAAGAGACTTTGGGAACAGTTCGGTGCCAATGAAATGGTTTTGAATCTGTTTCTTAATGAGGCAAAGATACTTCGAAAACTGAATCATAAAAATATTGTTCAAGTTACAGATGTCTTCAGTCTGGAGAATCAGAATTATATTGTTATGGAATATATCAATGGGAGGTCTCTTGATGAAATTATTAAAAAAGAGGTTGGCCCCATCCGCAGGGAGAGAGCAATTAATCTGTTCAAACAGATGTTGGAGGGAATAGCATACATTCATAATCAACCCACACCTATAATCCATCGTGATATCAAACCCCTCAATCTCCTTGTTACCGAGGATGATATAGTAAAGATCACAGATTTTGGTATAGCTAAAGTCCTTGATGCCGGACAAAACGCCATTACAGTCGTGAAGGGCACGCCTGTATATATGAGTCCCGAGCAAATCATAAATCCAAAAACTGTGGACATCAGAACTGATGTTTACAGTCTTGGGATGACATTTTATGAGATGCTTTGTGGGAGGCCTCCTTTTTCCGGAGATACTACCACAACTCCCACGGCCGTTTATGCTGCAATAATAAATAGTGAAGTTCCTCCCCCAACTCATTTCTATCCGGGAATTACAGATGCTTTATCAGATTTTGTGATGAAAGCCATCCACAGAGACAGGAACCAACGGTTTGCCGATGCAAATGAGATGCTTGGGGAACTTGAAAAATTAGAGAACAGTGGAGCCACCACTTTTCAGGGAGTGCCAAAATATGAACCGCTTCTCGATAACAAACAGGAACCTCTTAAATCCGCACCCCAAGCGGAACCTCTCCCTCAAACAAAGATAGAACCTCCCCGTAAGAAGAGTAATACCTGGAAGTGGGCGTTGGGAGTTGTGGTATTGATAGGTGTGATTTTAGGAGTATGGATATTCATTATTAATAAAGTACCGGAAGGGAACGTATATGTAGAAGGAGGCACCTTTACTATGGGGGGCAATATGGGGGGCAATGTCGGGTCAATGAATGAAGAGCCTTTCCATGAGGTAACAGTAAGCAGTTTCTATATAGGAAAGACAGAAGTGACCCAGGGACTATGGAAGAGTGTTATGAATAATAGTCCCTCACTATTCGTTGGTGATAACAGGCCGGTTGAAAACGTGTCCTGGTATAATATTGTTGAATTTTGCAATAAGTTAAGTGAGAAGGAAGGATTACAAAAAGCATATTCGGGAAGTGGACGCAGTATTAGTTGTGATTTTAATTCGAATGGATACAGATTGCCAACAGAGGCAGAGTGGGAATATGCAGCGCGAGGTGGGAAGAAGAGCAAAGGATATCAATACAGTGGAAGTAACAACCTGAATGAAGTTGCCTGGAACTCAAGTAATTCAGGAAGCAGAACACATGAAGTTGGAGCAAAGCAACCGAACGAACTTGGTTTATATGATATGATCGGAAATGTAGGGGAGTGGTGTTGGGACCCGTTTTTCAGTCATAGCCGTGTTTTGCGTGGTGGCAGTTGGGGCAGCGATGCGGAGTACATCAGTGTTGCTATACGCATCTCGGAAGATCCTCTCAAAAACGACTTCAGGTGCGGTTTCCGGTTAGCGAGGACAAAGAATTAGTTCTCCGGAGGGGTTGTCTGATTCAAACAAATAAATTGATTACAAAACAACAAAAGACACAATGAAAAAACTTATACTTTTTACGCTTCTTTTAACATCATTTATTTTACCTCAACTAAATGAGATGGAACAAAAACCGACCGAAAACCAAGGTGGTATCCAGGGAGTAACAGAGATTGAGATAACAGTTGTAACCACACCCTCTGATGCAACGATTCTACTTGATGGTCAACCTTTCCCTAATAACAAAACAACAATAGTATCTATTGGAATTCACAAGTTAAGGGTAGAGAAGATTGGATACAAGACTTACGAAAGTGATATCTCAGCAACACCCGAGAATACCTTTTTCAAAATTGATTTGGAAAAGGTACAACTCTCTCCTTTAACCATCAAATCCAAGCCCGCCGGAGCCACTGTATTTATTAATGGTGATAACAAAGGAACAACAGATCTCGGCCTTTTTCTCTTCGCAGGCAATTATGATCTTCGATTGGAGTTGCCCGATTACCTGACAATTAAAGAGAAAATAACGGTTGCACCCGGTACCGAGTCCGGAAAGAACACTTTCAGCTATACCCTTATAAAAAACAAGGGTTCTCTTCAATTAAGTTTACACCCCTCTGATGCGAGAATAACGGTAAACGGAAAAGCTATATCTGCAGGAGTTCAAGAGTTATCACCTGGAAAGTACACACTTGAGTTAAGCGCGAACAAATATGATCCATACCGGGAGGAGATAGAGATCGTCCGGGGACAGACTATAAAGAGGGATATCAAGCTGGTGAAGAACACAGGAACGCTTACATTGACAGTTAAACCATCAAACGCAGTGATAACAATAAACAAAGATACAAAGACCGGTAGTTCGTTTGAGATGTCACCTGGTACATATGAACTTGAGGTCAGTTCTTCCGGCTATTACACAGAAACAGAAGCGATACAGATAGAGAAGGGGAGAACAGTAACGAGAAACATAAACCTAAAGCAGAAGACAGGAACGCTTCAGTTCACTACCAAACCCTTGGAAGCAAAAATAGTTCTTACAAAAGACGGAGTCGAGAGATACAGTTGGAGTGGAATAAAACTGTTGGATGCCATCCCTGAGGGTGTCTATGACCTAACGGCAAAGACAAAAGGATATAAGTCCTACACAAAGAAAGTGACAATCAAGGAAAACATAACCACAATAGAAGATATTCAGATGGTTGCAGGAAGTGATTCACCGGAAGAGATGGTATATGTAGTAGGGGGCACCTTTACGATGGGAAGTAATGACGGGGGGGGTTATGAAAAGCCTGTTCACAAAGTAACACTCAGCAGTTTTATGATAGGAAAATATGAGGTAACCCAGGAGTTATGGGAGAGTGTAATAGGGAGTAATCCTTCGAATTTCAAGGGGAGCAAAAAACCGGTAGAGACAGTCTCTTGGTATGAAGTCGTAGAATTTTGTAACAAATTAAGTGAGAAGGAAGGATTACAGAAGGCATATACGATAAACAAGAAGAAGAAAGATCCGAGCAACAATAATGATTATGACGAATTAAAATGGTTGGTGATCTGTGATTTCACAGTAAACGGATACAGGTTACCAACAGAGGCAGAATGGGAATATGCGGCCAGGGGAGGTGAAAAGAGCAAGGGTTATGAATACAGTGGAAGCAATGATATAGGAGAAGTAGCCTGGTATGAAGATAATTCAGAAGGAGAGACGCATGATGTAGGATCAAGGCTAGCGAACGAACTTGGAATATATGATATGAGCGGAAATGTATGGGAGTGGTGTTGGGGCTGGTACGGAACCTATACTTCAGGAAGTCAGACAAACCCGAGAGGGCCTGAGGCTAGTGCCGGTTTCGTTCGTGTGCTTCGTGGTGGCGGTTTGAGCGACCTTGCGGGGCCCTACAGTGTTGCGAGCCGCGACGGCAACAACCCCGTCGGCGGGGGCTACTATCTTGGCTTCCGGTTAGTTAGGACAAAAAATTAGTAGTCTTAAAGATACTGTGAAAAGTAAAGCTAAAAAAAGAAGAATTTTCATTCTTCTTCGTCTTTTTCGTCAGCAAATTTATATTGCTTGTGCCAATTGGGATCGCACGGCTTTACAGTCAGTTGCTCCCATAATAGGCTTTCATAGTGTTTAATTAGACGCCACATGATTATTCTCCTATGTTTTATATGTACTATTCTTATACCAAAGCAATCTAATAAAAAATCGGCAACGCTCAAAAACCTTTATAACCAATTTCGAAATTACCATAAAATAAAATTCAAAACCGCCTACCCGGGGGGGGTGGGTAAAAAAAAAGGGGGTAGGTCTCGTGAGCCTTAGAGCTGGGTCCCCTATGCCGGGGGTAGGGTATGGAACCTAAAACCTTGTCAGAAGGTTTGGGTCTCTGGTTAAGAAATAACCACATTCTGGACATGTTTGTTTTAGTTTATTTTCTTTCTTTTTAGCTTGTTTTAAAATGATTTGAATGTTTTTTAATCTATCTGTGTAACATGTTATCTTGATGAAAATTGAGTGCTCGCAAAGGGTGTAAGGTAGATGAAGGATTTAGGATTTGTGTTGGTCTTGATATTCTGAGAAAGACTTCTGTTACACTGTCGTATTTTAATAAGTGGGGCCTCTTGTCATTTATTTATTCTCGGGTTACGAGTGGATACCCATTTATTCAGTGTACTTAAAGCACCACCCCTGTCAGTTATCTCTCCTTAACTAAAACAAAGAAGGGCTAAAATATTAATATCTCAGCCCTAACAGTTTGTTAAACTATCTTCTTGCTCACAGGAATCCAAATATCCGGAGTAAAAGGCTTTCTTTTGTAATCAATACCCAGATGCAGAACTGCTGCAATCATGCATCCTGCTGGAATATAAGTGTCTTTTTCTCTCTCAACATAGTGCTTTAATTGATAAGTTATTGGCCCACTTATGCCTTAAGAGAAATAATTATTTTTAGGTAACGAACTAATACCAGGCAAATTTGATTGAAGTTTGCTGGCAAAATGTGACAAGAATGGGCACCCTCCGTGGATAAAATAAATAAGGGCTAAGATATCAATATCTCAGCCCTTGCAGTATTTTAAACTATCTTTTTACTAACCGGGATCCAAATATCCGGAGTAAAAGGCTTTCTTTTGTAATCAATACCCAGATGCAGGACTGCTGCAATCATACATCCTGCTGGAATATAAGTGTCTTTTTCTCTCTCAACATAGTGCTTTAATTGATAAGTTGTTGGCCTACCATTTGTCACAAGCGTTTTTGTATAATTTTGTTTCAGCAACCAATCCTCACATAAATTTACCTTGTCGAGTAAATTTATAGTCATTGGACTTTGCTGTGAATTGATATTACCATAATGCTTATTCATGGGGTTTAAATTATCGGAAAATCCGTGCATTGTTAGATTCGGATCATTTTTAATGATTTTTTGTAATTCTAATTTGTTCATTTTAGTTTTTGATTAATTGTCAATGTTTCGGGAAAGTCCCCGAGTGAGAAACCCCGAAGCTTCTGCGAAGGGGTTTTTCTGTATTTATATATATATAAATATATATAAGTGGTTTTTTGGCCTCAAAATGTTCGCTTTTTGAAGCAAATTCGAAACATTTTAAGAGTCTAATGTTCGCTGAAGCGTACTTTTTGTCCGCCGATGCGTACTTTTTGTCCGCTGAAGCGTACTTTTTACATCTTGAAATCATCAGTCACCTTCCGGACCTGAATATGTAGGACAGTTTCCAGAGCATCCTTGCTGGATTTCTGTTTTAAGGTTTTGATATCCGGAGTAACTTTTTCAATCAATTCACAGTTCTCAATAGCCGATATGAGTCGGCTTATTTTTTTATCCGGTCTTTTTGCGGTAATATTTGCAACATCGCAAAGTGTATTACATTTTTGTGCGATAACCTTGGATTTAGAACTCTTCAATTTATTATTTAATTTAGGATTACCTGTCTCAGCAATCAGATAATTACCGAAATCAAAATCGATTTGTTCATGCTTAGTGGAGGAGGTGATATAATCCATCGGATAGTTGACGTAACCTCTGCTCAATTCATTTTTGATTTTATCTTTTTCTATTTGTCCGCTCAGCATATTTGCGACACACCCTATAAAAAGTTGATTTACGGAAACCACTATGTCGTGATGTTCGAACGACAAGTTGTATAAGAATCTTCCCATTGTTCGGGCGTTTGTCGAAAGGAGGTTCTTTTTACTTGATTCAAAAATCACATAATCACAATGATAAAAAGCTTCAAAGACCTTTTTTATCCGCTCATAGACATATTTGTCACTGCTTTCATAACCAAGGACTCCAATGATTTCCTTTTTACTCAACCTCAAATCAGTCCATTTCCTCTCAGAATATGCCTTACCCAGAATTATAAGGAATATTTTTGAAGCAAGAAGATATAGATCAAAACCACTCGCTATGCGAAAAATCTCTTCATCCGCCTTTCCCACAAACAAACCCAGATTAAGAGTAATTAAATGTGTCCCATAATCTTTAACGATCATTGTATCAGTTTTATAAAGTCCCGTGTTTTGTAGGGTATCTCTCTTTTCCAAAGCCGTCAATTCTCTACCCGTCTGAATTTCGGCGTTCTTAATTATTGATTGTTTTTCGGGTAAATTATTGAGATCAGCAAATATATTTTTATGTTGAAAAATGGGTTGCATCTGAGTAACAGTCTGATAATCTATTTTTACGATCTTCCCCTCCATCAGTCCATCACCTCGGTTTGATCAATCATTGAAGAAGGTACTGCCGGCGAAGTACTCGCTTGAAACATCGTTGGAACCTCAGAAATAACACCTTTATCCCTTGTAAAGTACAGGGTAATCTCTCCTTTAAATGAGGAAAACTTATTCTTGACAAACTCAACCTTTAGTTCACTGACCGGAAGTTTGTTATCCGCACTTTTCATACTGAGCATCAAAATCGCATTCGCATTGTAGGCATATTTACCCGTTTCCATAATATCATGCATACCCGGTTTTTTGTTTTGCGAAGCCTCAACGGGTTTCTTCCTTAACTCAGCGGTAACGATAAGAGGAATACGATATTTATCAACTATGCTTTTCAGATACTGAGCTCTTTCCATATTGGCAACTCTGATGTTATCTGAATTTGCAGTAGGTATATTGAAGATTGCATCGAGGAATACCACGAGTTTCTGGTTATTCTCTGTTTTTACTATCTCCTCAATCTTGTCAGCTTTGTCCAGTGTTCTCAGATCATAGATCATAAATCTGTTACTCTTAAGTAAATTTAAATACTCGGTATGGGCATGCTGGACCAAAGGCATGTTAGAAGGATCTCTTAAAGGGGCTTTAATCGTGTTGATGGGAAGATCGGCTCGGATTCCAAGAAACCTGTAAGATGTTTCAATGAGGGAATCATCCAGTGAAAAGTAAAGAACTTTTACAACGGGATTTGTTTCCAGTAAATCAAGGCACAAGTTTGCCAGTAGGGCTGTTTTCCCAACGTTTGCATCAGCAGCAATGATATAGAAACCCGGTTGGATCCCATCAAAGTTGGTTGCAATTTTAGGAAACTTATTAAGATCATAACCTATTAGTTTATTGGGGTCTCTTTGCAGATCGAATTGAAATCTATCCTCCAACTCTTTTAACGTTTCCAGCTGAACATTTACCGGGGTTGTTTTCGGTGCTTGAGGTGTATATCCGTAAGTCTTTGCAACATGGAACAGAGTTGCAATAGTGATCTGACCTCTGGCAGATTTGAGTAATTCTGAATACTTCTTATTGATTTCTTGTTCGGAATCGTTGTATTTCTTACTTTGAGAAATCTTTGCAAAGTACTTTCGTCCATTATCACCAAGAGTTGAGAGAGCCATACCAACATCGACCCAATCCTTGTAGTTTGTAATCCTACCCGAGAGAAACTCAGATATTTGCTCCAATTGCTCTGTTGTGACATTCGATGATGATTGTTGAGCGATCTCCTTAAAGTCAAATGCTGTTTGATTTGTGTTCTCAACCTCAATCGATACCGCTTCACATGAATCATTGTAATACAAATTAGAATCAAAGCTTAAAAAGCATGGTTGTTGGGAATTTGCACAATGAGGATCTGGTTGAATTCCATAACCGCTCTCGATGAGATTCGAGTAATAGGTGTAGACTTTTCTAAATTCAGCGTCTGAGTTTACGGGTTTATCGAGTTTGAAGGCAAATTTAAGACCATTGCCTCTGGGTGAGATAAAGCAGAAGGCAGTCCTGCTATCTGCTGTAATTCGTGATTTTAACTCTTGAACATCATTTAGATGATCAAGGTCAAAGAGTATGTACTCCGATTCCTGAAACTCATCACAACGCCTCTTTGAGCCCTTAAATAAGGCAACATTAAAAGCGGGAAGTCGGTTGCTTTTGAATTCTTTTTGAGTACTCTCATCTTCGATTGACCGAAGTTCATTAATTAGATTTTTGAGATTATCGTCTGTTTTGATTTTATCTAATACATCTCCAAGCTCTTTTTCTTCTATATCATGCTTGACTGTTGGGGCATATGAAATTTTTTTCCTTTTGTTATTCATTTTAAAATATATGATTTTGTAAATATTCCCTTTCGGGGGAGACAGTTTGAAAATCTATTCCAAACTGTATGATTAAATATATGCCAAATATTTTAATAAGTCAACTGGAGTTGAAAAATAATATTTTAAAACTTTTGAGGTAAAAATCCAAAATAATTTGAAATAGCTATTGACTTTTCGGCAGATGTACAGTATAATATATATATAGGTTCCGAAAAAAAATCGGATAAGAATTCGGTATAAGAAAAGTAATACCAATTCATAACTCTCAAAAACGAGAGTCTATTAAAAAATCGACAAAAGTCGAAATTATAACCAAGTAAACAAAATGGAAAATATCACAAATGAAAAACAATTATTAGCAGTCTCCAGAGCTGCGAAAGTCTTGCATTTAGGCAAGGACACTATGTATAAACTGATAGAGGAGGGGAAGATTGGGTATATCGCGATAGGTAAAAGAAAGAAAATTCCAGCATCCGAATTGGATGGTTTCAAAGAAAGAAACTTGACATTTGAAAAAACTGAGTCCACCTCCACAAATTTCACTCCAAGAGAGATAGACGAATTCCTTTTCCCTCGAAGAAATGAAAGTTCGAAGTTTAATGCCAACGAATTCATCTCAAGTGCTTTAGGAGGTAATTAATAATGGCAAGTTTGAGAGTTCGTAACAACATAATCTATATCCAATATTATGATCCGGGTGCCAAAAGGAATAATAGCAAGTCAACAGGATTAGAAAACAATCACAAAAATCAAAAGATTGCCAAAGATATTGCGAAACAACTCCAATTAAAACTGGATGAATCGAAAAACAAGAATAGAAAGGTCGGTATAAAGCAAAAAACTGTTCAGGATGCTTTCGGTCACTTCTTAGAGAATAATCAATATAAAAACAAGAAGACGATTTGGGAATACAACTGGTATTTTAAGGAGTTTACCAAACATTTTGATAAGGAGATGCCATGTTCAAATATAAACAAGATCGAAGTTGAGAGATGGCTTAACAAAATCAAAAAGTACGAATTTAAGAAAAACACAATCCACACATTGGGTAAACAGTGTCGACACTTCCTAAATTTTCTATTTGAATACGATTATTGTCAGACATTTACCATCAATCGCGAAGTCATGACAAAACCCGAAGTCTGTCCTAAAGTAGTTTTTGAGAAAAAAGATATAATAACAATCTTCAATCTGGTTGAGGAAGAAAGAGATGGATTAAAAATATTGATTTATTTGGCTTTCTATACCGGCTTAAGGCCATCGGACTTATATAATATTAATGTTGAGGACATTAACATTGGAGAAAATAGTCTGAGGTACTACTCTCAAAAGCGAGATAAATTTAGAGTCATAGCTTTTCATGAAGATCTTGTTCCTCTACTTACAGAAACGATCGGGGACAAAAGTGAAGGAAGACTTCTTCCCTGGTCTGAATACAATTATCTTGGCAAGGCTGTTACAAGATTTTTCAAGAAATTGGACTTCACCAAGAAAGGGTATTCTGCTCGAACATTCAGAAAAACATTTATTTCACTCGCAAGATCAGAGTATAACATGGATGCTTCTATAGTGCGAGAGTTAGTAGGACATGAACACCGAAACACCACGGATAGATACTACAATGAAATCCCTCTCGAAACAATGAAAAAGGAGTTGAAAAAATTTAAACGCCCTATTTGATGTCGAAAATCTACAGTTATAAATTAAACACGACCCAAAAAGTCGTGTTTTTTTATGTTAAATCGATGTTTTTGGAGGATAAATGTTAGTATTTTTGACTGCGAATTTGACTGCGAGTTGGCAATAATTCAGGTCAAAACAGGCTAAATTAAGCAAATTATAGCTATATAAGAGGATATTTCAAAACCCTTTAAAACGACAAAAGCCCCAAAACAAACTGTTTTGAGGCTTTTTTGTGGGCGTTCAGGGATTCGAACCCCGGACCCTCTGCTTGTAAGGCAGATGCTCTGAACCGACTGAGCTAAAC
>Ga0209570_1001249_pt1 | contig 15273 bp, 10 predicted proteins | sample EBPBio172007_DNA_FD_185861 | JGI IMG/M metagenome (GOLD analysis project Ga0209570, IMG submission 185861) | Wastewater treatment Type I Accumulibacter community from EBPR Bioreactor in Madison, WI, USA - Reactor 1_9/17/2007_ DNA (SPAdes)... | ecosystem: Engineered > Bioreactor > EBPR >... | reverse complement strand
TGCAAAGTACAGGTTCAGGGGCAAAGATACAATATTTAAAATGCTTTTAAGTTCGATGGTAATTCCCTCGCAGGTTACGATGTTGCCGTTGTTTTTGATGTTAAAAGAATTTGGGTTTTTAAACACACACATGGCGATTTTGGTACCGGGGCTTGCGAATGTTTTTGGCATATTTCTGATCAGGCAATATGTTATGGCAATTCCTGACAGTCTGATAGAGTCCGCCAGAATTGATGGTGCAACCGATTTTCAGATATATTATAAGATAATTGTACCCCTGGCGATGCCTGTTATGGTTACGCTTGCAATTTTTACTTTTATGGGGACATGGAACGATTTTCTTTGGCCCCTCATAGTTCTAAATGACAGCAGTATGTACACTCTGCCTGTTGCACTTGCCAATCTGATGGGGGAACACACTAAAGATCCCGAACTGATGATGGCGGGGAGTGTAATAACAATCCTTCCTGTTATGCTGCTTTTCCTTGTGCTGCAAAAGTATTACATAAAAGGAATAATGATGGGGAGTGTGAAGGAGTAGGGGCTTTTTATTTTTAAGATTGAAATTCAGCGGAATAAATACACAGTTTTTATTCCATTTTAAAGATTATAGAACATACAGAAATGACACGAAAAAACATTCACGAACTGGCGAAACTTGCCGGGGTTTCTATTGCGACAGTGTCGCGTGCATTTAACGACAGTAAATCGATCAAAACTGAAACGAAAAGTAGAATTTTACGGATCGCCAACGAGATAGATTACAAACCGAGTCCCCTTGCAAGAGGACTTTCAACAAGTATGACTGACACTATCGGGGTGATAATTCCTGATTTGAGTGGTGAATTTTTTACTGACATCATTCACGGAATTGATGAAGAAGCCCACAGGTGGAATAAATTTATAATTGTGGCGAGTTCACACAGTCAGAGAAATGCTGTTGAAACTCTTATCGATTTTATGTCGAGTGGAAGAGTTGACGGAGTAATAATGATGGCGCCACAGATTCACAAAGAAGTGCCCGAGATTATTGCCAAAAGCAAAAGACCGGTTGTACTCATTAATGCACTAAATGATATCGACAAAGCGATAAGCATCAGCATTGATAATTATCAGGGGACGGTTGCAAATGTTGATCATTTGATAGAACATGGCTACACCAAAATTGCGATCCTGAAGGGACCCAAAGATAACTGTGACGCAGAGGAGAGGTATCTCGGTTATTGTGATTCATTAGCCAACCACGGACTTGAAAGAAACCCGGGTTGGGAAGTTAATGGCGATTTTAGTGTCCGCTCCGGGTATTACGGCTTTTTACGGCTAATGACTCTTGCAGACAAGCCACGGGCAGTATTTGCTGCCAATGACATGATGGCGCTGGGTATCTATGAAGCAGCAAAGGTTATGAGAGTAAAAATTCCTGATGACATTGCTGTTACAGGGTTTGATGATATCTATTTAAGCAGACTTTTATCGCCAAGGCTAACCACGGTTCATGCACCAATAGAGGAACTTGGAGGCAAAGCTGTAAGATATTTGTTAAAAGTTATCAGTGGGGAAGTAAATCCTCTTGATGCTTATCATGAAAAATTATCAACCGGATTGATAATTGGAGGATCGTGTGGTTGTTTTGTACAGAATCCTTCACCCTTGTTTTAGAACAATTTTATAAATCAATAAATCAATAAATCAATCATTAATCCACGGGAGGAAAAGATGATACGAGTGTTATCAACCTTGTTCATTCTTCTTTTTGCAGTTAACTTATCATTCGCACAGAATGTTGTCCGTGAAGACGCATTATGGGCAAAAAATGCTTTAGGCACAATTACCCTTGATGGTAATATGAGTGAAGCCGACTGGGCTTTAGCCGATTCCATTCAAGTAATATATGGTCAACCGGGTGCTCTCCCAACAAGTGGATGGGGACCTGAATTTAACGAAAATTCCATTTTTGATCCAATCCGGGCAACAGTAAAGTTCCTTGTAAAAGACAACTACCTGTATCTTGGTTTCAGGATGCCTGATTCTTCAGTGGGCGGCATCGCTGACTGGGCAAGATGGGATGGAATCCTGATGAACATCAGAGATAAGGCAAGTCCAAACAGACCATTACCCGCCGTTGAATTTTTCTATACCTGGTGGTACCTTAATGTGCCACAATATATTCAGCCGGGAACACCTCCCCGTTTTATCGGCAGATATGGTAATTTTAACGACACCACCAGAACCCCCGAACAGAGAGCAGCATGGGATGCAGGTTACAGAACTGTTGGTGGCGTATCCTGCGACGACACAAGTCCTGACCAGGCATGGGAAGTTGAAATGAGAATTGATGTTTCTCAATTGGGATATAACATAACCCAGGCATCAGGTGATGTTGTACAGTTGAATTTCTCAATTTGGGATTGTGATTGGGTTCATGGAACCACTCCTGCAAGAATCAGCACTGCAAGAGCATATTTTCAATACCCTTGGGGTAATGCAAATGGTGCTAATGCTGCAAGAATTTATGCCAGACCTGATGTAACGGTTAACACAACCAATCCACCACTTGCTCCGGTTGAATTTACTTTTTATAACGGCGCAAACAAACCTGCTCCTGTAATAGATGGTGTATTGGATGAAGAAGTTTGGACAGGCGCTCAGGATCTTGTTATCGCATGGGATGATACTGTCGGCAGAGCAGCCTACCCAGGAATTGGACCTTATCAGAGTGGTCAATATCAGCCTGACATAACACCCGGCGTAAGACCCCCTGTTGTTGACCCCGGATATGTAAAAGTAAAATACTTCCACAGAGACGGATTCCTTTATTTTGGTGCTGATTTTAACGATCAGTTGATCCAGGGGACATCCCTTTTTGATGCGGTTGATGGTATGGCTATAATCCTGATGGATCGTGATTCGCGTGCCTCAGACAACGCTCTTGAAGCAAGGATGTTAAGACTTTCATTTGATTCAACCGGAGCATTAAAACCCGGTGATTATATGCAGACTTTGCTCGACTCATCACAGTCAGCTTACGCCTTTACATTAAAAGGTGCCTCAACAATCAACAACAATAACGATGTTGATGAAGGATATGTAATTGAAGGAAAAATCCAGTTAACAACTATCCTCGGATATCCCGCTGATCTTGGTGACAGGAATCTTTTCTTTGGAACAGTTCAATATGACGGCGACTCATTCACCGATCCTGCTCTCAATTACGGAACCAGAACATGGTTTATGAGAGAGCATGGCGGCGGTCCTGCGCTTGCCTGGGTTCATTTGAGCAATGATGGAGTTACAGGTGTTGAAGATGAACTCTCAACTCTTCCTTCTTCAATTGAGCTTTATGGAAACTTCCCAAATCCATTTAACCCTTCAACAAAGATCAAATTTGCCACACCACAAACGGGTCAGGTTGAAGTAGCAGTTTACAATACATTGGGTCAGCTTGTTACAACAAAAGTTGTATATGCTGTTGCCGGTGCGCAAGAGGTAAATTTTGATGCTTCAGGATTAACTTCGGGCATTTATCTCTATAAAATTTCATTAAAAAATGCCTTTGATGGTGCTGTTTCTTCAGCCACCGGCAAAATGATTTTGATGAAATAATTTTTTAGTGGCGATTTTCCGATGACGGGTGACAATTAAAGGTCACTCGTCGTTGGTTTATTCGAATGTTTCGCCGGGCTTGAAAAAGCTCAGCAAAAAATTCCATTTGTCGCAATTTAAATTCTCCAAACAACATACATACTGGAGTAAGCATGAAAAAAACCGGTTACAATTTTCAAAAGATTCCGGTTATGATCTTTTTATTTTTCTTTATGGTTCTGCTCTCGTCACAGGTAATGTCACAGACTGCCGGAAAAATGGCAGGCAGGGTTACAGATGAGAATGGTCAGCCTTTGATTGGTGCAACAGTCATTATTGAGGGTACCAATAAAGGGGCGGTCACCGATTATGACGGATATTATGCTGTCTTAAATATGAGAGCCGGGTCATATTCAGCAGAGTTTAGATATACCGGTTTTCAGTCGAAAAAAATTGAATCAATTTCAATTTCCACCGACCAGACAACTAAAATTGATGTAGTTCTACAGAGTACTTCATTCATAACCGAAACAGTTGTTGTAACTGCCGATAAACCATTGGTCGAGTTTAATCAAACCTCATCGGTGGTAAATGTTTCGAAGGAGGAAATCGACCTTCTGCCCGTGCAGGATCTGGGACAGATCGTAAACCTGCAGGCAGGTGTTGTTGATGGCCACTTTAGAGGCGGCAGGCTTGGTGAAGTGCAGTATCAGGTTGATGGCGTTTCAATAAACAATCCGTTTAACAACTCTTCAACTCTGTTGCTTGATAAGTCGGTTTTGCAGGAAGTGCAGGTTATCTCAGGTACTTTTGATGCAAAATATGGTCAGGCGATGTCGGGTGTTGTAAACGCGGTTCTTAGAACGGGAAGCGACAAGTTTGAGTATTCAGGCGAGTTTTACGGCGGGAGTTATTATACAACTGATACTGATCGTTATCCAAATGTTGACAAACTTCGGCCTCTTGGAATACAGAATTACCAGTTAACCCTTTCAGGACCAACTTATCTTCCACAGACCACATTCCTCATTTCGGGAAGAAGATATGCCGGTGATGGATATCTCTATGGAACCAGAAGATTTTTACCCACCGACAGGAACGATCTTGAAGGAAAAGTATTCAACCCGACAGGTGACAATGAGCTTGTACCGATGAATACAACAAGGGAGTGGAGTGGACAATTTAAACTCACAAACACTTCTCTTAATAATATTAATATCAGTTATCAAGCGATAATGAATTCGATCGAGAGTTACTATTATAATTATGGTTTACGCCTCAATCCTGACGGCAACAAACCAAACAACACCTCATCAATTTCTCATGGTCTTGATTTTACTCATACCCTCTCCTCATCGATGTTTTATAAATTGAGTGTTCGTCAGAACTATTTTGATTATAAATCTTACAAATATGAATCAGTTTTTGACCCCCGTTACATTGCCGCCGGTGAGTTCAAAAGTGATAACAACTATGAACTTGGGGCTACTGTTCAAGGTGTTGATCTCGGAAGATACATTCAAAAGACCAACAGTATAATTGCTAAAGGCGATTTTACCTGGCAACTTAACAGAACCAACATGATTGAAGCAGGATTTGAGGGACAGATATCAGATATTCAGTTTGGTTCACCCGGGTTTTTGCAGACTACCATTGTTGATGGTGTTGCAACACTTGTTGCGAAGGATAAACCAACCCTGATCAATGATCCAAGAATTGACAGATATTTCCCCAAACAATACGCATTTTATGTTCAGGACAGACTTGAACTTGGCGACCTTGTTGTTAGAGGTGGTTTAAGGCTTGAATATTACGATGCAAATGCAGAGGTGCCAAGCGATCCTGCAAATCCCGCAAATTCCATTACGGGTGCCCCACAGTCGGTTTTAAAACCAACCACTGCAAAATTTGCAATTGCTCCACGCCTTGGTTTTAGCTTTCCTCTTACTGCAATGTCTTCTGTTTATTTTGCTTACGGGCATTTTTATCAGATGCCGGGGTTATCAGACCTCTATTCAAATTCCAATTACACTATTTTGAAAGACCTTCAGGATGGTGGAATTTCATACGGAACGATGGGTAATCCTGATCTTAAACCACAGCTTACCGTTCAGTATGAAGGTGGATTAAAACAGGCATTTAGCGAAGTTTTTGGTGGTGAAGTTACTGTTTTCTACAAAGATATCAGAGACCTTCTCGGTGCTGAATTCATTTCAACTTATGCAGCAGCAGACTACCCAAGAATGACAAATATCGATTTTGGATCTGTGTATGGTTTTACGCTTGCATTTGAAATGAGAAAACTTGGACCAATAACAGCATCAGTGGATTACACAATGCAGTGGGCGAGAGGTAATGCAAGTGATCCATATGAAACAGCAAACAGAGCTGCTGCGGGTAAAGACCCCAGACCACGCGATGTTCCTTTTGGATGGGATCAGAGGCATACTCTCAATTTCACAGCAATCTACATACAGCCTTCCGATTTTACAGTATCTGCAATTTTGCGATTTGGAAGCGGAATGCCTTATACTCCTTCAATTGGAACAGGATTTAACGCTGATCTCGAAACCAATTCGGGACAAAAAGATGGTTTTGTGTTGCTTGATTTAAGAGCTGAAAAGTATTTTGAACTCTCTTTTATCAATCTTGCAATCTTTGCCAGAGCGACAAATGTTCTTAACACCAATTTTGTTAATGGATTTGTATTTGCAAATACGGGAAGTCCCGACTATTCAGTTAATGCGTTTGCCGACAGGGCTTCACTTCAGAACCCGGGCAGATATTATGAACCAAGAAAAATTGAAATTGGTATTTCTTTCAGGAGTAAATAACCATGCCGAAATGTGGAGGTCTTAAAATGAATTTCAAAAAACCTGATATCAGAATTAAAACCGTGATGCTGCTGATATTATTCACCATCCTTCCCGGTCTGATTTACGCACAGGTGCCCCCCGAACTCAGAGGCAGAATAGATGCTGAAAGAATGGGTGAGCACGATTTTAACAACATTCGTACCCGGTTTTACAACTACGGTATGGTGGGTGATTATCCCCCGGATCCGTTGAAAGTCGATTTAACCGTTTTTCATTCGGTTGAGATTCCAAAAGGATCGGGCGAAAATTATACAGATGGTATCACTCCTTTTGTTCTTGCAAAAATTATGCAGGAAAACGGAAAAGTGGCTTATATGATGCAATCGGGCTACAGGGAGAGGCAGACACAAAGCCCCTTGACCGGAAAAACGATGCGTTATGAACCCCGTCCCGGTTATCATCAGGATGATCCTACAATCAATGTGGGCAGGTCGGTAGCTCTTTCAAATGATCCAAGAACCTGGCCCGATAAGTGGCAAAATAAATTGGATGATATTAATGATCCCGGATGGTCAGGATCATGGAACGGCTATTTTGGCAAGGTTCCAAAACTCGAAATGCAGGAAAGTTTTGTTGTTCTCGACGATAACTTTTATGATGCATGGGATTTTTATCCCGACAGTCGTGACCGTACCCGTAGAGGACTTGGTCTCAGGATTGAACAGAGAGGCTTCCAGTGGAATAATCCACAGGCTTCTGATGTTCTCTTTTTCCACTATGATATCACAAATGAAGGAACCACCGATTATAATGACAATATAATCTTTGGACTTTATATGGATTCAGGTGTGGGTGGTTCAGGGAAAGGAAAAGATCCCTATCCGGAATCTGATGATGACAATGCCTACTTTACCAAAGAAGAAGGAATAAACCTCGTATATACCTGGGATTTCTACGGAAATGGTGTTAAGGGTCCAACAGGATATCTTGGGTATTCTTATCTTGAAACCCCCGGTAACCAGTATGACGGACTTGATAACGACAAAGACGGCATCAGGGATGAAAAAAGAGACAGTGGTCCCGGCACACAGATTATTGGACAGGATAACATCCGTAATTATGCAACAGCCAATTACAATATCGCCGATTTCCAGACCACATACGGTCCCCTCGAAAGCAGACCCGCTTATAAAAGAGGTATCTGGTGGACAGGTGATGAGGATATGGATTGGGTTGCTGATTTTAACGATACCGGCGAAGATGGAGTTTTTGGCACCAACGATGCTGGCGAAAATGACGGTGTACCATCGAATGGTGAACCCGGATTTGACAAAGTGGATGTTGATGAATCAGATCAGGTTGGATTAACCGGCTTTAAGTTTAACCGTATTAATGATCCTGCCGGTGGTGGACAGACTGATAACATCGTTTTCTACGATGACGGAAGAGGATGGCCTGAAAGGTTATATAAAAATTTCTCAAGTCCCGACTCTTCATTTGATGCTGCCATCACAAGGACTAACTTGAATATCGGTTTCCTTTTTGCTTCGGGACCTTTTAAACTCCCTGCCGGAAAAACCGAAAGATTCAGCCTTGCGCTCGCATTTGGTAGAGACCTTCGTGAACTTAAAAACAATGTTAAGATAGTTGGGAAAATTTATAAAGCCAACTATCAGTTTGCGGTTCCACCTCCAACCCCGACCACAACTGCATTTGCAGGAGATGGATATGTTACTTTGTCATGGGATGAAGCTGCTGAAAGAGCTTTTGATCCTGTAACCAGCGAAAACGATTTTGAAGGTTACAAGATATACAGAAGCACTGACCCCAACTTTAATGACATTAAAACCATTTATAGTGGAACCGGTACTGAACCGATGCCGTTTGGTAAAGCACTTGCACAGTTTGATCTTAAGAATGGTGTTCTGGGATATTCCGCTACCACCGTTAAAGGTGTTGCCTATTATCTTGGTGATGACACAGGAATCAAACATACCTACAAAGATACCACTGTTGTAAATGGACAAAAATATTATTATGCTGTTGTTGCATACGATAAAGGATCTGACAGTCTTGAACTTTTCCCTTCGGAGAATGCATATTCTGTTACGCAGACCCTTCGTGGTGGCACGGTTCTTCCAAAGAATGTTGTTGAAGTTGTCCCAAATCCCAACGCAATGGGATATGTACCTGCAACAACCGAGAATCTTGTACACAGTAAAGGAAATGGCTTTGGTGAAGTAAAAGTTATTGTGGTTAATCCCGCTGAAGTGCCTGAAAATCACCTCTTTAAAGTTTCGTTTGTAAGTCAGGATGACAGTGTAAAAGCTGATCTCTACAGACTCGTGGATGAAACAACCGGGGATACCCTTTTCAGACTTGGGTCTGATTTTAAGGGATTGGGTTCAGGACCAACGGCCATGGGTCTTCTTCCTGTTGTCTCCACTATCGATACATTTGTTGTTGATTCTGCAAAAACGGGATTTATAGATGGCAGTTCAACCAATGCAGAGCTGGGAATAAGATACAGTGTTGTTAAACCTGTTAATCTTAAAAGACCCGGTTATCCTGAAGACCTAAGAATTGTTTTTAGTAACCAGGTACTTGATACATCAAAAGCATTCCCCGGATTCCAGGCAAAGCAAGCAATGTTTAAGGTTACCGGGATTAAGGCTGACGGAACCGTTCTTGAGTATGACTTTAAGTTCTACGATAAAAACAACTCAAAAACGCTTGATGAACCCGATGATTATATCGAGATCGAAACATATCAGACCAAAGCGCCAACGGTTGCAATTCCAACCTGGAATATCAAACTTGATACAACAGGTCAGTGGCAGCGGGGACCACTTATAGTTCCAACCCTTGGAGACGAGTACATGTTTATACTCAACAAGCCGTTCAACCGGGATGATGAATTCACTTTCAGATCGATTGCACAAAAATATGATCAAAATCTGGCAAACAGTGAATTTGATAAAAAACCGTTCGTAGTGCCCAATCCTTATGTTGGAGCGGCTTCTTTTGAACCTCAGCGATTTGGTGTTCAGGGAAGAGGTGAGAGACGATTAGAATTCAGGAATCTTCCTCCAAATTGTTCGATCAGAATATATACGATAACCGGAGAACTTGTGCAGACCCTTCAACATGACGGAAATATTCTTGAAGGATATGTGCCATGGGACCTCAGAACCAAGGATAATCTTGAGGCTGCTCCCGGTTTGTATATCTTCCATGTAGATGCCGGTGCGGCAGGTGTTCATATTGGTAAATTCGCAATTGTGAAGTAGGAGACAAAAAAATGAAAAGATCAATATTTATTGTGATGGTTTTTGTTCTGTTGGCTCCTGTTTCGATCCTCTTTGCTCAAAGCAAAGCGGGGACAACAATTGCACAGTTTCTAAAAATTGAACCAAGTGCAAGAGCGGCAGCGTTGGGAAATGCGGGAACTTCACTTTATGGTGAAGCCGCTTCTCTCTATTATAATCCTGCATCACTCGGCAGACTTGATAAGATAGATGCCCAGTTTACTTATAACAAGTGGCTGGCTGATATCAACTACAATTATGCTGTTGTGGGTGTTCCACTTCAGGGAATTGGGACTCTGGCCCTTCAGATAACCTCTCTCAACTCCGGAGAAATGGATGTAAGGACAGTTGAACAACCCCTCGGAACGGGAGAGCGATTTAGTGTAACTAATTTTGCTCTTGGTCTCGGTTATGGCATGATGCTCACCGACAGAGTTTCTGTTGGATTACAGATGACTTATTTCCAGGAATCGATTTGGCATTCAAGCCTTACGGGTTTTGCTTTGAATATTGGTGTTCAATATCAAGTTGAAGTGGATGGGTTAACAATAGGCGCAGCTCTCATGAACTTTGGTCCTCGGGCGAAATATGAGGGAAGAGATGCTTATGTTAATTTTGATTTTGATCCAAAAAAATATGGTGACAACGATCAGCTTCCGGCACAACTCAGAATGGATGAATGGGGCCTCCCGACTGCATTCAGAGTGGGAATGTCGTATCCTGTGAGATTTTCGAAGGATTATAAACTCATTCTTACAGCGGATGCGTTCCATCCTAATGACAACAAAGAGAGTATAAGTCTGGGTGGTGAGTTTCAACTCCTGGATATTTTTTATGTGAGAGGTGGATACAGAAACCTTTTCCTCGAAGACCTCGAGGGGGGTGCCGTTCTTGGTGGTGGTGTTAAAGCCTCCATCTCAGGTGGTTATGTTATCCGGTTCGATTATGCCTGGGCTGACTATGGCAGACTTGATCAGGCACACCGTTTCACTTTTGGTATCGGATTCTGATACTGACTGGTTAATATTCCTGAACCGCCGGACTTAACACCGGCGGTTTTTTTTCAATTAATGCAACCCCGGCGTGGAATTAATACAGTTAAACATATACGAGATTTACATGAAACAACTTTTTCTTTTATCAGTTCTGCTCCTGTTTTCCGGCTGCTCTGTGGCACAAATGTACCAGCCGGATAAATATGTAAAATACACTGATATACCCGTTCAGCAGAAAGATTTTCTCGATTCTTTGCAAAAACAAACTTTTCTATTCTTTATTGAAGAGTTGAATCCGGAAAATGGATTGGTAAAGGACAGATCAGCCGATTGGGCGCCTGCGAGCATGGCATCCACGGGATTTGCAGTTCCCATCTGGGCACTGGGTGCAGAAAAAGGTTGGATCACTAAAGAGTTTGCAGAAAAGACCACTTTAAATCTTGTTAATTTCTTCCTTAACAGTGAACAAAGTGCAGCGGCTGATGCAACGGGATACAAAGGTTTTTACTACCATTTCCTCGATATGAAAACGGGTAAAAGGGAGTGGAAATCTGAACTCTCCACAATTGATTCCGGGCTTTTGTTTGCAGGTCTTATATTTGCACGAAACTATTACACAGACAATAATCCAACACATACGGCAATCAGGGACGGGATCACAAAGATATTGGACAGGGCTGACTGGGACTTTTTTACCATTAACAATCCGGAAAGCAAATATTATAACGGACTGAGTATGGGGTGGCATCCCGAAACGGGACAGATAGATCATTGCTGGTGGGGATATAATGAAGCTATTGTGATCTTTCTTATGGCAGCAGGAGCGAACTCCAAAGATCATGTTAAAATTTATGATCGCTGGTTGAGGGACTATGAATGGCACGCCCCCTATCCTGGACTTGATCATTATATTTTTCCTCCATTGTTTGGGCATCATTATTCCCACATGTTTGTCGATTTTAGAGGGATTTATGATATAAAACTTCGCGAAAAAGGAATCGACTATTGGGAAAACACCCGCAGAGCAACTTATACACAGCAGTTTTATGCAATGGAAAATCCCAAAAAATGGGTCGGTTATGATGAATTTACCTGGGGTTTTTCAGCATGCGACGGTCCGGGTGAAAAATTTAACAAAGATGGTTATAAATTTCTTGACTATTCTGCAAGAGGGTTTGCAAAAAAAGGGGATAATTGGAACGAGGACGGTACAATTGCTCCAACTGCTGCCGGTGGATCAATTCCTTTTGCCCCGGAAATAGCCATTCCAACCCTTATGAATTTAAAATATAAATATGGCGAAACAGGGCTCTGGACAAAATATGGATTCCAGGATTCATTTAATCCCACAGCGGGCTGGACAGCAAGCGACAGAATTGGGATCGATCAGGGACCAATCGTTTTAATGATCGAAAACTACAAAAATAATTTTGTCTGGAAATATTTTATGAGAGATAAACTGATCATAAACGGACTTCAACGACTTGGATTCGACAAATAAGGAAAAGATTTTAATGCAAAAAATTGATTTAAATGGCAAATGGTGTTATCTGCCCGATCCAAATTCAAAAATGGATATTGCGCAGGCTTCTTCCGGGTTTTTCTCGGGTACCAACATTTCTGAAGTTGAACTTCCTTCAAACTGGGAACTGCATGGACTAAAAAACTTTAATGGAACCGTATGGTATAGCCGTGACATCGAAATTGATGAAATCTCTCCATCAACCTCCGCTTTTTTAAGATTTGAAGGGGTGGATTATTTTTGCGAAGTTTATTTAAATGGAAAGTTTTGTGGCAGACATGAAGGATATTTTGGAGGCTTTTTTATAGAGTTGCCGGGTAGTAATATCCATATCGGGGAGAACAAACTGCTTGTGAGAGTAACTTCGCCTTTGGAGGAGCCAGGAGAGGTTTGGCCCCTAAAAAAGAAGTTGATAAAGGGAGTTCTTAATCACCATGATTGCAGACCCGGCGGATGGGATTTGAAATTGGGACAAAATGCCAACACAGGGGGGATATGGAATTCTGTTATGCTGATTATTACCAACGGGGTTGTGCCGGCGAGAGTGAAGGTCAGTTATGAATTTTACAATGAAACTGAATGTGGACTTAACATAAAACTAAAACTTCTTGCTGCTGATGGTGACGCAAAAAAAGAGGAACTAAAAGCTGTAATAGTTTCGCCCGATGGTGAAGAGATTGTCATCAAACGAAATCCCGTTTTTTCGCATGGAGTGAATAAAATTTCTCTGATTACAAAGATTTCCAATCCACAACTTTGGTACCCTTGGGATTTGGGTGAACAAAAATTACATAAGGTGGTGCTCTATTATGGCGGGGAAGAGATCTACCAGGAACATTTTGGGATCAGAAGAGTGGAACTGGATCAAAACAAAAGGTTTTTTATTAATGGCAAGGAACTGTTTTTAAGGGGTACAAATGTAATTCCCGAACAACTCCTTTCATCTCTTTCGGTAGAGAGAATAGATGGAATGGTGGCTCTGCTTAAAAATGCCAATGTGAATATTGTCAGGGTTCACGCACACATCACCCGTAAAGAATTTTATGAAGCCTGCGACAAAGCCGGTATATTGATTTGGCAGGATTTTCCTTTACAGTGGACTTACGATGAATCTCCCGAATTTACATCAAATGCGATTAAACAAATAAAGGAGATGGTAAATTCATTTTATAACCATCCATCGATAGTTTTTTGGTGTTGTCAAAATGAACCCGGTGAACAGGTGGAAACCCTTGATATTCATCTTGAAAAAGCCGTTAAAGAGGAAGATTCATTAAGAATCATTCGTAGAGCATCAAACTATGAAGAGCATCCTTACGATGGCTGGTATTGGGGAACCATGGAGCATTATGCCGGGGCACCGATGGGCCCACTTGTAACTGAATTTGGAGCACAGGGGCTGCCAAGTGTTGAGTCACTTTCAAAGTTCCTGAAGTCTGTGGAACCCCCCTATGATTATGCCGAGTGGCGTTACCACAATTTTCAACCTGACCAGACTTTTAATATTGCGGGAGTGGAACCCGGGAAAAGTCTCGCAGAATTTGTTGAAAATTCACAAAATTACCAGGCAAAACTGCTCAAATTTGCAATTCATCAGTACAGGAGAAGAAAAGGAAAAGGAATCACGGGAGCTTTTCAGTTCTTTTTTATGGACTGTTGGCAATCGATTACATGGTCAGTGGTTGACTATTTTGGTGTACCCAAAAAAGGTTATGAATCTGTTAAATCAGGATTTGATCCACTTTTGCTTTCAGTATTTTTACGACAGGAAAAATATTATAGCGGAAGTATGTTAAATTTTGAGATATGGGTAATTAATGACAAGTATGAGGATTACAAAGATTGTAGAATTGAAGTGTTGCTGGGCGATAATAAACTTGTAAATATCGATAAATTTGAAATTGGATGTAATTCCAATTCACATTTTGGACAGGATTATTTTAACAAAATTCACATCCCGGAATCCACCCAAATTGGAAAACAGATATTTACGGTTTCATTGTACTCTGCCGATAAAAAATTAAGAGAAGAGAAATTTGAGGTTATTATCCGAGAGCTTGCATAAGATCTGTAAGCTTAAATAAATCTTCCTGATTTCCTATCCCTACGAAGCCCCTGGCGGGGCAGGATGTAATAGATAGAAAAAAGGTATCCCACCCAAAACACATATTGCCCCGTCAGGGTAATGTATGGGTAGGTATCCCACCCAAAAGCCTCTGCCCCGTTAGGGGCAACGTATGGATAGAAACAGAGACACACCCAAAAGCCTCTGCCCCGCTCGGGGCAACGTAGGGATAGAAACAGAGACACACCCAAAAACCTCTGCCCCGTCAGGGGTAATGTATGGGTAGAAACAGAGACACACCCAAAAGCCTCTGCCCCGTTAGGGGCAACGAAGGGATAGAAACAGAGACACACCCAAAAGCCTCTGCCCCGTTAGGGGTAATGTATGGATAGAAACAGAGACACACCCAAAAGCTTCTGCCCCGTTAGGGGCAACGTAGGGATAGAAACAGAGACCCACCCAAAAGCCTCTGCCCCGTTAGGGGCAACGTATGGATAGAAACAGAGACCCACGCAAAAGCCTCTGCCCCGTTAGGGGTAATGTATGGATAGAAACAGAGACACACCCAAAAGCTTCTGCCCCGTTAGGGGTAATGTATGGGTAGGAATCCCCCCAAAACACATATTGCCCCGCTCGGGGCAACGTATGGATAGAAACAGAGACACACCCAAAAGCCTCTGCCCCATTAGGGGCAACGTATGGATAGAAACAGAGATACACCCAAAACACATATTGCCCCGTCAGGGGTAATGTATGGATAGAAAAAAGGTATCCACGAGAATACCATTTGCCCCGCTCGGGGCAACGTATGGATAGGAATCCCCCCAAAACACATATTGCCCCGCTCGGGGCAACGTATGGATAGAAACAGAGATACACCCAAAAGCCTCTGCCCCGTTAGGGGTAATGTATGGGTAGAAACAGAGACACACCCAAAAGCCTCTGCCCCGTTAGGGGCAACGTATGGATAGAAACAGAGACACAC
>Ga0209570_1001248_pt1 | contig 15281 bp, 11 predicted proteins | sample EBPBio172007_DNA_FD_185861 | JGI IMG/M metagenome (GOLD analysis project Ga0209570, IMG submission 185861) | Wastewater treatment Type I Accumulibacter community from EBPR Bioreactor in Madison, WI, USA - Reactor 1_9/17/2007_ DNA (SPAdes)... | ecosystem: Engineered > Bioreactor > EBPR >... | reverse complement strand
CCGTTCCGAAATGCAGGGCGCCGATGTTTCGCGCCAGGGTGTTCAGCGTGATTTGCTGCCGCTGGTCGAAGGCACCACCGTATCGACCAAATTCGGCATGATCAAGACCGATCACATCCTGTTCATCGCCAGCGGCGCCTTCCATCTGTCGCGCCCCAGCGACCTGATCCCGGAGCTGCAGGGGCGCTTCCCGATCCGCGTGGAGCTGGAGTCCCTGTCCGTCGAGGATTTCGAGCGCATCCTGACCCAGACCGATGCCTGCCTGACCCGCCAGTACGAGGCACTGCTGGCGACCGAAGGCGTTCAGTTGTCGTTTACCGGCGATGGCATCCGCCGCCTGGCGGAGATCGCCTTTCAGGTGAACGAGAAAACCGAAAACATCGGTGCCCGACGGTTGTACACAGTGATGGAACGTCTGCTCGAGGAAATCTCTTTCGAAGCCGGCAAGGCCGGCATGGAGCGGCTGACCGTTGATGCCGCCTATGTCGACCAACGCTTGGGCGAGCTAGCGGTCAACGAGGATCTTTCCCGCTTCATCCTCTGATCCGCTCGCTGACATGCTGCTGCGCATCGTTGAAATCCTGCTGCCGATCTTTGCCATCGTGGCTGCAGGATTCGCCTACGGCCGCTGGCACAAGCCGGAAATGGCGGTGGCCAACCGGCTCAACATGGATGTTTTCGTTCCGGCGCTGGTCTTCGCCACACTGGCCGGAAAATCGTTTGCGCTGGACGAATTCGGCGCGCTGGCCCTGGGGGGACTGATCGTGGTGCTCGGTCCCGGACTGCTGGCCTGGCCACTGGCATGCTGGATGGGGGTCGCCCCCAAGACCTTGGTGCCGCCGATGATGTTCAACAACTCCGGCAACATGGGTCTGCCCCTGGCGTTGCTGGCTTGGGGTCCGGCGGCAATGCCGGCAGCGATCATCCTCTTTTTGGTCGAAAACACGCTGCATTTCTCGCTTGGTGCCCGCATGCTCGACCCCAAGGCCCGGCTGCTGACGTTGTGGCGAGTTCCGGTGGTAGCGGCGTCGCTGGCCGGCATCGCCGTTAGCGTCAGCGGCCTGCCGCTTTGGTCCCCGGTATTGACTGCGGTGAAACTGCTCGGCGACATCTCCATTCCGCTGCTGCTCTTCGCACTGGGCGTGCGCATGCAGGATGTGTCGCTGCATGACTGGAGGCTGACGCTGACCGGCGCGGCCTTTCGGCCGTTGGCCGGGATGGCTTTCGCTTACGGTGCAATTCAGCTGCTCGGCCTGCAGGGCCGCGACGCGGCAATGCTTTTGGTATTTGGCGCTTTGCCGCCAGCCGTGCTCAATTTTCTTTTTGCCGAGCGCTATCGCCAGGAACCGGAGCGGGTCGCACCGCTGGTGCTGGTTGGCAACCTGGCGGCGCTGATTTTCCTGCCGATCGCCCTGGCGCTCAGTTTGTAGCGCGCCGGCGAGCCTGCCAGTTCTCGACCAGCGAATACACCGCCGGTACTACCACCAGGGTCAGCAGCGTTGAAGACACCATGCCGCCAATGACTGCAATCGCCAGCGGCTGGTTGGTTTCCGACCCCGCGCCCAGACCGAGGGCCGACGGGGTCAGCGCCAGAATCACCGTCGCCGAGGTCATCAGTACCGGTCGCATGCGTACCGGGCAGGCATCGCGCAAGGCGGCATCCACGAGCATGCCGCCATCGCGACGCTGGTTGGTCAGGTCCACCAGCAGGATGGAATTCTTGGCCACCAGACCGATCAGCAGGACCAACCCGATCATCGAATAGATATTCAGTGTCTGCCCGGTCAGCCACAAGGCCAAGACCCCGCCGATCACCGCCAGCGGTTGCGCCAGCATGACGATGGCCGGTTGCAGGAAGGAGTTGAACTGGCTGGCCAGCACCATGTAGAGCAGGATCAGCGCCAGCACAAAGGCAAACACCATGTACTTCACCGTTTTGCCGAATTCTTCGGCCTGACCGATCAGTTTGACCTGATAGCCGGGCGGCAGATCTGCCGCGGCCGCCTTGACCGCATTGACCGCGTCGCCCAGCGGCATGGTCGGGGTAGCGAAGAAGGTGGCGGCGTATTGCAGATCGAAGCGGCCAATCACTGCCGGGCCCAGCGTTTCCTGGAAACTGGCCACCGAATCGAGACGGACCATTCTGCCATCGCGGGCGCGCAGGAATATCTTGGCCAGATCCGCAGGCTGGGTAAATTCCCCCTCGCGCCCCTTGACACGGATGTCGTAGCGCTGCCCGTCGCCGGAACCATCGTTGAATTTGGCAATGTCGATTCCGCCGGTCAGCATGTTGATGGCCAGCGCGACATCGGCGGTACTGAGGTTGGAACTGGCAATGCGCAACCGGTCCGGCTGGAAGACCAGTTGCGGCAGATCAAGCTGCAGATCGGTATCGATGCGTCCCAAGCCGGGAATCGCCAGCAGTTTCTGCTGCAGTTCGCGCGCCAGACGGCCCATTTCGGCCAGATTCTCGCCAGCCAGCACAAATTGCAACGGCTCGCCGCGCTGCCCCTGAACCATCGGGTAAGGTGCTGCGAAGGCGCGCACACCGGGGATTTCCGCCAGTTCCTTACGGATCATCGGCAACAATTCCTGCTGAGTGACACGGCGTTGCTCGCGCGGCGCCATCCGCGCCACCACGGTTCCCTGATTCACCTGACCGGCGCTGCCCAGGCCGATCAACGCGAACTCGGTGACCACTTCGGGATGTTTCTTCAGGACGGCCTCGACCATGCGCAGGCGGGTGTCGGTGTAATCGATGGAAGAGCCCAGAGGCGTGCGCAGATAGACCAGGAAGCGCCCTTCGTCCTGTTCCGGGGCGAAAGCTTTGCCGATATTGCCGAAGAAATAGCCGCTTGAAGCCACGGTCAGCGCCGTCAGCAGCACCACCTTGCCGCGATGCTGCAAGGACCAGTCGAGCGACTTGCGATAACCCGCCTCCAGGCGGTTGAAGAAATGCTCGATCGCCTGGTAGAAGCGACCGTGATGCTGACCTTTCTCGGTGACCTTGAGATAGCGCGAGCAGAGCATCGGGGTCAGGGTCAGCGAAACAAACAGGGAAACCAGCACCCCGAAGGTCACCACCACCGCGAAGGAACGGAAAAACTGGCCAATGATGCCACTCATGAAAATAACCGGCGCAAAAATGCAAACCAGCGCCATCGAGGCAGCAAACACGGCGAAGACCACTTCCTGCGAGCCGTTGATCGCCGCCGACACCGGGTCGGGGTCGATTTCCTCGCGGTGACGGAAGATGTTCTCCAGTACCACGATGGCGTCGTCAACCACGACACCGATCAGCAACAGCAAGGCCAGCAGGGTCAGCGAATTGAGTGTGTAGCCGAAGAAGTAGATCACCGCAATGGCGCCGAGCAGCGAGATCGGAATCGCCAGCGCAATGATGATGGTCGAGCGTACCGAGCGCAGGAAGAGCCAGACCACCAGCGCCGCCAGCAATGTGCCTTCCAGCAGGTGTTCCTTGAGCGAATTGACGATTTCGAGGATGAACACCGCATCGTTGGAAACCACGTGCAATTGCATCCCCGGCGGCAATTGCGGGCGCAGTTCCTTATCCAGTTTTTCCTTGACCCGTTCGACGATGGCCACGGTATTGGCATTGGTTACTTTAACGATGCCGAGGCCGACCGTGGTTTCCCCATTGAAGCGGGCCAACTGGCGGTTATCGGTCAACCCGTCTTCAACCTCGGCCACATCCTTCAAACGGATCGGCGCTCCGCCGCGCCAGGCCACGACCATCTGTTCGAGATCCTCGACGCTATGGAACTCCAGATCGAGTTTGACCAGATGTTCGGTGGTGTGGCCGACGACAAAACCTCCGGCCATCTGGATGTGCTCGCGGTTGAAAGCATCGGCAATATCCTGCGCGGTGATGCTGTGCGCGGTCATTCTAGCTGGCAGCAGGTTAGCGCGGATGGTCCTGTCGCGCCGGCCACCGATCCGCACCTCGCCCACGCCGTCGATGGTCTCCAGACGTTTCTTGAGGATGTTGATGGCGTACTGATTGAGTTGTTGCTGGGTACGGTCGCCCTGCAAAGCCATCCAGAAAATCGGCTGCGCGTTGGTTTCCACCTTGGCGACGACTGGCGGATCAACGTCCTTGGGCAGACGGCGCAGTACCTGATTGACCTTGGCCTGCACCTCGTTGAAGGCGACATCGACCTTCTTCTCCAGCCCGAAAGTGATCGCCACCACCGATATGCCGGGCGAGGAGGTCGACTGGATATGCTCGATGCCGGGCACCGAATTGACCGAACCTTCGATGAGATTGGTAATCGATGTATCGACGATTTCCGGATTGGCACCCTTCAGGGTGGTACTGACCGAAATGACCGGAAACTCGATATACGGATAGCGATCCATGCCGATGCGGCCAAAGCTGATAATGCCGAACAACACCAGCACGGCATTGAGCATCCAGGCCAGCACATGCCGTTTGATCGATAATTCGGGCAGGGTCATCGCGCTTCGGCCGGGGTACGCATCGCTCAGGAGTTCTTGGCCGCATCCGGCGCTTTGGCGGGCGGTGTCTTGGGGGTGTTTTCCTTGACGGTGACGACAGCACCGTGGGTCAGGAAGCCCGCGCCATCGAGCGCCACGCTCTCCTGATCCTGCACGCCCTTGACGATTTCCACCAGACCATTCTGCTTGCCACCTACTTCGACGACCCGTTGCATCGCTTTGCCCTCGGCAATCACATAGACCACCTTGCCGGCCGGACGCAGGACCACCGACTGTTCGGGGACCACAACAGCGTTTTCCTTGCGCCCGGTAATCACCGCCGCATTGACCGAGCCGCCTCCGCGCAATGCTCCCGCTACATCAATGCGGGCGATGGCGGTCACCGCGCGATTGCCCTCGCTGACCGTGGGGCGGATATCCTCGATGACCCCCTCAATGGTTTGGTCGGGCTGCAACGGACTGCTCAGGCGAACCGGCTGCCCCGCCTTCAGGCGCGGCAGGGCACCTTCGGGAAAAGGCAGGTGTGCACGCAGGCGGGTATTGGAAACCAAGCGGAACAGTGGATCGCCCAACTTGACGTAATCGCCCACCGCCACCAGTTGCTCTTCGATCACGCCGTCAAAAGGCGCGACGACCCGGGTTTTGTTGACGTTGGCAGCGGAAAGGCCGCCCCGGGCCCGCGCTGCCGCCAGCTGGCTCTTCAATGCATCGCGCTGGGCGGTAGCATCATCAAGCGCATTGCGCGAAATAAAGTGTTTCTGCACCAGTTCGCCCTGCCGCGCCACCACCCGTTCCTGCTGTGCCAGCAGGGCTTCGAGACGGGCGATTTCGCCGCGGTCGGAAGCTGCCTGATTATCGGCATCGGCTGGGTCCATGCGGGCCAGCAACTCGCTCTTTTTTACGGCCTGCCCGGCACGTACGCGGATTTCAACCAATTTCCCGGCCACTTCGGCCGCAATTTTGGGGTCATTGACCGCCTCCACACTGCCCAGCGTCTGCTCGCTGATTTCGAGGGTCATCGCCCGTGCCTGCGTCACGGTGATCAGCGTCGGCGGCGGCCCTTTTTTCTCCGCCGGTTTCTCGGCGCAGGCCACAAGTACCAGCAGGATGGGGAGCAGAAATTTCATGCCGGCAGGATTTGTTCGGCAGCAAATAATTCTTCGACCGTCTCGCGGCGGCGGATGACGTGCACACGGTCGCCGTCAACCATCACTTCAGCAGCACGCGGCCGGGTGTTGTAATTGGAACTCATGGCCATGCCGTAGGCACCGGCCGACATCACCGCCAGCAGGTCGCCGGCGGCAACCGCCAGCGGCCGTTGCAGGCCAAGAAAATCGCCGCTTTCGCACACCGGGCCAACCACGTCATAAACGACTTGGGCCCGGTCGCACGGGGCGACCGCAACGATCTCGTGCCAGGCTTCGTACAGCGCCGGGCGCATCAGGTCATTCATCGCCGCGTCGATAATGGCAAAGTTCTTTTCCACTCCCGCCTTGAGATATTCGATCCGGGTCAACAGCAGCCCGGCATTACCGACCAATCGGCGCCCAGGCTCGATGACAATCCGCAAGTTGCGACCGGCCAGACGGTCGAGCAAGGGCCGCAGGTAATCGGCAACAGGCACCTGTTCCTCATCCTGACGATAGCAAATACCCAGCCCCCCACCCAGATCGAGGTGATCGATCGCAATTCCGTCGCCCGCCAATTGATCGATCAGCAGCAACAAACGCTCCAGCGCTTCGGCAAAGGGCGAGGGGTCGAGCAGCTGCGACCCGATGTGGCAGTCGATCCCGGTCACCGCAATGCCCGGCAGACTGGCGGCGCGGCGATAGGTGCTGCGGGCATCGTCGTAGGCCACGCCGAATTTGTTGTCGCGCAGACCGGTCGAGATATAGGGATGGGTCTTGGCGTCGACGTCGGGATTGACCCGCAGGCTGACCGGCGCGCGCTTGCCCGCAGCCATGGCAACTTCGTTCAACCGCTCCAGTTCCGGAGCCGATTCGACATTGAAACAGAAGATGCCGGCATCTAATGCCTGACGCATTTCGGCAACGCTCTTGCCTACCCCGGAAAAGACGATTTTTCGCGGATCGGCACCTGCCGCCAATACGCGCTGCAGCTCGCCACCGGAAACGATATCGAAGCCTGCGCCCTGACGGGCAAACAGATTGAGAATCGCCAGACTGGAGTTGGCCTTGACCGCATAGCACACCAATGCGTTCTGACCGGCAGGATGCGCCGCCATCTCTTGCTGAAACTCACTCAGCGCTCCAATCAACGCAGCGCGAGAATACACATAGGTCGGTGTGCCATAGCGCTCTGCAATCGCACTCAGCGCCACGGATTCGGCATGGAGGATGCCATTCTTGAGAGCAAACGGATTCATCGGGGAGTATCCTTGCTCGTGCTAACATCCCCTTGTGTCCTGGCGGGCGCAGCCGATTTTTCCGTGGGGGATTTGGCATTGCCCAGCAGCGGTTCGGGCGGTGGCCCCGGCGGCAGTTGCAAGGATCCCTTGGTTCCGCAGGCCGCAATGCCCGCCAGCAGCAACGAAATGATGAAGACGCGCATGGTTGAGTGCGTTGAATGGATAAGCGAAGGATGTTAGCACAGCATGGACGACAGGAATTTCAACGCACTGGCAGACGCCGCATTGACCCGTATCGAAGAAATGCTGGAAGCTGTCGAGTCCGGACTCGACTTCGAAATGCTGGCCGGTGGAATCATCGAAATCGAGTTCGACGACGGCAGCAAGATGGTGGTTAACCGACACAGCGTTGCCCGGGAAATCTGGGTGGCGGCACGCAGCGGCGGCTTTCATTTTCGCCACGACGGCGAACGATGGCTGGATACGCGCGACGGCGAGGAACTGTTCGCCAAATTGAACCGACTGATTGGCGAACAGTCCGGGGGAAAAATCCTGTTGCGCTGATCAGTCGGTCGGCGGCTTGTCCAATTCCGGCTTCGGCGCCGGCGCATCGGCAACGGCCTGCTCGGCTTCGTTGGCCGGAGCTTTCTCGGCGTTTTCCTTGTAGACGTAATCCTTACCCGAAGAACCGCCCGCAACCAGCCCTTCCGGCGGTTCCGGCAGGCTGACCGGAACGCCCCGCAAGGCGCGGTTCATATAGCCGATCCAGATCGGCAAGGCAGCCGCACCACCGGTTTCCTTGTCGCCCAGTTTCTTGGGCTGATCAAAGCCGATCCAGGCGCAACCAGCCGCCGTGCGCTGATAACCGCAGAACCAGGCATCGACGTATTCGTTGGTGGTGCCGGTCTTGCCGGCTAGATCCTGGCGCTTGAGCGCCACGGAGGCTTTGGCCGCCGTTCCGTAAATAGTCACGTCGCGCAACATGCTGTCCATCAGGTAGGCATTGCGGGCATCGATGGCACGCATGGCCTCGTCGCCGGTCGGTGGCGGAGGAAACGCGGCAAGCACCTGCCCGCGCTCATCGCGGATATCGCGAACGATGTAGGGCTGCACCTTGAACCCGCCATTGGCAAACACCGAGTAGGCACTCACCATCTGCCAGGGGGTAACGCTGCCAGCGCCCAAGGCCATGGTCAAATAGGGCGGATGCTTGTCAGCATCGAACCCGAAACGGGCGGAATAATCCTGGGCATAGTGGGTACCGACCGCCTGCAGCAGACGAATGGAGACCATGTTCTTTGACTTGGCCAGCGCCGTGCGCATTTTCATCGGGCCTTCGTACTTGTTATCGTAATTATGCGGCGTCCAGGTCTGGCCACCCGTCTGAGCACTGGTGATGGTAATCGGTTCGTCGGCGATGACACTGTTGGGGCTGTAACCTTTTTCCAGCGCCGCAGAATAGATGAACGGCTTGAAACTCGACCCCGGCTGGCGCCACGCCTGGGTCACGTGATTGAATTTGTTGCGCCCGAAGTCGAAGCCGCCAACCAAGGCGCGAATTGCTCCGTTCTGCGGGTCGATGGCGACGAAAGCGGACTCGACTTCCGGCAATTGCGCCATTTGCCACTGGCCTTTCTCGTCCTTCTGCAAGCGGACGATCGCTCCGCGCTTGAGGCGTTTGTTCGGCGGTGCCTTGTCGTCCAGCATGCGTGCCACCCATTTGAGCGCATCACCGCTCAGGGTAACCATCTCTCCACCAAACTTGTACAGCCTCAGCTGCCTGCTGTCCGCCGCCAATACCAGGGCTGGAATCAGGTCGCCCGCGCTGGGCACGTCGGCAAGCGCCTCGTCGATTTCTTCATCCTGATCGGATTTGATCCCGGCCATATCGATATACGACTCCGCACCGCGATAGCCATGGCGACGGTCATAATCCATCACCCCCTTGCGCAGGCTCTGGTATGCGGCGTCCTGCTCCTCGAAAAGCACCGTGGTATAGACGCGCAGGCCGCGGGTATATACATCGTCGGGGAAACGTTCGGCAGCGATCTGACGGGCCATTTCGGCAACGTACTCGGCATGCCCGGAAAAACCGCCCAGATCACGGCGAACCACCAGCGGTTCCGAGATTGCCGCCTCGTACTTTTTGTCATCGATATAGCCCAGTTCGAGCATGCGCTTGAGCACGTATTGCTGACGGATCTTGGCACGCTTGGGGTTAACCACTGGATTGAAAGTCGATGGAGCCTTGGGCAACCCCGCCAGCATGGCTGCTTCGGCCGCTGATATATCCTTCAGCGGCTTGCCGAAATAGATCTGGGCGGCCGCGGCAAAACCGTAGGCACGCTGCCCGAGGAAAATCTGGTTGACGTAAAGCTCAAGAATCTGATCCTTGGAAAGATTGTTCTCGATCTTGAAAGAGAGAAGAATTTCGTAGAGCTTGCGGGTGTAAGTCTTTTCCGAAGACAGAAAGAAATTGCGTGCAACCTGCTGGGTGATGGTCGAAGCCCCCTGCTTCTTGCCACCGCCAAAGATATTCACCGCCGCCGCCCGCGCCATACCAATTGCATCGACCCCGACGTGCTGGTAGAAACGATCGTCCTCAGCCGCCAGGATCGCCTGCTTCATCAGCGGCGGCACATCGCTGATTTTAACCAGAGCACGACGCTCTTCGCCAAACTCGCCAATGATGTGCCCGTCGGCCGAATAGACGCGCAAAGGGATTTTCGGCCGGTAATCGGTCAACACCTCCAGCGACGGCAAATTCGGATAGAGCAACACCAGCACGATCATCGCCAACGCCAGGCCTATCGCGAACAGGCCAAGGACAAAAGCGACCGGGTAAAGAGTCAGGCGTAATGCCAAGCGGATTTTTGACAAGGTATTCTCGGACGGCGGATATTCGTTGCGCGGATTATACGCCGAAGGTCTTTTCGCAAGAAAAATTGCTTTACATGCCCTAGGGTTGTTGCTAGCATCTAACGTGAATTATTGGTTTCTCACCTAAACTCGCAATTTGTAAAGGATTTTTTGGGGGCCGGATGCGTTTGGATTTGTCGATATTCAATCCCAAGGCGCGCTCGCTACTCGGGCTCGATATCAGTTCGTCGTCGATCAAGATGGTCGAACTGTCCGCCAACGGGAAAGACGGCTACCGCGTCGAGCGTTATGCCATTGAGGTGTTGCCCAAAGACGCGATGTCCGATGGCAACGTGGCCAACATGGAAGGCGTGGTCGATTGCGTCAAGCGGGCATGGAAGCGCATGGCGACTTCAACGCGCAATGTCGCCATGGCCTTGCCTGCCTCCGCGGTCATCACCAAGAAGATCATCGTTCCCGCCGGATTGCGCGACGAAGAGCTAGAAGTTCAGGTCGAATCCGAGGCGAATCAGTACATTCCGTTCTCGATCGACGAAGTCAATCTCGATTACCAGATCGTCGGCCCGGCACCGTCGGTTCCTGATGAACTGGAAGTCCTGATCGCTGCTTCCAAGAAGGAGCGCGTGGAAGACCGGGTTGCGGTAGCGGAAGCCGCGGGCCTCAGCCCGTTGGTCATGGATGTTGAATCGCTCGCCGCGCTGGCAGCTTTTGAACTGGTCGAACGTCAGCTACCCGAAGAAGGTCGCAATCAAATCGTGGCACTGATCGATGCCGGTTCCAGCGTCATGAACGTTACCGTTCTGCGCAACGGACAGCAGTTGTACACCCGCGAGCAAGCTTTCGGCGGCGGCCAACTGACCCAAGACATCATGCGCCATTACGGGATGACCTACGAGGAGGCGGAAGCGGCGAAACGCGCCGGAAACCTTCCCGAAGGCTACGAAACCGAATTGCAGGTTCCGTTCATGGAAAATCTCGCGCTGGAAATTTCGCGCGCGCTGCAGTTCTTTTTCACCTCCACCCAGTACAACCAAGTCGACCATGTTGTGCTTGCCGGTGGCTGTGCGGTCATTCCCGGTATCGATGAAATGGTCGCCACCCGCACGCAGATCAATACCGTCATCGCCAATCCATTCGCCAACATGGTGTTGGCGAGCAACGTCAGGGCTAGGAACCTGCTGGCTGATTCGTCATCACTGATGGTCGCGTGCGGCCTGGCTTTGCGGAGGTTTGATCCATCATGATTCGCATCAACCTTCTGCCCTATCGCGAGGAAGCGCGCAAGGCACGTCGCATCCAGTTTTTCTCGCTAGCCGCCATGGTTGCCGTCCTCGGTGGTCTGGTCATCCTGCTGGGATTCACTGCCTTAGAAGGCTATATCAGCAACCAGCAAAGCAAAAACACTTTTCTGAAAAAGGAAATCGGTGCACTGGACAAACAACTTGAAGAGATCAAACGGCTCAAGGAACAGACGGCTGCGCTGCTCGCGCGCAAGCAGGTAATCGAATCATTGCAGCGTGACCGTAACGAAACCGTGTTTTTGCTTAGCGAACTGGCCAAACAAATTCCTGATGGGGTTTATCTGAAAAGTGCCAAGCAAAGTGGTGCGTCGGTTAAGCTAAATGGTCTCGCCCAATCCAATGCACGCGTATCGACACTGATGCGCAATATCGAAAACTCGCAGCATCTCGAAAAACCGGACCTGGTGGAAATCAAGGCCGTATTGCAAGACGGGCGCCGGATGAACGATTTTGTGATGAATGTGAGCCTGAAACGACCGAAGGCCCAAGAGCCTGGCAAACCGGCAGCAAAGGAGAAGAAATGAAATCCCTTTCTCTGCCCCGCGCCCCCAAGGTGCCTCAGGTTGATTTCAAAGCAATCGTCGAGGACTTCAAGCACCTCAACCCCAACGACGTTGGCACTTGGCCGCTCGTTCCACGCATTGTCGTTCTGGTCGTTTTGCTGGCAGCGATCATCGGCGTTGGCTGGTTTTTCGTCTGGAATGACCAGATGACCACGCTCGAAGCCAAGCAACAGGAAGAAGCCAAGCTGAAGGAAGAGTATCTCGACAAGAAACGACAAGCGATCAACCTCAATCTTTACAAACAGCAGTTGAACGAAATTGACCAAACCTTTGGGGCACTGTTGAAGCAACTGCCGAACAAATCGGAAATGGAAGCCCTGCTGACCGAAATCAATCAATCGGGCCTCGGTCGCGGCCTGCAGTTCGAATTGTTCAAACCCGGCGCGGAGGAAATGCGCGATTTCTACGCGGAACGCCCGATCACCATCAAGATTACCGGTAATTATCATGATCTAGGGGCCTTTGCGTCGGATATCGCCAAGTTGCCGCGCATCGTTACGCTGAACAATATTGCCATCGCCCCGGGCCAGGGTGGCAAGCTGTCTCTGGATGCGACCACCAAGACATTCCGCTATCTCGATTTTGAAGAGGTAGCCAAGCAGAAACAAGCGCAAAAGCCGGGAGCCAAAAAGTGAAGACTCTTTTCCCGCTCATATTGATCGCCGTCTTGCTGTCAGCGTGTTCGCGTGAAGAACACGAGGATCTGCAGCAATGGATGAAAGACAATACCAAAGACCTACGCGGCAATATTCCGAAACTCCCTCCGGTAGTGCCCTTCGTTCCGATTGCATACACCCCGGAAGGGCTGCAGGACCCTTTCTCACCAAGCAAGATCGAACCCGAATCGCGCTCCGGCAGAGGTAATGCCGGCGGGAAATTTCAGCCCAATTTTGAGGCACGGGAACTGCGCAATAATTTGCTCGAAAAGTATCCGCTGGAATCGATCAAGATGATCGGTTTTTTGAATGTCAAGAATCAACCGATGGGTGTTGTTCAAGTTGAACAGCACATCAAGCAAGTGAAAGTCGGCGACTATCTCGGCCAAGACTTTGGCATCATTATTTATTTATCGGAACGCGAAATCAGCCTTCGCGAACTTGTACAGGACTCCAGTGGAGACTGGACAGAAAGAACCAGCACGCTGCAATTGCAGGGCAAGGAGGGTGGTAAGAAATGAACTATTCGCAACGAATTCTGACGGCACTTGCCTTTTGCAGCTTATGTATTTCCGGACCTGCGCAGGCGCAGCCGGACCCTGCCAAGGCCCCAGCGAACAACGCCATTCAGGCTATGGATGTCTCGCAACAGGGGGGGGATATCGTCGTCAAACTCGATTTCAAGGAGCCTCTAACGGTTCCTCCGGCCGGTTTCGCGGTCACCAATCCCGCACGCGTGGCACTGGACTTTTCTGGGATCACCAACGCCCTGGGACACAACAACAAGGTAATCAATCTCGGTGATTTGACTAGCGCCAGCATCGTACAGGTTGGCGGTCGTACCCGCGTGGTGTTCAACTTGGTACGCCCGCTAAATTATGCCACCAGAATCGATGGCAACCAGTTGTTGGTCTCGCTCACCCCCGCAAACATCAAAACCGCCACACAAACCGCCAAATCCGGACAGTTTGTGCAGGAAAGCATCTTGGACAAGAAGCACTCGATCCGCGACATTTCCTTCCGCCGCGGCAAGGATGGTGAAGCCCGGATCATTGTCGAACTCAGCGACTCCGGAACCGGCATCGATGTTCGCCAGCAAGGCAAGGTTCTATTGGTCGATTTCCTGAAAACCACGATCCCAGACAACCTGCTGCGCTCTCTGGACGTTACCGATTTCGCAACCCCTGTAACCGGAATCAACACCAAGGCCGAACAAGGGAATGTTCGCATGTCCATCAGCCCAAAGGGGCTTTGGGAGCATAACGCCTACCAGTCCGACAACCAGTTCGTTATCGAAGTCAAACCGATCATCGAAGACCCGAACAAACTCGTCCAGGGCTCCAAGATCGGTTACCAGGGGCCGCGAGTCAGCATCAACTACCAGAACGGCGATGTGCGCGCTCTGCTCCGCCTGATGGCCGAGGAACTTGGCCTCAATGCAGTAATCAGTGAGACTGTGACCGGAACCACCACGCTCGTCCTCAAGGATGTGCCAGCCGATCAGGTCATCGACATCATTTTCCAGCAGAAGGGGCTGGATATGCGCAAGAAGGATAATGTGCTCCTGATTGCCCCGCGCGACGAAATTGCCACCCGTGAAAAGCTGGATTACGAAGCACGCTTGCAGATCAACGACCTCGAGCCGCTGGTTTCGGAAACTTTCCAGATCAATTACCACAAATCGGAAGCCATTTTCAAAGTATTGAGCGACAAGAGCAAAACCATGCTATCGAAGCGCGGCAAGGTAGTCATGGATTCACGCTCGAACAAGTTGTTTATTACCGACACACCCAGCCATCTTGAAGATATCCGGCGGATCATTCGCGAAATTGACATCCCCTCGCGTCAGGTGATGATCGAAGCGCGCATCGTTGAAGCTGGTGACTCCTTCGCTAAGAACCTCGGCATCCGCCTCGGATGGAATCGACTGAGTTCGGCAACAATCAATAACAATTCCAACAAAGTCGGTATCGGCGGCGACTACCAATCCCTCGGGCAATATGCTGGCTTGGTCAAAGAAGACCCCAAATACCCGGCCATGCATCAGGTCAACCTGCCCGCAACGCCTCGCTCTGGAACCGCCGGGACCCTGTCGTTCCTGCTCTACAACGCCGACAAAACCCGTTTTCTGAGCATGGAGTTGAGTGCGCTCGAAGCTGACGGTCGCGGCAAGATCATTTCCAGCCCGCGCGTGATGACCGCCAACCAGGTTGAAGCCCTAATTGAGCAGGGCGTCGAACTACCGTATCAACTAGCCACCAGCTCCGGTGCCACTGCGGTCTCCTTCCGAAAAGCCATGCTCTCGCTAAAGGTTGTTCCACAGATTACCCCGGACGGGAAAATCACCCTGACCCTGGATGTCAACAAGGACTCCCCGAATACTTCCTTGCCGACCGGTTTCGGCATCCCGATCGACACCAAGCATGTCAAGACCGAAGTGCTGGTCGATAACGGCGGAACCGTGGTGATTGGTGGCATCTACACCCAGAACTACAAGAACCAGAACACGAAAATTCCGGTCCTTGGCGATATTCCATACCTTGGCTGGCTGTTCAAGAATAACGAAATCATTGACGACAAGACGGAACTGCTCATTTTCGTGACTCCGCGGATTGTCAGCGAGAACCTTGCTGTGAATTGACCGCAGCTCAAGCATCGAAAGGGCCGGCATTGCCGGCCTTTTTTCTTGTACACGACAGACCTCGGTTAAAATTTCGGGCGTGCAAAACAACATTTACCTTGTCGGCCTCATGGGGGCCGGAAAAACCACCGTCGGTCGCCAGTTGGCAAAACGGTTGGGATTCGCTTTTGCCGATAGCGATCACGAAATCGAGACCCGGACCGGTGTCAAGATTCCAGTCATTTTCGATCTGGAAGGAGAAGTGGGCTTTCGGCAACGCGAAGCGCAGATCATCGCCGAACTCTGCGCACAACAACATCTGGTGTTGGCCACGGGTGGTGGCGCCGTACTCAACCCGGACACCCGACGTCGCCTCAACGATACGGGATGGGTCATCTATCTGAATGTACCCCC
>Ga0209570_1001246_pt1 | contig 15313 bp, 14 predicted proteins | sample EBPBio172007_DNA_FD_185861 | JGI IMG/M metagenome (GOLD analysis project Ga0209570, IMG submission 185861) | Wastewater treatment Type I Accumulibacter community from EBPR Bioreactor in Madison, WI, USA - Reactor 1_9/17/2007_ DNA (SPAdes)... | ecosystem: Engineered > Bioreactor > EBPR >... | reverse complement strand
GCCTTCGAGCGGAAACTTCGCATCGATCACCAGCGGGCGATCGTCCCCCGGCAGGTGGATCACGCAATCCGGCCGCGTGCGGTTCTGCAGCGTCTTCTGGAAATCGTAAGCCGAGGTCGGGAGCCCGTCGCGGATGATCGCCTCCATCCGTCCCTGCCCGTAAGCACCGCGCGCCTGCTTGTTGGCGAGCACATCCTTGAGACTCAGTACCTCGCTCGTCAGCCCCTTGAGATCGGCCTGCGCGGCGTCGATCACCGCGAGGCGCTCGTTGAGTCGTCCCAGCGTCTCGGCACTTTTCTGCGCGGTTTCGGTCAGCGAGGTGTTCATCGAGTGGCGCACGGAATCGAGCCGTTCCGACATCAGCCGCGCGAGATCGGCCTGCCGGGAGCCGAACACTTCCGCCAAAGTCTGCATCCGCCCGGTCATCTCGGCCTGAAGGCGATTCATAGCCTCAACCTTGTCGTCGAGTTCGCGCTGGCGTTCGACCGCCCCCGCCGCCTCGACGGCGCGGTTCCGCGCCGCCTGCGCGTTCTGCAACACCATGAGAACGAGCAGAACCAACAGCGCCGCCGCTCCTGCGGCGAGCGCCTGCGAAACCGTCACCACGAAATCCCCGATCGTGAGGAACGCCTGATTCATGCTGGCCCGAGCGCCTCCCCACGCTGGAATCTTCTAGAACAAAATATGAACATATTGACCGCTCGCGCGTCAATCCTTAAGTGGGGAAAAAAGAGAGATTTCCATGACCATCCGCTCGCTCGTCATCTTGCCCGATTCGCAATTGCGCCTCCTCTCCAAGCCCGTCGCCGGCGTGGACAAGGAAGTGCGCAAGCTCGTCGACGACATGTTCCAGACGATGTACGACGCACCCGGCATCGGCCTCGCGGCGATCCAGGTCGGCGTGCCGCTGCGGGTCGTGACGATGGATGTCTCCAAACGCGACGACAAGCAGGAGCCGATGGCGCTCCTCAACCCCGAGATCGTCTGGCGCTCGGAGGAAAAGCGGGAGATGGAAGAGGGCTGCCTTTCCATTCCCGAATATTACGAGACCGTCGAGCGGCCGGATCGGGTGCGGCTCAAATACCGCGATATCGACTTCAAAGAGCACGAGATCGAAGCTGATGGCGTGCTGGCGACCTGCATCCAACACGAGGTCGATCACCTCAACGGCGTTTTGTTCATCGACTACCTCTCCAAATTGAAGCGCGACCGCGTGATGAAGCGCTACGCCAAGCTCGCGCGCATGAAGGATGACGAGGCGTGAGCCTGCGCGTCGTTTTCATGGGGACGCCGGATTTCGCGGTCCCTACGCTGACCGAGATCATCGGACAGGGGCACGACGTCGTGGCCGTGTATACGCGCGCACCGGCGCCCGGCGGGCGGCGCGGGCTTGAACTGGTCGAGAGCCCCGTTCACAAGGCCGCGAACCGCTTCGGCATCCCGGTCTTCACGCCGAGGAGCCTGAAAAAGGCGGAAGCGCAGGCCGAGTTTGCCACGCACGACGCCGATGTCGCGGTGGTGGTGGCCTACGGGTTGATCCTGCCGAAGGCGGTGCTCGAAGCGCCCAAGCTCGGTTGCCTCAACCTGCATGGCTCGCTGCTGCCGCGCTGGCGCGGGGCGGCGCCGATCCAGCGCGCGATCATGGCCGGCGATGCTGCCAGCGGCGTCATGGTGATGAAGATGGACGAGGGGCTCGACACCGGCCCGGTGGCGATGGCGGAGCGCGTCGCGATCACGCCGGACATGAACGCCGGGCAGCTCCATGACCGGCTGATGATCGTCGGCGCCGATCTGATCGTCCGCGCGCTCGCCGCGCTCGAACGCGGTTCGCTCGCGTTCTCGCCGCAACCCGAGGACGGCGTCACCTACGCGGCCAAGATCACCAAGGACGAATGCCGGATCGATTTCACGCTCGGCGCGCAGGCAGTGCATGACCACATCCGCGGACTGGCGCCCTTCCCCGGCGCCTTCACCGAGTTCGGGCCGGAAGACGCGCGCAGGCGGCTCAAGGTGTTGCGCGCGGAAGCAACGGGCGGAAACGGCATTCCCGGCACCGCGCTCGACGATCAGCTCGCCCTTGCCTGCGGCGAAGGCGCCGTCCGGCTGCTGGAGGTCCAGCCGGCGGGAAAAGGCGCGATGTCCGCCGCCGATTTCCTGCGCGGCACGCCGATCCCGCCCGGCACGCGGTTCGGCTGAGATGGCGGGGTTCCGCTACGCACTGCACATCGAATACGACGGCACGCCCTATCACGGGTGGCAGAGCCAGAGCGGCGGCAAGACCGTTCAGGACGCGATCGAGCGGGCCATCGAGAAACTCAAGGAAGGGCCGCATCGTATCACCTGCGCCGGGCGCACCGATGCCGGCGTCCACGCGCTCGGGCAGGTCGCGCATCTCGATCTTGCGAAGGAATGGCGGCCGGACAAGCTGCGCGACGCGCTCAATGCCCATCTTTCACAGGCGGGCGAAGCGGTGGCGATCCTTGATGCGGCGCCCGCTCCGGAAGGCTTCGACGCGCGGCTCTCAGCGATCCGCCGCCATTACTGCTACCGCATTCTCAACCGCCGCCCGCCCTCGGCGCTCAACCGGCACAAGGTCTGGCATGTCGCGCGGCCGCTTGACGCCGACACGATGCACGCGGCAGCACAGACGATCCTCGGCCGGCACGATTTCACGACCTTCCGCGCCGCCGCCTGCCAGGCGAAGAGCCCTGTTCGCACGCTGGAACGGCTCGACGTGACGCGGGCGGGCGAGGAAATCCGCATCGAGGCGAGCGCGCGCAGCTTTCTCCACAATCAGGTGCGCTCGATGGTGGGCTCGCTCGTCAGGATCGGCCTCGGCGCCTGGCCGCTCGCCGAGATGCGCGCGGCGCTCGACGCGGCAGACCGTGCCCGCTGCGGCCCGGTCGCCCCACCGGACGGGCTCTATTTCATGCAGGTGGATTATCCGGAGGGCAAGGCGCCCTTCGGGGCCAGGCCTTCTTAATTCCGCTTGATCCGATCCGAAAACCGGTGCCCCCTTTTCGGGATCAAGCGGTAATCAGCGTTCCCGCACCGTGCTCGGTCAGGAGTTCGAGCAGCACCGCGTGCGGCACCTTGCCGTCGAGGATAACGACGCCCTCGACGCCCTGCTCGATCGCGTAGATGCAGGTCTCGATCTTGGGGATCATGCCTCCGGTCACGGTGCCGTCGGCGATGAGCTTGCGGCATTCGTCGACAGTCAACTGCTCGATCAGCTTCTTGTTCTTGTCGAGCACGCCCGGCACGTCAGTGAGGAGCAGCAGGCGCTTGGCGCACATCGCCCCGGCGATGGCCCCGGCGAAGGTATCGGCGTTGACGTTGTAGGTCTCGCCGTCCTCGCCGATGGCGACCGGCGCGAGCACCGGGATCAGTTCCGCCTTCAGCACCGCGTCGAGAACAGCCCGGTCGACCTTGTGCGGATCGCCGACGAAGCCGAGATCAAGCTCCTTCTCGATATGCGAATCCGGGTCGCGCACGGTGCGCGAGAGTTTGCGGGCGGTGACCATGCCGCCATCCTTGCCGCAAAGGCCGATCGCCTTGCCGCCCTCGGCGGAAATCCAGCCGACGATCTGCTTGTTGATCGAGCCGGCGAGCACCATTTCGACCACCTCGACCGTGGCCTTGTCGGTGACGCGCAGGCCGCCCTGGAACTCACTCTTGATGCCGAGCTTGTCGAGCATGCGGCCGATCTGCGGGCCGCCGCCGTGCACGACGATCGGCTTCACGCCCTGCAGTTCGAGCAGCACCACGTCTTCCGCGAAATCCTCGGCCGCAGCCTGATTGCCCATCGCGTGGCCGCCGTACTTGATGACGACGACCTCCTGATCGTAACGCTGCATGTAGGGCAGAGCCTCGGCGATCACTTCGGCACGCGTATGGACATCGGGGAGATCTTTGGCGGACATCGGGGCCTCACGGGCGATAAGCTGCGCCCTGTTTAAGGAAAGTCCGGGGCGCGCTCAATCACCTTCGCGGAAATTTTCGAGGGTGGAAATTTCCTCACCCGCGCGGCGGGCGCGAGACCAGCCCGCCGAAGGCCAGCGCCAGCCAGCCCGTGAGCAGCAAGGTGCCGCCGATCGGGGCCGCCATCGGGAAAATCCGCGTGCCGAGAAAGACCCGCGCGGAAAGATCGCCGCAAAACAGTGCAAGCCCGGTGATCAGCAGCCCTGCCGCGAGCATCAGCCAGCCGCGCGCCAGCAACCGGACATGGGCCACCAGCGCCAGCGCGAGAAAGGCGGACGCGTGCAGCAGCAGGAAATTCGCTGCGGTCGAGAGGATGTCCGAGCCGGCACGATGGGCGGACATGGCCCAGAGCGCTACCCCAAGCGTGCCGACGACCCCGGCGAGGACCGTGAGCAATCGCGTCATGGTTTTACCATCCAATCCGGCGCCGCGTTACGATCGAACAGCAGCCCGGCGATCGAGGCGCGCAGGTCCCCAATCCCCTGTCCGGTGCGGCTCGACGTCAGAATGATCTCGGGATGCGCCGCCGCGTGCTTCTTGAGGACGCCGGCGATCTCCGCCTTGCGTGTGGCAGCCTGCGCCGGCGAAAGCTCATCCGCCTTGGTCAGCACCACCTGATAGGCGACGGCGGATTTGCCGAGCGTTTCGAGGATCGGCTCGTCGGTGTTCTTGAGGCCGTGGCGGGCATCGATCAGCAGCATGACACGCGCCAGTTGAACGCGGCCGCGCAGGTAATCGTGGATCAGCCCGGTCCAGGCCGAGACCTTCTCCTTGCCGACCGCCGCGAAGCCGTAGCCCGGCATGTCGACGATGGAAAATACCCCGCCGACATCGAAGAAGTTGAGCTCCTGTGTCCGCCCCGGCGTATGCGAGGTGCGAGCGAGGCTGTTGCGCCCGGTCAGCGCATTGATCAACGAGGACTTGCCGACGTTCGAGCGCCCGGCGAAGGCGATCTCCAGCCCGCGCGGCGGGGGAAGACCGTCCTTCTTGGCAGCAGCCCAGTAGAACTCGCATTCGCGGGCAAAGAGGCGGCGGCCGGCCTCGATAAAGTCCGGCCCGTCGGCTTGCGCTCCCTCAGCGGCCATCTCAGCCCTTCTTCGGGCCGAACGTGCCCTTGAGGTTGTCCCATAGCTCGATCTTGGTGCCCATCTTCTTCATGATGACGTACTGCTGGAGCACCGAGAGCGTGTTGTTCCAGGCCCAGTAGATGACGAGGCCCGCCGGGAACGAGCCGAGCATGAAGGTGAAGACCACCGGCATCCAGGCGAACATGGTCTTCTGGACCGGGTCGGTCGGCTCCGGGTTCATCTTCATCTGCACCCACATCGTCACGCCCATGATGAGCGGCCAGATGCCGAGGTGGAGGATCGACGGCGGCGTGAAGGGAATGAGCCCGAACAGGTTGAACATATTCGTGGGGTCTTGCGCCGAAAGATCCTTGATCCAGCCGAAGAACGGCGCGTGGCGCATTTCGATGGTGACGAGCAGCACCTTGTAGAGCGCGAAGAACACCGGGATCTGCAGCAGGACCGGGATACAGCCCGCCATCGGGTTGATCTTTTCCTTCTTGTAAAGCTCCATCATCGCCTGCTGCTGCTTCACCTTGTCGTCCGCATATTGCTCGCGGATGCGCAGCATTTCCGGCTGGACGGCCTTCATCTTCGCCATCGAGGCGTAGGACTTGTTGGCGAGCGGGAAGAAAGCGAGCTTGACGAGCACGGTAACGATCAGGATCGCGACACCGAAATTGCCGACGAGCTTGAAGACCCATTCGAGCAGGAAGAAGAGCGGCTTGGTGATGAAGTGAAACCAGCCCCAATCGATCATCAGATCGAATTTCTTGAGGCCGAGCTTGTCACCGTAGCCGTTGATGATGTTGACTTCCTTGGCGCCGGCGAAAAGCCGGGACGCGGAGGAGGCGGTCGCGCCCGGCGCGAGCGTCTGCATCTCGCCGATCGCCGCCGCCTCGTAGACCGGATCATTACCCGTCGCGACGAAGGCTGCCGAGAACGGCTTGTCCTGCGCCGGTACGATGGCCGTCGCCCAGTACTTGTCCGTGAAGCCGAGCCAACCGCCCTCGCTCTTGGCGGCGGCCTTCACCTTGCCCTTCTTCACGTCGTCATAGCTCGGCTCGGCGAGCTTGTCCTCGATATAGCCGAGCGGACCTTCGTGCAGCACGCCGAAGCCGGAGGTATGCGGCGTGCCGATGCGGGTGATGCGGCTGTAATTCGACAGCGCCAGCGGGGCGGAACCGTTGTTCGTCACGCTGTCGGCGATATTGAAGAGGAACTTGTCGTCGACCTCGAAGCGACGCTTGAAGACGAGGCCCTGCCCGTTGTCCCAGCTCAGCGTCACCGGCGCGCCGGGCTTGAGGACCTGATTGTCCGCCGTCCATTTGGTCTCGGCGTTCGGCAGGGCAACCGTCTGCCCCGCAGCAGCCACCCAGCCGAAATCGGCGAAGTAGGCATCCTTCACACCCTGCGGCGCGAACAGGACAATGCGCGGGCTCTTCTTGTCGACGGTCTCGTGGTAGTTCACGAGGCTCAGATCATCGAGGCGGCCACCGACCAGCGCGATCGAACCAGCAACGGCAGGCGTCTCGATCGAAACGCGCGCGGACGCGGCGAGCGCGGCCTCCCGGGTGACGGGTGCGGCGGCGGGCACCGAGCCGTTGCTGGCAGGAACACCCTGCGCGGCAGCGGGGGGCGAACCGGGACCGGCCGGCTGTGCTGCCGGGTTCGCGCCGGGCTGCGTCTGCTGCGCGGTCTGGCGCTGCTGGTCGAGCTTCGGCACGCCGTAGAAGTAGTTCCAGCCCACCATCACGATCACGGACAGGGCGATCGCCAGCAGCAGGTTCTTGTTGTCGTCGGAATGCATCGGCTCTTCCTGTGGAAAGGGCGGCAGGCCGACCGGTCCCGCCGATACGGCAGGGCGGACAGCGTAGAGCCCGAAAAATCGTCAGGCGCCTTCTATGCCGATCACGGTCGCCTTGCCAAGGGTTGGGATGGGAAAAGCGACCCGAATCCGCTGGTTCGGCTTAATTTTCCGATGCTGAGCCGGCCGGCGGTTTTCCCTGCCGGCGGGGCTCGCGCCGTGCCAGCGCCTCGACCGCGCGAGCAATATCGTCCGCCAGTTCCGCGAATGGGCGCTCGATCGCCGCCCGACGCGCGAGAATGACGAGATTCATCGGCTTGGCCGGAAATCGCGACGAGGCCGCGCACACGGCCTCCCTCAGCCGGCGCCGGATGCGGTTGCGCTCGACGGCATTGCCGACCTTTTTCGTCACCGTGAAGCCGAAGCGCAGACCGGCCCTGTCGGGCGCAATTCCTGCCTCCGGGCCGCGCAGCATCGTGAACCCCGGCGTCGCGAACCGCGGCCCGCCGGCGGCGGCCGTGAAATCAGCGCGCTTTTTCAGGGTCACAAGCTGAAAAAGGGGCGACGGCGCCTCGGCCATCCCCCCTTGAACATTCGTGTCTTTCATGATTCCGGCCTCGCGAACGGGAAGGCCGTGCCGGCTTGGATGCGCCGGCGCGAACCGGCGCGCCCGGTCAGGCCGAAAGGCGCTTGCGACCGCGATTGCGGCGAGCTGCGATCACCTTCTGGCCGCCCTTGGTGGCCATGCGGGCGCGGAAACCGTGGCGGCGCTTGCGAACAAGCTTCGAGGGCTGATAGGTGCGTTTCATCGGAAGGCTCTTGGTTCCAAAAACTCTTGGGTCTCGTACACCCGCTCCGGAACCCGAGCACACAAAGGCGCGCCCCGAACCGGGTGTTGGCAAAACAGACGGCGCTTAAACGTCAGCCTCCCGCAAAAGTCAATGCGAAACTTACCTGCAGCGTTTTTCATGTTGGTTTTTTTGAAGCGTCGCGGCGAGATCCCCCGTGGGCGCCCAATTTCGCCACGTTGCGGTTGATCTTGGGGCGCGCATGACTGAAGCGGACGATCCGGTTGGGTTGTTCGCTTCAGATTTTTGAATTTGTCACATTTTCTTCGATCAACCGGTACCCACAGAAGCGGAAAATGCTCTAGGTATGGCGAAGCACGCACTGGAAATACCCTGTTCATGGCCCGAAACGGCGACATTCGACCCGATATTGCCATCATCGGCACCGACCCCGCCGGGATGGAGATCGCCATGAGCACAGCCGCGCTCGGCGTGCCGGTGACGCTCGTGGTGCCGGACGAATTCGAGCCCGGCGATACCGGAGCGGCGCTGCAGCGCCTGCGCGCGCTCGGCGTCCGGGTGATTTCCGGCCCGTGCCGTTTCCTCGATCCCAGGCGTCTCCAGGTCGGTGACCTCATCGTCCGCCCGCGTCGCTTCGTGCTGGCGACGCCGCCCCGCATTGTGCCACCCGATATCGCCGGGCTCGCCGATCTCGATACGCCCGAGATCCGGCCCGGCAGCGCCTTCCTGGCGATCGGACAGGGCCGGAGGGCCGTGGAAGCGGCGTGCAAGGCACGGCAGGCCGGCGCCGAGGTCACGCTTCTCACGCAAGGAGCGCTTCTGTCCGATTTCGACAGCGAATCCGTGCGCCTTGTCCGGATCAATCTCGCCCGGGCCGGAATCGCGGTAGTCGACGCACCCCTGCTCGAAGGGGGAGCCGTCATTCCGGCAAGTCCTTCCGGCCGCGGTCCGCAGCGCCGGCACAAGCTGGTGAGCCGCGATGAGGCTGCGTTCGCGTTCGACCGGATGTTCGTCGAGGGCCGATCCGAAACCTTTCCCGATGAGATCGAGCCCGGCGAGGCCGGCATCCTCGGCCGTGACAACCGCCTGATCGTCGACAAGGCGCTGACGACCACCAACCGGCATGTCCTCGCCGTCGGCGCCGCAAGCGGCGATGCCGATGCGGCGGTCAACCGCGCCGCGCAGGTCAGCACGGCGCTCGGGAGCCTGTTGTTCCGGCGTGCGTCGCGGCATTACCCCGCACTGGCCGTCCGATATGCGCCGTCCATCCCCGCGATCGCCGAATGCGGCTTGCGCGAGGACGATCTTGGCAAAAACGATCTTGGCAAGGGCGCGCGCGGCAGGCACCGCTTCTACCGGGTTCGCTTGCCTGACGAGGGCATTTCGGGGTCTATAAAGGTCATCACGAACGCCAAGGGGAAGCTTCTCGGCGTCTCGATCGTCGCCGCGCGCCCGCTCGACCTGCTGCCGGTTTTCCAGCTCGCGATGGCGCAGGGGCTCGGGATCGCGGACCTCGCCGGCCTGCCGCTGCCATCGGCCTCCCATGCCGCAGCCATCGGCGATCTCGCCCGGCTCGGACTGCGCGAAAAGCTTTTCGCACCTTCAACAGGACGCCTTATTCGCCTTCTCAGGGTGCTGGGATGAGCGACATCGAACCTCGCGCGAACGGCGCGCCGCTGCCCTCGGATCCCGCATCGGCGAGAGCCTGGTGGAAGCCCGGACTTTCCGGCCGGGTGCTGCTGCTGACGGTCATCTTCGTGCTGATCGCCGAAATCCTGATCTATGTCCCCTCGGTCGCCAATTTCCGCAACACCTGGCTCGGCGAGCGTATCTCGCAGGCCAAAGCCGCCGCCGTGGTGCTGGAAAAGACGCCGCCCGACACCTTGCCCAAGGCGGTTGTCGACGAGCTTCTCGCCGGTATCGAGACGACGATGATCGCGCTGCGCATGGACAACATGCGGCGGCTGCTTGCCGTCTCGGACATGCCGCCGATGGTCGATTTCGAGATCGACCTGCGGTCGCGCCAGCCGCTTCAGGAGATTGCCAGCGCGTTCGACACGCTGCTGTTCGGCGGCGACCGGACGATCCGCGTTGTCGGACCGCCGCCGAAGGGCGGCGATTTCGTCGAGATCGTCATCAACGAGGCCGGCCTGCGCGCGGCCATGATCCGCTTCTCGCGCAATATCCTGCTGTTGTCGCTGGTCATCTCCGCGATCACGGCCGTGCTCGTCTTCGCCGCGCTCAACGGGCTGATCGTCCGGCCGGTGAAAAGCCTCGCCGGCGCCGTCGGCCGGTTCAGCGCCGATCCCTCCAACGCCCGGGCGATCCACAAGCCCTCGGCGCGCGATGACGAGTTCGGCACGCTCGAGCGCAGCGTCGCCGACATGCAATCCGCGCTTCAATCCGAATTGCGCCAGCGCGAGCACCTCGCCAACCTCGGTCTCGCCGTCGCCAAGATCAACCACGACCTGAGGAACATGCTGGCCGCCGCGCAGTTGATGGCCGACCGGCTTGGCAGCATTCCGGATGCCAACGTGCAGCGCTTCGTGCCCAAGCTGCTCGGCACCCTCGACCGCGCGATCGCCTTCTGCCAGACGACGCTCGCCTACGGCAAGGCGCAGGAACGCGTGCCGGACATCGTGCCGGTCAGCCTCGAGGCGATTCTGGCCGAGATCGCCGACCAGCTCATGCTCTCGCCGGACTCCGCGCCGGCCCTGGTCCTCGAGGTGCCGACCGATCTGGTGCTGCACGCGGACCCCGATCACCTCAACCGCGTCGTCACCAATCTCCTCCGCAACGCCCGCGCCGCGCTCGAGCAACGCGGCGAGACCGCACGCGGCATGATCCGGATTTCCGCCCGCGACGAGGGCCAAGCCATCGGCATCGAGATCGCCGACAACGGCCCCGGGATTCCGGAACGCATCCGCCGCTCGCTGTTCAAGGCCTTCGCCGGTTCCGCCAATACCGGCGGCTCCGGCCTCGGCCTCGCCATCGCGCAGGAACTGATGCGTGGCATGGGCGGCACGATTACCCTTGTCGAACCCGAACCCGGCTCTGCGCCCGGAACCACGTTCCGGCTGCTGTTGCCGAAGGCGTGAAGACGCAGCACCGTCGCGCGCGGCGCCACGCATGGAGTCGGCGGGCAAAGAAATTTCCCGAATTGAAAATTTCCGCCCGATTGAGGCTTGCCCTTTCCTGGCCAACCCGCTATCAGACCGCCTCTCTCATGCGTTTCCGCATGACGATGCGCCCGTAGCTCAGCTGGATAGAGCACCAGACTACGAATCTGGGGGTCAGAGGTTCGAATCCTTTCGGGCGCGCCATCTTTTCAGCAAGGCCCTGCTCTTGCTCAGGTTTTCAGGAAACTAGCTACGCCGTTGCCCTTCTTGGCCAGAACCTTGGCCAGAAAGGACCATGCGCGTGGTCGCCCAGACCCATCTCGTCAGGCGCGGGAACATGTTCCACTTCCGCATCGCGGTGCCGCGTGAACTCGTGGCGCGTGTCGGCAGGTGCGAGATCAAGACGACGCTCAGAACAAGTGATCCCTTGACGGCACGGCAGCGCGGTCGTGTGCTCAGCAGTGCTATAGAAGCCCTGTTCGAGGAGGTGAGACGGATGCCAGAACTGACGCGCCAACATGTCGAGCGACGCGTCAGGGAGTATTTTCAGGACTGTCTCGACCGCTCGCATGAGCTTGCCGACCTGCTGCCACAAGACAAGCGCTCGTGGGACCGTGATGCAGAGGTGTCCACCCTGCACAGGCGCATTGAGGGCCTCACGCGGGCACTGACAGATCGCGACTTCACCCCGGCGCTTGAGCGCGAAGTGCTCGACATCCTGCATCCCGATGAGCCGGACGCCCAGCGGGGCGACCTCGACACATTCAGATATGCCTGCGCCCTCGTGTTGAAGGCCAAGATCGAGGATGCCACGCGGCTGTCTGCCGAGTTGATGGGAGAACCCGCAACCCCGAAAGAGCCACTCTTCGCAGACATGAGGCCTATGGGCTTCCCGCCCCTGCCGGGCGAGGAGCGCAAGCGCACCCGCGTCATGATCCACCGCGCCGGGGCTGTGGAGCCTGTCGAAAACGGGATCACCTATGAAGAACTGTTCCGACGCTACCGCGTCCAGAGGCAGGGAGAGAACCTCGCACCGCGCACGCTACTCGAACTGGACCGCGCCTTCCGGCTTGGGTCTGAGGTGATCGAACCGGCGCTGTCGATCACGCAGATCACGACCGAAGATGTGCGCAACGTGCGCGACCTGATCGCGCACCTGCCAGCCAACTTCGATAAGAACGAGGCGTTTAGGGGTATGAACGCTAGGCAGGCGGTGGAGGCGAACAAGAAGTTAGGCGTTACCGGCATCACCCCTGCAACTTGCGTGAAGTTGCTTCACTTCTTCAAGCTGCCGATCCAGTGGGCTGCGAAGGAAGGCTACATCGCTACCGTCCCCGGCGCGAGCATCACCATCACCGTACCCAAGGCGCAGGGTGACCCGGAGCAGGGTCGCAAACCCTACTCCGAGGCGGACTTGAGGCTAATGTTTGCCTCGCCTCTGTTCACGGGCTGCGCCAGCGAGAGCCGCAGGACAAAGCCAGGACCCTATCTCTTCAAAGATGGCTGGTTCTGGGTGCCCATCGTCGGCTTCTACAGCGGGATGCGTCTAGCCGAAGTCGTCCAGCTCGGGGCCGACGACGTCCAGCAGCAAGGGGACATCTGGTTCATGGATGTGCGGCCCGGTCCGATCCCCAATACGGGCGAGATGAAGCGGGTGAAGAACAAGGCGGCGATCAGAAAGGTGCCCGTCGCCGATGACCTGCTCAAGCTCGGCTTCCTCGATGTGGTGCGCCGCGCTGAGAGAGGCGGGCGGCTGTTCCCCGAGATCAAGTTCGGCCACGATGGCACCCCCTCCAAGAGCTTCTCGAAGTTCTGGAGCCGCTACGGGAAGGCCATCGGCTTCCGCACCGATGACCATGTGTTTCACTCGCTGCGGCACACGATGGCCGACATGACACGCGACGCGAAGATGAACATGGAGGCGAGCACGGCGATGATGGGTCACACCCTGCCCGGTGCTCGTTCCCTGTATGGCAAGGGTATGTCGCTTGCGCCCTTGAAAGAGGAGATGGACCGGATCAAGCCGCCGATTGACCTCGTGGCGCTGCTGGCGGAGGCCCAGAAGGGCAAGATCGACATGACAGGCAGCATGCCGCCATCTCGCTCTTCACCTGCCCCCGAGGGCGACGGCTTACCCAAACGCCGTGGCCGCCCGAGGAAAGCGCGGGCGGTGCCGGGAGGTTGAAGGCTTAGGTGCTACTTGCCCTTCTTGCTCGCCTTCACCAAGCCACCGCCCATCGGTTGCCCGTGCTCGAAGTCGTAGAGGTATTCGTCATTCTTGGCCTGCGATACCATGAAGCTGAATGCTGGAACCTTCGTCCATGCCGTTTGCGAGTTGAACCAGTGCTGATGGTAAGTGTCGGCCACCTCCTGCCGGTCAACCTCGGGAGGTGTATCAGCGAGCCGATTAGCCAGCCGCCGCTTGTATTTCTCGATCCGCTTGGGCCCCGGCTTAACGTGAATTTCACGCGACCCGTCCGGTAGGAGAAAATATCCCCTGCCAGGCTGGAGCCGGTAGCCAAGCACCGAGACCTTGCCCGAAGATGCGGGCAAGATCGGCGTGTCGTGGAACTCTATCGGTCCGGCGGAGAGTGAAGCGAAGACCGCTGTCACGTGCTCCTTGATCGCCTTGAGCGTCGCCTTCGTTTCAGCGCCCACGTTGAGATCGTCCTGCCACGAGAGCATGACGGCCTCATTGTTTGGCACCGCCTTGGCCCACAGATGCGCGATGAGCGCACGGGCCAATAGGGGCGACAGAACGGAGCCCTGAGGCAGGCTCCGCCGGACCGTGAGTTTGGCCATGTCCATGAGAGAGACATGATCCATGAGATCAGGATGCAACTCAGCCATGAACTTAGAAAATGCTTCCTTGTCCTCAGGCATGGTCATCTTGATCTTCGCGCACTTCGGCAGGAAGGCGACGTTCATAAGCAACCGCCTGTCCAACCCCAACCAGCCGAAGTGGCCTCTTCGGATGGATGCAAATGCGGACTTGATGTCCGTGCACCACCACCACTCGTAACCCTCGCAGATGAGGGTTGTTACTTGCGTGACGAGAGCCTTCTCGCCACCGTAGCCCTTGCGGGCAAAGTCATGCCCCCCGCCGATCCCGGCAACGAGAAGCAAGTCGCGGAGCATCAGGGCCTGTGCTTCTCGCTTCGAGCAATAGCTGGTGATTGGCCGGAAGCCGCCGCTGGCCTTCTGCTCCCACGTCACAAACACTGGCTCGGTCATGGGCTTCCAAAGCGAAAAGCTGTCTGCCCACTTCAGAATGAAACCGGGATGCATTATGCAATAGGGGTGATAAGTCACGCGGACGAGTGCCGCGATGCGGGCATTCAGTTGGTCAGACTTGACGAAGCAGTCATCTGATAGCGTGAATAGTCGCCCACTGGGATTTTGCTTCGACAAGACGGCAAGATCGTTGATGTAGTCGCTGCAAGCAATTTCGATCTGCTCTACGATACGGTCATCTTCCGCCTGCCACTCAATCCGCGACCGCATCTGCGCCCACTGCTTCTGGAGCTCGCCAAGCGATTGGTTGATCGCATCGGCGATATGCGTGACTGACGCGGCTGAGGAAGTCTGGGTGATCAAAGTGTTCATTGCTCATGCCTCCCGATTGGCCAGAGCCACGATGTCGTGCCTGCGATAGTACAGTCTGCGGCCCCGGCGGTACCGTGGGGGCATCCAGCCTGCCGCCTGCTTGTAGCGCAGCGCACGAACGCAGCAGCCTAGGGCAACCGCTGCATCTTCAAAGGTCATCAAGTCAGCCGGTCCCGGCGTGTTTGCCCCCTTCGCAATGATCGCATCGGCGAACTCGCTTGTGATCGTGTGCGTCATCTCTCGCCTCACATTTTCTGCACAACAGTGCAATTGCTTGCACGTGGCTCTAGGTAAAAGCGCGCCGACGCAGAGGGGAAGAGCGAATTTCAGAAGCGGCCCAAGTCTGCACCCATGTGCATTTGCGTGAAATTCAGTGAAGTTTTTTGCTTTCGTCCAGAGACACAATCGGAGACAAAGCGAAAACATCAAATAATACTATATAAAATGCTGTCGAAATTGAAGAATTTGAGAATTTGTGACTTCATTACTCGATGACAAAACGAAATGGTGCCAGATTTTCTTGTCGCCAACGTGTCTTCCAGCGACACTCCGTGTCCCACGCTCGCAGGCAAGGCGGTTGGGATTTTGGTGGCGGTGATTGGGAACGTTAGACCCCCGTTTGAACCCGGTCGAACCCAGCGCGCGGCGGCCCGACAATCGGCATGGTCCGGCGTTTTTCCCTTCCCATGGTGCGCAACAGGACTACCGTTCAAGGTGGGTAAGACGATCCATCCCCCGTAAAGCCACGGAGGGCAAATGATCGATCACCATGACATCCTGAAGTCATTCCGAAACGAGCTTGCATCGCATCTCGCCCGCTTCACCCCGCCGCCCGTCGAGCCGCTTCCGGTCTCGTTGTGGATTGCGGCCTCGCTGCTCCAGAAAGCCATCCGCCGGGGCCGTGCGGACCTCGCCATCGCCGCT
>Ga0209570_1001244_pt1 | contig 15393 bp, 9 predicted proteins | sample EBPBio172007_DNA_FD_185861 | JGI IMG/M metagenome (GOLD analysis project Ga0209570, IMG submission 185861) | Wastewater treatment Type I Accumulibacter community from EBPR Bioreactor in Madison, WI, USA - Reactor 1_9/17/2007_ DNA (SPAdes)... | ecosystem: Engineered > Bioreactor > EBPR >... | reverse complement strand
TGCAGAAAAAGAAGTTAACGGGCTTAAAGCTCTTTTTACTGATGCTGAAATCTATTCAAAAGCTGATGCCACAGAAGAGAAAATCCGTTCATTAACAAAAGGACAATTTAACGCCTTACATTTTGCAACTCATGGCACCATGAATTATGGTGAGATCACAAAATCATTTCTTACCATGGCGATGAAGGGAACGGGGCAGGATCCTCTCTCTGATGGGCAACTTACTATCAGCGAGGTGTGGGGTCTGACAAATCTCAGGAATTATAAACTTGTTACACTTTCGGCGTGTAAAACTGCAATAAGTGAAGAATTTGCAAAAGGGTGGCTTGTTTCCCCGGCAAACGCATTCCTGAAGATTGGTGTGCAAACCGTGGTAGCATCTTTATGGCAGGTTCAGGATGATGCAACCTCGATCCTCATGACAGAGTTTTATACAAACCTGAAAACGATGCCCAAAAGTGAAGCGCTGCAAAAAGCCAAACTAAAACTCATCAAAAATCCCAAATATGGATTCCCATATTATTGGGCTCCATTTATTATGGTGGGGGACTACAGGTAATGCAGGAATGGGGATATTGCTCACATTTGGTGAAAAAGTGTGGAGATAATTAACGGACGAATGAAAGCCGATGGTTGCTCGATTGTGTTTAATGCGAACACTAGGTATTTACTTTCAGATTTGAAGCCGGTAAAAATTTTACCATAGTAAAAGTAAAATGATACTTATGAAATAATGTAAAATAAATCTCAACAATCAAATTAAAAAGCCACGAAGATCACACTTTGTGGCTTTTTGTATATGAGAGATGGTTAGTCTGTATATAGGTATAACCATTATTTAAAGACGTGGATTTCAGTCAAACAGCACAATAATTCCCCCCATACATGAGTCCCAATATTGTGATTTTATTCAAGACTTTTGGAATACTCTAAATAATTTCGACTTGCTATATCTCACTTATCTTCAAACCTTCACAAATAAAATCTCTATTTTATAGTTCAATTTCCGCAAAGTAACTTAAGAGCCCGACGAGAAGTGGGGAGATAGATCTTAAAACAGCAACTTTTTTATAGCTTCCATTTTTCTACAACTCTTTCTGGAAAACTGAACAAGCGATTGATCAGACACTTCGCCTAACCTCCTTCTCAGTTTACTCGGTTCCTGAACTTAAACAACAGCAAGCCTTTAATCCGCGACCTACAGCATTTCAACAAATGCAAGTGAGGCACGACCTTTTGTAAGCTGATATTTTTAGATTTTTTTAATAAACTTCTACCTCCCTTGATAAATAAAAAGCAGAATGATAATTTATTGAATAATCTATCAGGGGGAAAATGATACCCTAAACCTTCCAATTGTTTAATAGTTCCATTTTTTTTCAGACAATTAATTTGATAAAACCCAACCTATAATTTACTATTGACTTCATCAAATATTATGCTGATAATGTATTATAAGATAATCTTAAAAACTAACCGAAAGGAATAACCTATGTGAATAGGCATTAATGTTAACCAAAATCAAACTATTTGGAAATTTATTGTATTATTATTACCAAACCATCTGGGGATAAAAGTTACTACATCGGACAGACAAAATATACAAGTGAAATTAGATTTAAAAGTCACATTAGCGGGAAGCAACTTGTTGATAGAAAAATTAGAGAATACGGTATAGACTTTACTGAATTGAGAGTCCTTGTAAGAAATATTCAAACGCAAAAAGAGCTCGACTGGCAAGAACAACTTCACATACAACTTTTCAAATCGTATGCCGGCTGGAAGAAGGGCGGTTACAATTTGACACTTGGGGGAAACGGTGTCAGATCGGTTGAAATTGACCCGGTTGAATTACAAATGGCTGTGGATGCTGGAATGTCAATGACCCAGATCTGTGTGAAGTTTGGAGGGATCAGTAGGAGTACTTTATACAGGTGGATGAAAACATATAAAATCAAGCGAAAGAATATTTGTGAAGTTCATAGGAAAAATATTGAAAAACTGATCTATGCCAACTTTCATTTGCTTCAGATATCCAATGCCACAGGCATAAGCAGAAGTACATTATCAAAGTTCTGTAGAGCTAATAGATTATTAGTCTCACAAAAATCAGAAAAAAAATAGAAGTACATGGATATTTGAAAAATTACTAAGACAGCAAACAGCGCCAGGTAAAAAGGAAATTATTTCATTTAATTTAACATTTTCTGACTTCCAGATGGTATCTATTTATAAAGAATATAATCCGGTACAAATATTGCCATAAGTAAGATGCTCATTTTGAAGTAAACTTAAATAGTTAAATCTAACACCCCGATGTTGGAAACAGCTTTGGGGCTTCTTTTTACAAAGACTATACATTAATTATGATCAATAGGAATCAGTAATAAATTAAATATTTCCAGGCAATTGGCAACTGGGTAACTTCTTACCAGCGGGGGCTAAAGTAATCCCCTTTCTTGCAATATTATCTCAACAAATTATTTTGGAATTATCAAAATCGTCGTCTTATTAAATTAAAGCAAAGAAAGTTTTGATAGCAATTTCTTACAGTAATGATTCTCAGGATCTATATGAAGCCCTTTCTCCGCTATCATTTTTGCATCATCACGTTGATCATGGTTTACTAACAACCATCCCAATCTAGAATAATCTGTTGCATCTCCTTCATTAATTCTGTCTATCATCACATCGATGATTTTTTCGGCAAAATTAATGGTGTAGTAAGATGTTTTAATCTCTGGGTTATTGAAATAATAATTATTAATTCTGTTAACTGCCTCACTTATTTGTCTGAATGGAGTGCTTTTAATAAGAATAATCTCTAAAAGAGCTTGGCTTTCTCCACCCCAATCTGATGTCTTTCGACATAATTCTGCTAGTTTTATCCACAATTTTATCCTTTCGTCATCCGGTAATTGTTGTTTAAGAAATTCTCTATGATAGTATTTCGAGCGTTCCGCATCGCCGAATTCTTCAAATACATCAATGATATGGTAGTAAGCTCTTGGATACTTGCTTGCAATATACTCCAATGTGGGTAACTCAGACTGAAAATCTTCAATATTATCTACTCGATTGGCAACATTCTTAAATTTTTGTTCAATTCTCGAGATTACTCCGGAACTTAAATTGGAATTTCTGGAAACTCCAAATTCCATCAACAATTTTCGATCGGCAAAAATTTTAATTTTATCAGGAGAAACCTTTAATTCACTTTTACCAAATGATTGAGCAGCAAGAGGTACATATACATATTCCTCATTTTTCTCTTTTATTAACTCGATAAAAGAGCTCATCCTCAGTTGTTCTATCGCGCCTTCAATGTCTATCTTTTCGTTCTCTTGCCGCCAAAGTACTGCTTCCAGAGCAATCAGAGGCAACATTGAATTCCAACTACACAATGTCAAGAAAACTCTTTTAGCATTTGCAGGCAAGTTATTAAATGTCCTTTGAAAGAGCGCGATGAGTATATCTTCCTGACCTGACACAAATCTCTCAACTTTGATAATTTTTCCTGTTTTGGCAATTTCTCCTAATAGAACTTTAATGATGTAGGGGTGTCCATTAGATTCCGTAATAAGTTCCTCTGCAAAATCGGAGGTAAGCTTTGTTTGGATATTTAATTTAGATGAAAAGATTTTTATCAATTCTCTACTCTCTTCTTCTTCCATACCCCGTATCTCAATTGGATAATCGGCTTTAAAATTACGACTAATCCTGGAAGTAATTAATATCTTATTTGGATTTCTTATGTAAGTGTTTAACCATTCAAAAATTTCTTCTGGATTAGTCAAAGTTTCAAAATTATCAAAGACAAACAGTGCTCTATTAAAAGGATTTATTGTCATTTCAGACGAAAACAACTCTATTGGATGGTCAATTATTGTGTTTTCATGTACTAAATTACAGTATTCCTTTGATATGTCTTTTTGATTCAAAACTTGAGACCTTACTTGCTTTGGCCCTTCCATCAAAAGATCGACATCTCTTGCACTAAACCAAATCACCAATTCAAATCTATCTGTCTCTAAAATTTCCTTAAGTACTTTTATTGCTAACGACGTTTTACCTATACCCCCTCTCCCTCTCAACGTTATAATCGGATATCTATCATGTTCAAGAAGGACATTTGTGAGTTCCTTTTCCAAACTTTTTCTGGAGATATATTCTTCCCCAATATCCGGGAGGTTGGTGAAACTGTGCAACTTGCCATCAACTTTTCGTTTACCCTCTGTTTGACTTCCTGGTAAATTAGTGATGGGAACCGAATATTCTCTTGATGATTCAAATTTCTTGTCCCCACTGATATATGAAATGAGTTCATATTGGCCGTCAGAGAGATTGCCATTGCTCATAAAAAAATCAGTAAGGTCGGAATCGGAGAGCATAAGTTTGACTCGCCGCGGAGCATCCAAATAGTAGTAAATCCCATCCGTATAGGATTCTGATGAATTCGATTTGAGATAGTCAAATTCTTTTAACTCTCTATTTGCAATTTCAGATACTCTATATTTTCCTGACTGATTCTGATGTAAATATGCCCAATGTCGCTTAAAAGCATAAAAGTTGTCAACAATTAATTCAATTGATTTTTCTAAATGTGTACATGCCTCTGAACAACAGCCAGGTAATATGGCCCCATGTCCTCTTGTTTTATTTCTTAAAAGTGTAAATCGACTAAACCAATTGCGCAAGGCACTTTTAATTGGTAGAGTATCATTTTGGATATTTAGAGCATCAAGGCAGTTCTTTAGTTCTAATTATGATTCATATTGCCATGTTCCGGCACCTAACTTTTGCGTTAATTCTTTTAATTCGTAGTCTCGGATCAGTGTATTCAGATATTCAGCTTGAGGCCCCGTTAATATCCGATCAATAGCCTCTGAAAAATTTCCAATGGCATTTGCTCTTGCTAACCCGTGCTCTTCTCTATATCTTGTTCTGTTTTTATCGTCATTAATCGTAGAGACTAAGTAAAGTGTTATAACTTTAGTAACCATCTCGCCATAATTAAGTAGATCAAAAAAGAAGGTAAAATCAGAGTCACTTTTCGCAACTTCAACTCTCTTTTTCATTTTCGTGAATAGGTCCATATTAAATTCCTTTCTTAGAATAACTCATTTTTGATAGCAGAACATTATTATTAAAAACATTGCAATAGTATTAAATGCAATCATTGGGAATGGTCAATTTTGACTTTTACTAACCAATTTAAGCTCATTTAAAAATAGAGATCCAACTCAGTGGAAGTCAATTCATCCCCTCACTTCCAAATACCCATAATCTGCCCCTTGTTCGGAGAACTTACTATTGACGGAATCGGTATTTATCCATTTATCTTTCATACCAGTATTTAAAACCTTGTTACAATTGATAATCGCGACTTTCAATAAACGAATTGAAAACCTACATATCCGCCACCTCAGACTTAAATACATTTTATTACCTGAAATAGTCATTATATAAATGTTTCGGAGAGGGTTGATGTTTAAGAAGAATGGATGAAAGATTTATGGGTGCGAACAGATTAAGATCGGTTTCAGTTATCATGATTAGTGAGACTAGAAGTTGGAAGTAAATTTGTTCCCTTACAGGATCGATTAACATTCCAAAATTATATAACACTATCATTTGGAAGTTAAAGTATTCGGTTTTAGAATTGGAATTTTGAACCAGATTTGAGAGAAAATCCCGGGATTCGATTGAGAGGGAAGTACTTTCAGGTTTGTTAGATAGATGGTTAGACAATTCATAGCGAAATCAACGGAAGTCATACCATTTAATTTTAATTTATCTGCTGAAATTAAAATTTCATCAGACCCACAGGACAGAATAAACAGATTTAATCTATGATTTTCGGAGACTGTGTCAAGAAACCTTAAGTCGATTTTATCACCATTTATATTATTTTTTTATCAAAATAGTAACCTGCAAAAAGATGCTGTTTGAACACTATCAAAATAGTGAAAATTTTCACTATGACAAAATATATATAATCCAATAATATTTTTTGCAATAGTGAAATCACTCCATGGACTTTAGGGCGCGTTAGGTAGAAATGGAGTAATATCTTTAAAAATTATCGATTTAACAATAATTCTCATTAATTGTGGGACACCATTAGTCTAAATTGGTTAATTCAACTCGATCCTGGGTCGAATTCCTTTATAAAATTAGCAACTATACTTTTGTTCTCAATTTTAAGCATTGATTCTTTTGTATCAATGCAAGAGAGAATGTTTAGACTACCATAATAGAGAATCGAGCTGTCTATTAGGACAATTTTTTGATGATATTTATCATCGATATTAATTTTTATGCCCATCTTTTGCCATTTTTCCATCAAATCCCTTGTTTCTTTCTTTTTACTTTGTTCCAAATGGCCTTTACAGTAAATGACAATCTCAACTCCTTGTTGCCTTAGATTCGCAAACATTTGAAGTCTAAATGATTGTTGTGTCCTAAAAAGACCTATGTAAGGTGAATAAATTACTAAGCGATTTTTACATTTTAAAATCTCAATTTCTAAATCATTATAAAAAGTTTTTTCATCGAATGATTGTATGATATTCGAAATTATTTTTTCATAAATGGAGGGGAGGTCAAGTGCTTGAAGTTCAGTCGTTACAGCACATGCATCAATTGTTTCATAACAAATATCATTTTGTTTGATGATGATGTTAAACATATTTTTTACCGTATCAGGTAATTGAAATTTCTTTGACTTTAAATACCCTAAATCCCCAATCAAAATGAGTTTGTTTTTTGCTCGGGTAAATGCCACATTGAAAAGATAGGGAGCCTCTTCATTTTTTAACGGTTGTCCAATATTACTGTCGCCTCCATGTTCCGCATCCGCAATATCAAAAATAATTACATCTTTCTCAATCCCTTGGAATTTATGAACGGTAGATACCATTACTTTATCTTCCATCCCTAAATCCCTTATAATTTCTCCTATTATCTTGACTTGTGCTCTGTAAGGGGAAATGATTCCTATATCACTAACCTCGCTGTTCCTGAAATATTTTTGAGCGAGTAGAACAGCAACCAGGACATTATAAAGATTTATTCTGCCCTTTCCTGAACTGGGAATTATACTGAGAGGATGAAATTGGTTTGTATTATAAAAAGAAACAGCTGGTTCGGAGGTTAACTTTGCCTTCGGTTGATTATTCTGAAGTATGCCCTTATAGAGAGTTTGATTTGATATCTCTGATATTGGTGCTTTCATTCGGCGCTGAATTCTCAAAGTACTTAGAATTGGATTATTGGGGTGATCAATTTGATTAACTTTAAATATATTGTTTGCAAGTCTTGCTCTGACACTTGGATCTTTTGCTTGAACAATCGGCTGAATTTGGAAAAAATCTCCTACAACGACAACTTTTTTTCTTGCATAAAGTGCAGCGAAAAATATCATTGGTTGCAAGGCCATAGTTACCTCATCAATAATTACTACATCATAACTCCTTTCGGTAAGAACTGGCTTTGAGTATAGCATCGTCAGGGTAGTACCAACAATCATTGCGTTTAATAGAATTTGGTTAGTTTGCTTCTCTAACTCTTCCCTGATTTGGTGGATTTCTTTTCTAATTACTTCAATTGATTCGAGATAGAATTTATGCTGGGCTTCTAACACTGCAAGACTTTCTGTCTCTATCTCTTTTTCTTCTGAAAGGATTAAATTTTTGTCCTTGAGACGTCGTTCGATCTGATTTGAGTAACGCTCAACTTCAATTGACCATGCATTGATTGATTCCTGAAATCGACCATATTTAAGTTCTTTTTTCTTTAATTCAAGCAGGATTTTGTTGAGTTGCTCCGATATCTTTTTGGGGGATTTAAGATTCTTAAGCACACGATAGAGAAATCCTTTCCCAATTGCACGATTCAATTCTTCATTCTTTGATTTAGCCAATTCACTCAATTTGTCAATCTCAAGTTTCATTTTGTCCAGATCGACTGTAAGTTGGTAAATCTCCCCTTCGATGCTTTTTTTCCTCGAATGAGTGTTAGCTAAAAATTTATCAATTCTAATTAACTCTTGCTTTTTCTGAATTCTTCTCTCACAAACTTCGGCTTCTTTAGTATATGATTCGAGAATAGCATTTTTCTCCCACAACTTAAGATTTTTTTCTTCAGTCATTTTATTTATAATAGATTCTTCACCAAGTAAAAGTCTTACTTTTTCGATTTGCGAATTCCCAATCCGAATAATTGAACCATCTGACATTTGTGGAAAGGTAAGTTTGAATTGGTCAATAAATTTATCAAAAATATTATCGACTGCTATATTGGTGTTGGATGTGATTAACACAGATTGACCCAAGTCATACAGTATTTTCAAAAGGATAGCGATTGTAATAGTTTTTCCTGTGCCGGGTGGCCCCCAGATAAAAGTAACATCTTTGGAGAGACTTTCCTCAATTGCTTCTTCTTGATAAATGTCTGGCTTAAACTCTAACGCCGGCAAAATACATTCAACTTTTTCTCTTGCGATTGCTATTTTACCAAAAAGTTTTAGAGCCAGTTCAGTAGTGGAAGGATCTATTCTGAGTTTTTTTTCAGGTGTGACAACAATCATATTCTGCAATTTGCTGAAAAGAAGTCGTAATATCGCATTTGTTTGGATTTTTACAAGAATACTCTCAATAGTCTCTCCAAAATTTTCTTGAAATGCAATCTTTATTTGAAGGCCAAACGAACTAATGATAACCGCGTTAACAGATTTAGATTTAATTTCAACTTTGACCTCACTGTCATCCACTATATCTATTGGAGCATCAGTTCTAAAGAGATAGATCCACCGGTTACCTGCTTCATTCAGAAAAGCCCCGTTTTCAAGTACTACATTAAAATTTGTTTGTTTAATCTCTTTTAACTCTAATTCAATTGCCGTTAAAAGACTCTCGATTTCTTCAAATGCGAGTTGTTCGAGCAAATTTTCCATTTTATCTTTCTGAAACAAATCTTGTTTTAATTATGCCCAGATGAACTGATTGGCAAATGTTAGCATAAATAAAATTAAACTGAAATTAAATACTTTTGATATCAAAATTATCTTCTAGTTTTCCGTTTTATGGCCAAGATGACAAGCCAGATCAGAGAGGTAAAAATAATGTAGAATATTAGGCTTAAAAACTCCAGTCCAGGCTCTAACCAACTCTGATAAGGGATAATGTACTTTGTCATTGAGTTTAAAATCAACATGAAGTCATGTAAGAATGCACCTGTAGATTCAGGAAGAAGTTTGAAAAGGATATCTACATTTTTTATTATGATTAAAAACCAGTAAATTAATGCTGTTATCACAAGCCAAAAGATTGGGCGAATAATACTTTGTCCAAAATCTGAAGTTATTTTGTATAAAGAAAAAAGAATACTCTCACTCGAAATATTTTTGTTAAACAAGTACTCCTGGTGTTTTAACATCTCATATTTATAAAATCGGTTTCCTTCAATATAATTTCCGACCTTATCAAATGAATTTTTGATAATTCTGAAAGTTTCACGGTCGGTTTGATCCGGATTGACTGTGAGATTTAAAAAAGTCGGATTTTCTTTAAAAATTACTCTGTTTAATTTCAACCCTTCGTTAAATATTGCGGAGTCAAAACTACAAAAACTGAGAAATGTTACAAATTGAAAATTTGTACTGCTCGTTTTAATTTTGTTTTCTACACCAAAATTACATCCTTCAAATCTTGCAATATCTCTATAAACTGAGTTCAACACCTGAAATTCACCAAAAGTAGTATCACTACAGTTTACCATTTTATCAAACTGACTAGTATGAATTGTGGTCTTTTTAACATTTGAATCGGTTAACCACATTTCAGATTTAAAATTTGACTGGGAAATAATTAAAGATTCTATTTTCCTTTTACTAAGGACAAAATCATCATCTAGATTACAGTTCAAAATCTCAATTGAAAAATCTTCAGAAGCTTCATTTAATTGATCATAACCATCGGTGAAGATGGCCGATTTGAAATTTGTGTTTTCGTGTAATAATCGTTTATTAAACAAGCAATCACAAAATATTGGATTATCAATGACTTTCTGATCATTGTATTCAAAAGAGAGTGAAACATTATCTTCAAATAAACAGTTTTGATAAATCACACCGTTAACATTCTCTAGTAAATGGTGGTTATGTAATAACCAATGTTTAATAAATATTGTATTTTGAAAAAACAACTTGGTATGCTTAATACCTAAAATTGAAGTGGAAAATTTGCATTTGTCAAAATGTATTTCACCAAATTTATCCAACAGTTTTTCGTAATCGTAAGGATCTCGTGAATCATGTTCAGGAAACCATATGCCTTCAAGATGAATCATTACTTTTCTAAATTCCGTCATGACAGTTGGTGATATTTGTATTAGTCCACCCGTGGACAAAAGTTGCCTTATTTCTCTTTCGTGGTACTGAATTTCATGGCGGTATTGGAGATATTCAATGATGTATTCGACTAAAGAATCGTAGAAGTGTTGTAAGAAGTTAATCACCTGATTATCCGATTGGTAATCTGTCTTTTTGCAATGTAGAATGCATTTATCGAGATCATTCCAAACGTCTCTATCACATGTAATTTCGGAACATTTAGACATGTTATAAAACTCGATCCTATATTTTTAAGAGTATTTGAGGAAACAATGGTTTCATTCCGAGTCCAAGATTCAAGAAAATTGAAATCGGAGAAAAAAATGAATAATTTAATTTTGCGAAAAGAGTCTCAACTTTTTTTTGGTAAATAACATTTTTTTTTGTTCTCTTGATAAATTCGAGAATTATCATAAGATTACGGATTCCCTCTTTTGTTTCCGGTATGGATTTGGACTTCTATAATCATACGGTTCTGAGCTATTCATTTTTTCGAATTCATCATAATTATAAAAAGGGAGTTCTATAGACAATGGTAGTTTGCAGATATTTTGAAATTTCTTAACAGTCGTATCAAATGAATCACCATCCTGAAAGGGATTTGTTGCAAATTTCCGCTTTAAATACTGAAGGTACCGGTTTTTAGATTTTCTACTTCTGAGTATTAATTCTTTATCGAAGTTCTTTGTCGCATCCTCAAACTGGGATTCTATTTTAACTTCCGAATAAATCTTGAATAAATCGTACAATTCACTCAGGCCAATTTTACCTTCACATAGGTAACCAACACCAAGAAAATGTGATACAATTTTATCGATTTTAATAATGTGGTAAATTGAACTGACAAAGTCCTCTAAATTTAACCATTCAATGTTTTCTTCGGCTAACTTTGTTCTTACTTTTTCAGTGCAATTTTCAACTGTGATCAAGTAAACCTCAGTCGTAAGATGAATATGCTTCATTCTTTTTATTTTTTCAAGAATCGCATTTCCAGGAGGGGTGGTTGCATATGAAAAATATAATCCACACAATAACTCACCTTCTTTTGATCTCAATAAATAATAAGGTCGATGGTTTTCAACCGAAATTCCATAATCATTAAAAACCTCTTGTAGATACTCAAATAACCCATAAATTCCTAATGAAAGCCACGTCCTATAGTTTAAGATATGTATTTTATTTCTAAAATGGAGTATGTAGGCCATCTTAGGAAAGAGAGCTTCAATGTTTCTTCTTATTCCATCATATTTTACATCTTGATTTTTTTTCTGAGTTGCATCAAATTCTCTTTTTTTTCTTCTGATTTCTTCGTTAATATATTTTGACTTGTATTCGTTTATCCGTTCTCTTCTAGGAAGGCTAGCAAAACTTGGTCTTGCGGGGAAGGGCCAATGTATTTCAATTGATAAACCAACACCTAGTAATGCCGCAGCAGTAACGCCTAAGAAGCCGCCTAAATGAAACCCCTCCTTAAATACCCAACCATAAAGATGAAATAGTAACCAACCTTCAAACACTAGAATAACAAGTAATCTTAGACGGACCCAGTAAAACTTCCACACCATTTTGTTATAATCATCGTACTCTCCCGATTCGATCTGCTCCATAATATACTTGGGGACTTGTATATCTTCTCTTTGTAAATTGAACTGTTCTGCCATATAATAATCCTCTAATGCTCGTTAATAGTTATAATTTGCAAGTGATAATTATCTTCTCTTTGATTCTTGATTTGCTCATTCCTAATATTTGCTCCTAAATACATTTTTGTAACTTCATAATGTCACAAGTTAAATGCTCATCATGTAATTTCGCTTTATGTAGATTGAATAAAAGCATTTTGATTGAGAACTGATTAAGAACGGTTTCACTTATCATAATTAGTGAGACCACAAATTTGAAAAATATTTGTTGCAGCACCGGATCGAGTAACATTCCAAAATTATAAAACACGATAATTTTGAGATCTGATTGGTCGGTTTTGGATTTGGAATTTTGAACCAGATTTGAGAGAAAATCCTGGGATTCGATGGAAAGGGAAGTCAGGTCAGACCTGTTGGAGAGGTGATTGGACAATTCAACCCCGATATCAATAGTGGTAATACCATTAAAATTTAATTTATCAACCAAGACCAAAATATCATCAATCCTGCATGAGAGGATAAACAGATTAAATCTATGATTTTCGGAGACTGTGTCAAGAAAACTTAAGTCGATTTTATCACCATATATAATTTATTCATATCAAAATAGTAACCTGCAAAAAGATGCTGTTTGAACATTCTCAAAATAGTGAAAATTTTCACTCCGACAAAATATATATAATCCAAGATACAATAATTCAGTAATGCAGTAATATTTTTCGTTTAATAGTAACTCGGTGGCGTTTCCTGTAGTAATAACACTACGGTAACAATTTGTTAACAATTTCTTAACATTAGAAAATTAGATTTTGGTTTTGTCAGAAGTGTGAGGTGAGGCATATTTCATGGTTGTATTCTTTTTTTTTTGATGAAATATGAAATTCCTAAAATACTCCTTATATCTACTTCCTTTGATAGTGTTTATTACTGCAACTTCTTACCGGGAATCGGGGAAATACAGTAATGAACTGGGTTCAAAAAAGAATCCTATCAAGTTTTTTTTCACTCCATCGGTTGATGCCAAACAGATAACGACCACAGCAGGTGAACTGCTTGAGTTTCTTGAGAAAGAGACGGGTTATTATTTTACAACCGCCATTCCGGCCGATTATGTAACCGTCGTTGAGAGTTTTGGCAGCAGTAAAGCCGACATAGCCGTCATCAATACATTTTCATACCTGATGGCAAATAAAAAGTATGGGACGCAGGCTTTGTTAAGGATTGTGAGGGACAATGGCGAGGCCTTCTACAGAGGGCAGATAATCGTCAGGACTGATTCGGGGATCGACACCCTCACTGACCTGATGAGTAAAAAAATTGCCTATGTAGATCCCTCCTCCACTTCAGGTTATATCCTCCCCGCAGCACTTCTTAAAAAAAACGGTATCGTCCCCTCTGACTCAATCTTCGCAAAAAAACATGACATCGTGGTTTCAATGGTTTATCAAAAACAGGTTGATGCCGGTGCAACATATTTTTCTCCAAAGGATGAAACAGGTCAGTTGAGAGATGCCCGTGAAAGGGTGGTAACACAATATCCTGATGTATTCGAAAAAATTAAAATTATAGCGCTTACCGATCCCATCCCCAACGACCCCGTGATTTTTAGAAGAGAACTCCCTGAGGAGATGAAAACGAAAATAGTTGAGGCGCTGCTAAAATTTGTCGCCACCCCCTCCGGTCAGGAAGCCCTCCACAGAATTTATAATGTAAAACAGTTAATACCCACTACAGATACAGATTATGATGTCCTGCGAAAAATACTCGATGATATCAATTTTAAGATTGAAGGTGCACTATGACAATCTTAAAAGTTGACAATATCCATAAAATTTATCCATCAGGAACTCATGCCTTAAAAGGTGTCAGTTTTGAAGTTAAAGATGGTGAATTTCTCGTGATTATCGGACTTTCCGGTTCAGGGAAATCAACTCTGTTAAGGTGTATCAACAGGCTTCACGAACCTACTTCGGGTGAGATAACCTTTTTGGATAAAGATATCACTCATGTAAAGGGAAAAGAGCTCAGAGGAATTAAACAGCAGATTGGTATGGTTTTTCAGCAGTTCAATTTGATTAAAAGAAGAAGTGTGTTAACCAATGTGATCACCGGCAGATTAGGCAAATTGGGCACTTTTCAATCGATTACTGAAAATTTTTCTCCCGAATTGATTGAAGAAGCTATGAACGCTCTCCGTATTGTTGGAATAGAAGAAAAAGCTTATAAAAGAGCAGACTCGTTGAGTGGTGGACAACAACAGCGTGTTGCAATTGCAAGAAGTCTGATGCAGAGTCCCAAACTTCTTCTTGCCGATGAACCGGTTGCATCACTTGATCCCGCAACATCAAATTCGGTAATGCACTATTTCGAAAAAATCAACAAAGAACTTGGTACCACAGTTATTTGCAACCTCCATTTTTTAAGTCTTGTTAGAAAATACGCTTCCAGGGTTATTGCACTTAAAGCAGGTGAAATAATTTACGAAGGTTTGCCACACGATATCGATGAAAAATGGTTTAAAACAATTTACGGTGAAGAAGCCGAAGAAGTGGAGATAAGATAATGGCTCATGTAAATCCACACGATGTAATGGCAAAAAGGAAAGACAAGGAGATACTTAAGAGCCGTGTGAAAGCCGCTTTGTTGGATTTCTTTTTTGTTTTTTATTCAGTACTTGTTGTTGACAGAGTTATTTGGAATAAATTCATCCTTCAGGTGAAAAATATTCCTTTCAGCTGGACTGAAATCGGGATAATTGCTCTTGTAAGTCTCGTTGTTGGTGTGCTTTGGAGCCTGACGGGGACATCACTTTCGAGTAAACTGTTTGGAATATCGAAAAAAAATAGTGTAACAAAATACACATTTGAGATATTTGGCTGGTTCTTGTTTAATATCACTTTTATTGCAGGCTGGATCATAACAAAGATATCAATTGTTGATCTGTTCAGCGAAGAAGGATTAAATGCAGCACAAAGAATATTTAGTGCGTTATTCACCCCGGAGATGGCAATATTTGATGAAGCACTTTTTGCAATTATTGAGACAGTATATATTGCTTTGATCGCAACGCTTGTCTCGATACCCATAACTCTCATCGTTAGTTTCGCTTCTGCCCGGAACCTGATGAACGAAAACAAATTTACGCTCTTTATTTACGCAACTTTAAGATTAATTTCCAATTTTGTAAGATCGATTGAACCACTTATTTGGGCGATTATTTTTTCAGTTTGGATTGGTATCGGTCCTTATGCCGGTATGCTTGCGCTTCTTATTCACTCTATTGCGTCAAACGCAAAGTTATATTCAGAAGCGATAGAATCGATTGAAGAGGGACCGGTTGAGGCGATTTCTGCCACG
>Ga0209570_1001240_pt1 | contig 15525 bp, 10 predicted proteins | sample EBPBio172007_DNA_FD_185861 | JGI IMG/M metagenome (GOLD analysis project Ga0209570, IMG submission 185861) | Wastewater treatment Type I Accumulibacter community from EBPR Bioreactor in Madison, WI, USA - Reactor 1_9/17/2007_ DNA (SPAdes)... | ecosystem: Engineered > Bioreactor > EBPR >... | reverse complement strand
CCGCTCTGGGCGCACCATCCGGCAACAGCGGGCCTGCGGGTCCACCTTGCCAACGGTCTTTACCTCAATGCCGTCCTCGATCGAATGATCGGTGGCTTCCGCACCTCGCCCTGATCCCCACCGGAAGGAGCTTCCCATGTTCGCGACCTCAATGCAGATTGCCCCGAACCGGATCAACCAGATCATATATGCAGCGGAAGCGGCCGGGCGTGCCATTCCCCCCGCCTTCCCATTGGATGCCACGGTGGCGGTAAACCCCTTCCTTGGCCAAATCGGCGAAGATCTGGCCCATGCCTCGGCCAGATTGAGCCGGGTTGCCGGAATTCGGCTGACCAGAGCGCGGAAGGAATATGCGCAGCTGATCGATGCCGGCGACATCACGGATACCGATCTTGCGGATGCGTTAGCCGCCTGCACCTCGCCGCTGGCCCCGCCGACGATGGAATTTCTGAAATCAAGCATGGGGCAACCCGGGCGGCTCTCCCAGCCCTTGCCGAGCGTGGCCGATCTCGCCGCCAAAATGACAGGAACCGATTGGCCTGCCGTGGTCAGCCGCAGCTTCGGCCTGTGGGCGGCAGGCCATTTCGACCGCGGCCAGGCCTTGTGGACACCCAGGCCCGGTCATGGTGCCTATGCGGCCTGGCGGGAATGGGCAACGCATGATCTTACACCTGAAATTGCCGGGCTTGCTGGCTTCTGTGCGCATGTCGTCGAAGCCCCTGATACGCCGGATCGGGCTATCCTGCGGGCAGCGGAGACTCTCAACCTGACAGCGGAAGCGGCTGAAACCGTATTCCACAGGCTTCTCATCGATCTGGGCGGCTGGGCCCAGCATGCGCGCTGGCTGCTATGGAAGGCCGAACTGGCCGGGGGTGGCGACACGACGTTGACCGATCTTCTGGCCATCCGGCTGATCTGGGAAGAAGCGCTGCTGGCACATGCGCCCTCGATCAGCGCGACATGGCAGAAGGCGGTTGATGCCCATGCCGAGCCAATCCGGCCTGATGCCGACCAGGTGATCGACGCAATCTTGCAGGATGCCGCTGAGCGTGCCCATCAGCGGAAGCTGGCGGCGGCCTTGTCTGGCCCCGTCACCCGGACCACGAGGCCCAACTTGCAGGCGGTCTTCTGCATCGATGTCCGGTCCGAAGTGTTCCGGCGGGCCCTCGAAAGCCAGGACGTCGGCATCGAAACCGCAGGTTTTGCCGGTTTTTTCGGACTGCCGCTCGGCCATCGGCCGCAAGGTACCGATGAAGTGACCGCCCATCTTCCTGCCCTTCTCAAACCGGCACTGGTGGCGACGAGCCATGTCGATCAGACCACCGAAGCGGCGACCCGGATCCGGGCCCGGGCAAGCCGCGCTTGGGGCCGGTTCCGACAAGCGGCCGTCTCGTCTTTCGCTTTCGTCGAGGCCGCCGGTCCAGCCTATGGCGCCAAACTGGTCTGCGATTCGCTCGGCGTGGGTGGCAACGGCACGGCGGCCGAACCCTTGCCGCGTATCGAAGGGCGGTTCACGGCGGAACAAAAAGCCCAGACCGCTGCAACTATCCTCCGGGCCATGAGCATGACGACCGGGCATGGGAGGCTCGTGCTGCTGATCGGCCACGGTGCCCAGCTGCGGAACAACCCGCACCGGAGCGCCTATCATTGCGGGGCCTGCTGCGGCCAGACCGGCGAGGTTTCGTCGCGGCTGCTCGCCGCGCTCCTCAATGATCCCGAAACCCGAGCAGGGCTGCCGGCGCATGGCATCATCCTGCCGGCAGACACCCACTTCATGGCAGGTTTGCATGATACAGTGACTGACACTGTCACGCTTTATGCTGATACCTCCGCGCCGGATCATGTTACCGACATAGCGCGGGCGAAGACATGGCTTGCCAAGGCCGGCGCCCAAGCGCGAGCCGAGCGGGCGCCGAAACTGCCTGGCGCAGCGGCAGCCAGCCTCTTGCGCCGGGCAACCGATTGGGCGGAAGTCCGGCCGGAATGGGGCCTAGCTGGCTGTGCCGCCTTTATCGCCGCACCGCGGGACGCCACGGCCGGCCGTGACCTTTCAGGCCGCGCCTTCCTGCACAATTATGACTGGAAGGCAGACAGGGACTTTGCGACACTGGAACTGATCCTCACCGCGCCCGTCGTGGTGGCCAGCTGGATCAGCTTGCAATATTACGGCTCGACCATTGCCCCGGAGCTTTTTGGCGGGGGCAACAAGCTGATCCACAACGTGGTCGGCGGGATCGGCGTGGTGGAAGGCAACGGGGGCACACTGCGCCCCGGGCTGCCCTGGCAGAGTGTCCATGACGGTGCGAAAGCGGCACATGATGCGCTGCGGTTGTCGGTGATGGTTGAAGCACCGACAGAGGCAATCATTGCGGTCCTGCGTGAGCACGAAACGGTTCGCCAACTTTTTGAAAATGGCTGGCTTCATCTTTTTGCTTTGGAAGGAGGCCGGGTGAAAACGAGGTATCGGACTGGCTTGCGCTGGGAGGACCAGAACGTCGATATGATCGCAGCATGAAGTTGGCTGATGATGTCCCACTGTGCCCGAAGCACGGTACCTCTTTGGTCATTCGCCAGCACTGTCAGGCTCCTCGGAACGTTCGGTTCCGGTCTCCGACCGTGCAGCCTTGGACGACCGCAATGCGGGCGCGGAGCCGGCGTTGCATAATTCAAGAAATCTTCACCTAGGCCGTCCGTTTATCTCGGAGGTGTTGGCACCCCTAACTTCTGATCGCCAAGGTTGTATCACCTCCAATGTCTTGGCTAAGGATAAGGCGCACACTCCACTCGCGGCTACTTCCCTCTTCGAGCACGCAGCCGGTGGTCGCAAGCACAGTGGTTAGAACAGGGCCCGGTCTAAACCCTTCGGGGCTTGTCAGTAGAACCTCAATGATGCGGCGCAGCCCAGCCCCCTTTTGCAACATGCCACGCCGTTCGAGCGGCCAGTCTATAGGAGGTTCGGTGCCCGGAGATTGAAATAGTAGCGGAGCTGATAGATCGTCGCTTTCGACCGCGACAGGGATGTGTAGGGTCTCTGGCAGATATGGCGGGCGGAATTGCCATGTTGGAAACGTCGGTGGAGGTTCCTGTCGATCGAGTCGCCACGCAATCCCGACCGGGCAAGTTGCGAGTTCGCGCCAAGCATGCCGCTGCAATAGCCCGGTCCGGGCGATTACCGGTGAACTGGCTTCGGATGGGTCAGTGAGAAACAGCAGTTCAAGGAAGGCGTTTTCGAAACAATAGCAGATGTTGGCTGTCCCTTGGCCAACATGATTGCGACGGTAGGTCTCGCTAAGGCCTAGCGATTGGCCGAGCGCTTCGGCGGCCTTCAGGTCATCGACAAAAAGGAAAATGTGATCGAGCTGCATAAACATAGGCTATCGAATGCGGTTCGCAATTCCAAGCAGGGTGCTTCTGGGACAGGCAGGTGAACCGCCCCCGGTTAGCCGGAGGCTGATAGAATCTCATCAAAGTCGGCTTTCGGCGTCTGCACACCTACCATTGAGTGACCAGAACGGCGGCGCGAAACTGCCTGTCTGGTTAGCGCCCCCATTCTAGCCGTCGGGACCCCAATTTGCTCGCGCCCGAAAGCTGTCATTCGCGCGGTGAAGAGGCAGCAGCCGCTTCTTTCGCTTTCTCTCGTTCTGACTCTAGTTCATTCGGTTCAAGCAGCTCCATTTCCTCGGATGAAGCCGGGGTTGCGGCTTGGATTGCCGTGCGGATCTTGTAGCAGTCGCCCGTCAGCCAAAGGGAAATTGGGACTATCGGCAAGTCATCACCGAGGTCGTTTGCCTCGTAACGGCGCGTCTCGATATGCGCCATCCCGACCCGCATGACGGCCCGATCACCCTTGGCTCGCTTTTCGACTAGCGCCAACAGGCAGCCTATTGAGAGGCTTTTGCTCGAAAGCGGCGATATAATAAACCGCGCGCCACCGAAAAACTTCAGGCTCTCTTCGTAGCGATCCATTGTTTCGAGAAGGGTCCGGTAGAGTTGGAAAGGATTCCATTCAGTTGCGAAAATTATGTCTCGCGGTGTGACGGCCATTCGGTCGAAAACTAGCTCTCCCAACTCGCGTATGATATTGTCGCCTCGTCTTGGGTCTACGGACTGCAGCGGGAGTACCGGGCAGACATCGTCCGGCGCGATCCGCGAATGGATGCGCTCGAGTTGCTCGGCAACGTCCTCCGCGAGTATTGGGAACCATATCTTGGGCCAGTCGTGCGATGCCTCTTCCTCGAGGCGGATGCCGAGGCTCGCAAGCGGAGCGAGATCGACATCCACTTCACGCTTGGAAATGCCCCGGTCTATAACCGCACTCTCGGCGTAAACGACATGCAGATTCACCGACGATGCCAGCGGCGACTGGTCGCTCGGACGCACGAAGGCACTTAGCAACTGGTTCAGAAGCGTAAGATAGACCAGCCTTGGCATGGTGCTGATATCGAGCACGATATCGGTGAATTCGGCGTCGTTGCGCGCGACGTCGGCAAAAAGGTGGGCGGTAGCCCGAGAAATATCTCTAATTCCATCGGTATCGGTTGGCGTCAGATTGCGGATTTCGATCCGTTCTTCGGCAAAAAGTTGTCGTAGCCCCGCCTCATTCGCGTCGCGCATGCGGACTGCTTTGGCGTCGGTGTCAAAGCAGTTTGCCATTTCGATCGCAATGCAGTGCCGATCGATCTGAGGTCGTTGCGATATAATCCGGTTGAGCGATACAAGGGCCCGGGGGTCAAAGCCGCGGCCGACAACAAACAGGATCTTCCGGTCTTCCTGAAGGTACCCCTGCCAGAACCCGTCAAAAGCGTTATGCCGAAACAGATTATATTCGCCCCACCACATCGATTTTCCCCTGCCTTCATAAGATTGTCGAAGGCGCTCCTAGATGCCAAGCCTTGAGCCGCGCTATCGACGTTGGTCTCCACCCACCGGTGTGGTAGACTAGATCAAAATGAACGCAGAGCATTCTGTTCAAATAAAGAACCGTCCAGGGCTTATTGTCCTGTTTGAGTTCTCGAACCTCGAAAAGATTATACGCGATACATGCGCTCAGTATCTTCGCTGTTTCGCAAAACGGATGCTGGTTGTTCTCGGATGCCTTGACGAGTGCGTCACGGTCGCCGATCGCCAACCCGATGCCGGTGACACCGGGCGCATAGGGCGCATTGGGCGCAAATGTCTGCTCGTGAGAAAGTTTTCCAATTGCTGCGATCAACCGCTGAGCTTTGGCGCCCAACGGAAAGGCACGCGAAATCTCGCTAAATCTCTTCTCGGCCAGCCGGCGTAGCGCGCGATCTTGCTCGCCCGGACTGACAGACACAGGCCCATCGCTGCGAGACACCCGCGCTGCATGTAGATGCTCGTAAAGAACCGAGCATATCTGCAAAAATTCTTCTACATTATAGGAGCTTAATCGGACAATTCGGTCGATGCCGTAGAAATACGGCAATTTGAATTCGGAACTTACGAATTTGAGTGCCGCCGAAGGCAGCTTGCTGGACTCGCGGTTCTCTCGTTCTTCGATCGGCAAGGGCTCCAAGTCGAGGACAGCCTGTATCCTATTTCTGTCGCGTTCGATAAGAATGTTTGTCTTCGACCATTCGATAGCCAGTGCTAAAAGATCTGCCTTGGAGAAGCCCTCTGCGGCCTGAATCCAGGAAGAGTAGCGATCTGTATCCTTTGCGCGGGCAATGGCGCGCGCGCGCAGCGTGTCCACGGCAGTCGCGAGTTGAGATCGAAATTGCAACGGGTCGAGTGATGCCGCGAGGTGGTCGCCAAAACTCTCCGGGTCATCCCGCATCTGTCGCATCCGACGATCTGCGATGCCCGTAACGAACGTGAGAAAGCGCTTGTCGGACAGCTTCTGCCATCCCCTCTCGATCTCGACGACTTCGAAATCCCGCCGCTGGATAGCGTCACTGAAAATTTCCGAGGATTCAAGCACAGCGGTTCGTTCCGCGAGCCACACAGGCACTGCGACGCGATGATCCAGCAACTCTTTGTATAGCGTAGCCCGTTGACCAGGTCGTAGCCGTTGCACGTCGTCGAACATAACTATTGGTCTGACTTCACTGGGCACATCATCGACCAGAAACCGGGCCTGCGATAGCCAGGTGACCGCATCGAAAACAAGGTGAGCTGGCGTTTCCTCGCGCTCGGCCTCGAGTTGATCAAGATATCCGAGCAGACGGCTTTCGACGCTCTCCGCCCATTTGCGCAAGCTCTCCGCTTCAGGGGTCCTTGGCACTGGGCCTTCGTCCAGTAGTCCGCGCTCATAGTCGATCCGTAGGCGACCGAGATCGCGTGGATACTCGACACCGTGCAGCATGCAAATCGCGCGCAAGGCACGAAGAATGACTCGAGCGTTTACGAGCGCGCGGAACATACCGCGCGCTGCGGGATTCTGTTCGGGAGCTTGCAACTCCGAGTACCCATTGGTGCAGGGAATGAGAATTCCCATCGCACGAATGTTGTCCCCATCTATGGCGTTCACGGCCTGAAGCTGGCGAAAAATTTCGACATAAGGTTCGCGCGAATGGTTGCGGAAAACCTGCAGCATCGGACCGGGAGTGAAGATGCGTAGCAGCGAAGTTTTGCCCCCACCGGGCGAAGATCTGAGGACCATCGCGCTGGTTGCGAAAATATCGCGCGGGAGTATCTCGAGGACTTCGGGTGCGAAATCCCGTGCGAACAATTCGTCGGGAGACGACAGCTCCGAGGTGCGGACAGCGAACGCGTTGCGCACCATCAGTTGTTGCCCTTATGGCGAACAATCCTCGGGAACAAGCCACGCGCGCCGACTGCCTGTTCTCCCCAGAGAAGATACATGCTGTTGTTCGGAGTATTGTGGCCGAGAACCAACGGTAGGGCACAGCCGGCGAAGCCTCGCTTCACGGTATCCGTCTTACCCTTCAGTTCATGTTCGTCCAATTGAGTTGTTCGATAGTAACGATCCTGATCCGCCAGAGCCAAGAACGGGCGATCGAACTCATTCGCGTCCTCGAGTTTTGTGGATTGCGGCAATTCGTAGACAATGATTACTTCAGGGACGGATTTTCCGATGCTTTTGCAATAGGCCGCGAGCTGGGTTCGAATGTGATGCGCCGCTTCTGGCGTAGCGACATATATCACGACCGTCATCTGATAGCCTTCCGGCGAAAATAGATTGGCCGCGTCCCCGCCAAACTGCGTCAGTGCCTTTTTGATCTTGCCTTTCCAGCTTCCATCGGGCTCCTGCCGGATATAGCTGATCCCGCTTGCGGTGAAATCATCAATTAGGAATACCCGCTCGAAATGGGCGTCAGGATATACCCTTCGCAAGTCATCAATGAGACCGGTCGTTTTCGCCTCGCTTGGTTCATAGGCCTGCCACACCTGCTCATTGTCGAGATTTGCAGACCGCCGAAAGACGTCCATACGTGCGCCGTCGCTCAGGCCGAAGAACAGGCTGGATCTGAGGGAGCGGCGAAATGCGGTACTTTCGGCAACAGCCCCTAAGCTGTGTGCTGGCAAGCCGAGGGCTTCTGCAGCCGCGCAGATCAGCATCGGCTTGATATGGTCGGCGAACGCGGCCTCCACTAGATGCCGCATCTCGGCCTCGGAAATGTATGCGAGCCGATTTTTGACAAAGTTGAATGCTGCATCTCGTTCTGCAGGGTCGAATTGTTCCAGCCACAGTCCAAGCGTTTCGACGAATTTCCTGCCGGGCCCAAACTGCTGGTACTCGTCATATTTAAATCCTGCCATGCGATCGAGCAGCGGCAATTCCTCTGCGAGGCGCGCTTGATCCCAATTCATCACCCGTTTCAGGAGGCCTTCGGCGAGTAGTTTCCTCATGCGTCTTCAGTCAATTTTCGCCTTAGATAGAATATGTCGGACCACGCCGCCGGATGGCAGCTTATTTCCTCGGATCCTTTTTAGACGTCCTGAGGTCGCGGACAAGCGTCAACAGTCTGGCAATTCGTTCCGCGTCGGTTGAAGTGCCATCCCAGAGCGCCCTCGCAGCCTTCAAGAGTGGTGCTGGTAACTCTACGTCGATCGGCCTTATCGGCGCCAGTTCAGAGTTTTCTGCATAATGCATTAAATGTCGGAGGGTAGGCGTCCACTTCGGCGACGGGTCGTGAAGGGTCCTGTGGACAGCCGATTGTGACACGCCGGCAATGCGGGCAAGCCGGGCCTCGCTCCATCCATTTTCGGCTAAAAGCGCCCTAATTGAAGCAAGCGCCTCTGTCGCGCCCTCCGTTGGTGACGCTGGACGCCCACGAGGCGTTTTCGAAATTGACCCGGCTCTCATTTCTGCATAGAATTTTTAATGAACTTATTGCGGAATTGGCAAGAGACAAAATGGCCCCAAACGAAATCCGATTTTATCGAGCTAATGAGAAGCCTTATGGGGCCTTCAGTAACTTGTATCGGCGGCCGGTCTTTTTCGAAGGTACCATTTTCCCGACATCGGAGCATGCCTACCAAGCTGGCAAGGCTCGAAAACCTGAAGTTCGTGCGTGGCTCTTGGCTGCGCCTTCGCCGGCTCTTGTGGCGATGGCGGCTCATGGTCTTTACACTTGGGATATCGTGCCCGATTGGGCGGCAACAAAGTTCGATCGTATGCGCCAGATTGTTGCCGCGAAGTTCTCGCAGCATCCAGACCTTGCCGACCTTCTGATGTCGACGGGTGAAAGTCGGCTTGTGGAGTCTGCGACCGTCGACAATGCTGTCAACCGGACTTGGGGTGAAGTGAACGGCCGTGGACAGAATATGCTTGGGATCATGCTGATGGAGGTCCGTGACGCCTTGCGCAGCGGCGACCTTCAGGTCCGATTGGCACCCGAGCTTTCCGACCCTAAAGACATGAAGCTATTTGCTCAGGGGTGAGGGTTTTCCCCTGCTCCTGTTATGGCAAGAGTGAGCTGATGAACCATTTCCGTGATCGCGTTGATTCTCTCCCACTGACCATCGAGCTTGCACTTTCTGCCGACGTTAAGCCCATTTCAGATGCTCTGCAGGCCTCGGGCAATCAGTCTGTATTGACTATCGGCTCCGGTGGTTCGTTGGTGACCGCGGGATTGCTAGCTCGGACCATTGAGGGCCTTCACGGGAATGTTGCGCGGTCGTTGACGCCGCTGGAGTTCATCGCAGCGACGACACTGGGTAATGGAAAGCATGTCTGGCTTATCAGCGCTGAAGGGACAAATCCCGATATCCTGGCGGCCTTCGATGCGGCAGTGAAATCAGAGGCGTCCACCATCACCGTCCTCTGCAACCGTGAGGCGTCCATGCTCGTGGAGGCCGCGCGTGAATATGGCTCGACGGTTCTGGTGTATGAGACCGACAGCCAAAAAGACGGCTTCCTGGCGACGCATACTCTATTGTTGTCCGCTATCTTGATCGGCAGAGCCGCGGCTCAGATTGCCGGATCGCCCCTACTGCCGTTCCGGGTCGACCCTGTCTTGCGGCTTGACCAACGCGCGGCAACGGACGTGTTGTCCCGTTCGACAGTGATAATCGCTTTCGACCCGCTTCTGGTCGACGCCGCAAGGCTGATCGAGACGAACTTTTGGGAAGCGGCATTGATCAATGCCGAGGCAGTCGACTTTCGAAACTTCGCTCATGGCCGTCACATTTGGGCAGCCAAGCGAGGTCATGAGCTAGGTCTGATCGCGCTGCTGACAGACCTGACCCGGGGTCTCTGGGCGGATATAGCTGGCGAACTGCCGGCCGAAGTGGCAAAGGCTGAGCTGGACTTCGGCGCGCCGCGCGAGTTCCTTCCCATTAACGGACTGATGTCAGCATTGGAGTTGACCGGCCAAGCAGGCGAAATTTTGGGCATCGACCCCGGACGTCCGGGCGTCCCGGATTTCGGTCGAAGAATCTATCACGTCCCATCGCTAGTTCTGCACAGCCGAGGCGCATTTGCCATATCGCCTTCTTTGCGGAAAGCCGCAGCTCATCGTAGACTTCTTGGAATTCCGGGGACAGCCGATGAGTGGGCTAACGCGGAACGGGGCTTTCGCGAGCGAGGATCATCCCTGCGTTTTCACGGCCTCGTCCTCGACTATGACGGGACCGTGGTCCGGTCGAGCGAGCGTCGGCAACCGCCTAGTGACGCCGTTCTTGCAAGTCTGATCCGTTTCTTGGACGGGAGAGGACGGCTTGCCTTCGCCACAGGTCGAGGGGACTCAGTGGGCTCGATGCTGCGAAAGGTCTTACCGAAGCGGTACTGGCACGGAATTCTGGTTGGCTATTACAATGGTGGCCTTTGCCTGCGGCTCGACGAGGTGGTCGACAAATCTAGCCTCGTCGAGGATGCAGATCTTGCTCGACTCGCCGACATAATCGAGCAGTGCGCGCCGACCTGTGGGATATCTCTTCGACGTCAAGGCGTGCAGCTCTGCTTGACCGCGGTCGATGGTCGGCCGCTTGGTCCGGTCCGTGAGTTCGTCCTGAAGATACTTGATGAGAACGAGCTACGGCTCAGGACATATGTCTCTGGCCACTCCATCGACATCCTCGCTCCCGGGGTCGATAAGGAAAATGTTGCGCGGAGATTGGCCGATGCGGTCAATGAGCCCGATGCAAAGTTTCTCAGGATTGGTGATTCGGGCGACTACCCGGGAAATGATTTTGCTTTGCTCAAAGAGGATATCGGCCTAAGCGTCGATCGAGTGAGCGACGATCCCAATGGATGCTGGAATCTTCTTCCACCGGGGGTCAAGGGCCCCGAAGGGCTGGTCGCGTATTTGGACCGGATTGATTCAGTGGGCGGTAGCTTTGCGATCGACCTTATGACATTGTGAGAGATGCCCACTTGTTCACTTTATGTTCTTTTGCTAGTTGTTTGGCACTTACCGCAAAGGAGACTCCGCGGTCGTGACCGATCCAGACATTCTTGCAACAGGGTTCGTGACGCTCGATGTGATCTGGCGTCCCGGCAGAAAGGGTGCGTCGCTCGCCGCTGGGGGGTCATGCGGTAACGTTGCAGCGACTCTTGCAAGCCTTGGGAACGACGTGGCTCTGGTCGCGAAGCTTGGAGCGGATGCTGAAGCCGCTGCGGTAATCGATGATCTCGTCCGAGCCGGGGTTCGGCCACATCTCCTTAGGCGGGACAGTCGAACGAAGACGCCGGTTGTAATCCACGAGATACTTGAAGGGCCGCAAGATCACCGTTTCTTGTTGAATGACCCTGAAACAGGGGCACGGCTGCCGAGTTATAGCGCGCCTGATCCCTTAGACATTCACGCGGCCACGCTTCTCGCTCCAAAGGTCTTTTATTTCGACCGTCTGTCTCCTGGGATTATCGACCTTGCCAGGCAGGTTAAGGAGAACGGGGCAATCACTTTTTTCGAACCGTCGGATATCTCGGGCGATATCTCGATGACTGACGTAGAGCCGTTCGTCGATATCCTGAAAATCTCTGCCCAACGAGCGCACGAGTTCAGGGGCCGGCTTCGCTATTCGAGCCCAATCCAGATTTTGACGGATGGTCGTCGAGGGTTGGATGTCCGGCTTGGCGGAGCGGAAGACTCGGAGTTTCACCACCTTCCGGCAGTGCTGGTCGAAGGAGTGGTCGATTCCGCTGGTGCTGGGGACGCCGTCTCGAGCGCTCTGATTGCGACGATCCTAGATGAGTGGACAGGCGAAATCCCAACTCCGGATTTAGCAATATACGGATTGCGACGAGGGCAGCTCCTTGCCGCGTTGAATTGTCGCTTCGCCGGTGCCCGGGGCGCGTTGCAGTCGCTCGGTGTGGAAATGGTTACTTCTGTTCTAGACGAGGCCATGCGAGCGAATGCGCAATCTTATCAGCTCGGGCTTTTTTGTTGCGAACCATCTGACGTTCTTGGACCCAATGCGCATCTGACTAAGCTTGCCGAGCGTTATGGCGCTCAGTAGACGGGAATTTGTCAAGTTTTTTAGACGCTAAGCAAAACTTTTTTGGTGTCTTCTTTACAATTTTTCGGCCTGAAACCTGCCAGTCCGCAAACGGCCCCTTAGACGACGGTCGACCCGGCGTCACCACTGCTCATTAACCTCATGCTGCGAGGCTTGCAGCATCGCTTGGCTAGTGCTCGAAATCAGCGATGAGATATTTCCGGGAACTCGCCGACACGGAGCCGACGCTTGTTCATTCGCCGATGATCCGGGGCATCGAGAAGACGCTAGCCTTTGTCGCAGAAAACGGTCCGATCGGCCTCACCAAATCCGGTGGCTTGAAGCGGCATTTCGTCGAGTGGGCGGCTGAAGCCTTCGATTGGCCGGACCATCGACCAGCGGATCTCTACGCGGTGAACAAGGTTCTCAACGAACTCGACTTCTATCCATTGGTGGAGCTTCACGATGTCATGCTGGCCATGAAGCTCGCCCGCCATTTCAAGGGGACGTTCCGTCTGACGGCGGAGGGCAAGGGCCTGGTGGGGTGCCCAGGCAAACTGTTCGCGAGGTTGGCACCGTTCTACCTTCTGGAGGTCGATCACGGACGGTATTCCCGGTTTGGCGATGAGATGCAGATGCGGCATTGGGACATCTACCTCAATGTCATCAATGTCGAGGCTGACGCCGGCGCGACAGGTCTCGCACTGCGTTGCGCGCTTTTCGGTGAACCGGACCGGTCATCCGGCTACGACGAGATCATGAGCAGTTTCTGGGGGCAGGTGCTGCGACCTCTGTGCTGGCTTGGTCTCTTGGAGCGTATCGGGGACGGGTATCGCGGCGCTGATCAGACGTATGTCAAGACGCCGTTGTGGCGTTCAGCGATGCGCCTTGAAACCGATCGCCATCTCGTTCCGATTGTCGTGCATTAGCGACAGCTCTGCACATTCCAGGAGGATCAGGACGGTATGATGCCGTGAGAGGTTGGGGTGGTTTCGGGCGCATGAAGCCCGGGAAGTGAAGAGAGAGTTTTCCGGGCTGGTTCCTGCCAATCCGGAGACTTGCGATGACCCCTTCTGTTGCCGTGCTGCATGCTGCGCCACCCCTTGGCGTTCCTTCCCTTGCCACTCCTGCCCTTCCCTTTTCTACCCTACCCCTATCTGATCGCGGTGTGGCCCTGTTGGCGGCCGCGCGCACCTTGCTCAGCACCTTGGCAACGGGCGGCAAGATCGATGCCGGCGTGATGCGTGGCGCGATGGACGAAGCCTTCGGCGGATCCGATGCCGAAGGGCTCTGGTCCTGGAAAGAGGCCTACGAGGCGGTCGAGGCGGCGCAGGTCCTGTTCCTCCGGCAGTTCGGCAGGTCGATCGTCGCTGGTGGACGCTCCCCGGCCGACATCCTCTCCATCCTCGAGCGTCTTGGTACCCTCCTTCCGACCGAGACCCGACGCTCGGAAGCCTCGCAAGCGTTGCAGCAGTTTTCGACGCCGGTTGAGCTGGCGTTCGTTGCCGCGCTGGCTGCCAGGCTCTCCCCGGATGATCTGGTGCTCGAGCCTTCGGCCGGAACGGGGATGGTCGCGGTCCAGGCGGAGATCTCAGGCGCGAAGCTTCTGCTCAACGAATGGGCCGAGGATCGGCATGCGCTGCTGATGGGCTTGTTTCCGAGGGTTTCGGTCACTCGGCTCGATGGCGCGCAGATCCAGGATCGGCTCGATCTCGCGTTGCGCCCGAGCGTTGTCCTGATGAACCCGCCATTTTCGGCTTCGCCAATGATCGCTGGAAGGTACGCTTCGGCGACATTCGAACATATCCGCTCCGCCCTCGCGCGCCTCGAGCCGAATGGTCGTCTCGTTGCAATCACAGGCGAAAGTTTCTCGCCCTATAGCCGCTCCTGGCGTAGAGCCTTTGAAACGCTCCAGCAGACGTCCGTATTGCGTGCGACCTTCGCCCTTCGACGCGGCTTCTTCCGGCGGCACGGCACGGATGTCGAAAGCCGGTTGACGGTGATCGACAAGGTTCCCGCGGTGAACCCGGCGCAGTTTCCGGTGCCGCTACCGCCGGCCACCAATCTTCGCGACCTCCTCGCTCTCGTGGAAGAACATGTTCCCGCGCGGGTTCAATCGCCGGTAATCCCCCTTCGCCCCCCTGTTGTGGCTTCGCCTGTTGCGGTGCCGTCAACACCTTCCATCTCTCGCCTCTCCGCGTTCGGCCGGAGCCGACGGTTGGCGCTCGATGAACCAGCGGCGAAGCAGATGACGTCGAGCGAGGAGGCGGGAGGTGGTCCCGCTGCAGCGCCGGGGTTGTTGACGGCATCAGCACGAGAACCATTAGATTTTACTGAATTAGATAGCGCTGATATCACGATCCCCACGGCTGAAGCGGCCCGCCCGGCCGCGGTTGCACTATCATCGTCATCGGGCGATTTGGGGCCGGAGACTGCCGCTATTGCGTCCGGGATCGCCGAACTTGCCTATGTCCCTCGCGACGAGGTGGCTTCTCCCGCGATGCCCATCGAAGCAGGGCTTTATGAGCCCTACGCGGTCCAATCGATTGTGATCGAGGGCGCAAAGCCGCATCCGACCGTGCTGGTGCAATCCGCTGCCATGGCGTCGGTGGCGCTTCCCCAGCTCTCCTACCGCCCACATTTGCCCAAAGCAGTCATTTCCGACGGGATGCTCTCGGATGCCCAGCTCGAGACCGTTGTTTATGCCGGGGAGGCCCATGGTCAGCATCTCGGAGGATATTGGCGCGTCAACGAGACCTTCGATGCGCTGGAAGCTGCGGCTGAAGGTGATGAGGTGGCCTCCCAGTTCCGGCGCGGGTTCTACCTCGGGGATGGGACAGGCGCGGGCAAGGGACGCCAGGTCGCGGGCATTGTCCTCGACAATTGGCTGAAGGGCCGACGAAAGGCGCTCTGGATCTCAAAATCCGACAAGCTTCTCGAAGACGCCCAGCGCGATTGGTCGGCCCTCGGGCAGGAGAAGCTCCAGATCGTTCCTCTTTCCCGGTTCAAGCAGGGCACTCCGATCGCTCTTCCTGAGGGGATCCTGTTCACGACCTATGCCACGTTGCGTTCGGACGAGCGGCAGGGCCCGGATGGCACGATCAAGGCGTCCCGGCTGAAGCAGATCATCGATTGGCTGGGCTCTGGTTTCGATGGTGTCATCGTCTTCGATGAGGCCCATGCCATGGCGAACGCCGCGGCCGAGAAGGGCCAGCGAGGCGATAAATCAGCTTCCCAGCAGGGGCGCGCCGGTGTGCGGCTCCAGAACGCGCTGCCGCAGGCCCGTGTGCTCTACGTTTCGGCGACAGGGGCGACGACGGTTTCCAACCTCGCCTATGCCTCTCGCCTTGGACTCTGGGGCTCAACGGATATGCCGTTTGCCACCCGGGAGGCCTTTGTCGAGGCGATGGAAGCCGGTGGGATCGCGGCCATGGAGGTGCTGGCGCGCGATCTGAAAGCCCTCGGGCTCTACACCGCCCGCGCCCTCTCTTATGCCGGCGTCGAGGTGGAGATGCTGGAGCATCTGCTCTCATCCGAGCAGATCCGGATCTATGACGCCTATGCGTCGGCCTTCGAGATCATCCATAACAATCTCAATGCTGCGCTTGAGGCCTCGAACATCACCGGCGAAGGCGGCAAATCCTACAACAAGAACGCGAA
>Ga0209570_1001229_pt1 | contig 15721 bp, 8 predicted proteins | sample EBPBio172007_DNA_FD_185861 | JGI IMG/M metagenome (GOLD analysis project Ga0209570, IMG submission 185861) | Wastewater treatment Type I Accumulibacter community from EBPR Bioreactor in Madison, WI, USA - Reactor 1_9/17/2007_ DNA (SPAdes)... | ecosystem: Engineered > Bioreactor > EBPR >... | reverse complement strand
AAAAATTATTAAAAAAAAAAAAAAAAGTTGAATAACTAGTATCAATACTATAAAAATATAAAAATATACTAATTAATAAATGAATTCAAATTAATTTTTTAGAAATTAAACATTGTTCTTTTTTAAATTTTGCTGTAATAAACAAAAAAATAAAAAAAATAGCAACAGAAAATTCAGTAACTAGCATCATTAACACTAAACCGTCAAAAGAAGCTGAAAATCCTCAAATAGCGAATAAACATAAATTAATAATAAAATAATATACTTTATATCGAAATGATGTAGCGGTGAATAAATTTCAAATAGCTATTGATATTAAAAAAACTAAAAAAAAATCAGACAAGTCTAAGTATAATCATTTAATAAAAAAAAAAGTGTTGATTGATAATATATTTTCAAAAATAGGCGTAAACATACTTTTATTACAAAACTCAAGCACCAAATATTGCTGTTACAAAAAATGTAGATGAACAAAACAAGTGAAAATATTCTCCTAAATAAAATAAAACAAAAAAAAACCCCCCGTATTCAGTGGTATACCCAGCAATTAACTCAGACTCCGCTTCAGCTAAATCAAACGGAATTCGGTTTACTTCTAGTAAAAGAGTTACTAACACTATTGGAAAAACTGGTAAAATTAATAATAAATGTCCAAGGTTACTATTTAATGATCCCAAAACTGCTAAACTTAAGTTATTTCCAGCTAAAGCTAGTAAAACAAAAAATAAATTTAATAAAATTTCTAAAGTAAAACTCATTATTACAACTCGAGACGATGATAAAATAGCATATTTGTTATTTGTTATATAACCAGCTAAAACTAAAAAATAAGAAAAAAAACCCGATAATACACCCATTCATAATAAATTGTATTCAATTTCACAAATTGCTAGATTAGGTGCTCAAATTAAATTAGCTCAAAATAAATAAACACAAATTAATAAAATTGCTGGAATTAACAAAAAAAGAGTTCGGTTTACTCGAGCAATAACTAAAATATGTTTAACAATTAATTTTACAGCATCCGCAATAAATTGTAAACGACCTCTATACCCTATATAATTAGGTCCAACTCGACGTTGTGTTAATGCTAACACTTTTCGTTCGATTAAAGTAACTGTTGCAATTAGCATTGTAAAAATTAATAAAAGAATAACAAATTTAACAAACATAGCTAAGCTTAAAAAAGTAGTACTAAATAATAAAAAAACTTTAGTCATATAATATTTTGTAATTTTTTTTGTGCATTATAATTAGGAACAAATGAATAAGCTCTATTTGTTAAATAAATATTAATAATTTTTCCTAAATAGTATGTACTTCGTTTATTAAATCTTGCGACAAGTGTATGTAAGTAGCTTAAAGATTTTTTTTCTAGTTTTGAATCTAAAATCATAAAATAAAATGCTAAAACACCTAACATTGTAATTAAATGTCCTGCCGTTGCAACACTTTGTCATCCCATATAGATTGCTGGAAAATCGTGTAATCGTCTTGGTAATCCAGAAAAACTTACTCAAAACAAAGGTAAAAATGTTGCTCATTGTCCTCCTGAATATAATAAAATATGAACATACCCAAATGTTCTAGAATATTTTACTTGAAAAAAGTTAGGAAAATAAAAATAAAATCCAACAAAAATTGATGTTACTACAGCTCCTGATAACATTAAATGAAAATGCGCAACAACATATAGTGTATCGTGCATTGAAATATTTAAGCTAACGTGTGATAATCACATACCTGTAAATCCAGCCACTAAAAAAAATAAAATAAATGAAATAACAGAAATAAAAACTAAATCATTTTTAAGAGCTCCATTAACTAAAGTAAATGTTCAATTTACAACTTTAATTGTTGCTGGCATAGAAATCATAATAGTTACAGTACTATAAAGTGCTCGGCTACGATGGTCTAACCCAATTAAATACATGTGATGTCCTCACACTAAAAACCCCATATAGTTCATAATATAAATAGCTCAAACTAAATGATGTTTAGATGCAACTCGTCGAAAGTTAACAGTAGGTATAACGGAATTAACAACTCCAAAAGCAGGAATAACTAAAACGTATACTTCAGGATGTCCAAAAAACCAAAATAAATGATGAAAAAAAACAGGATCTCCACCGTAAGCAAAATCAAAAAAAGAAGTTTGTCAGTGTCGATCAAACGCTAACATTAACATAGCTGAACCTAAAACTGGAGTAATAACTGCTAATGCTCGTAACATTAATAAAATAGTTATTGATATAAAAGGTAATAAAATTCGTCGATTTCGTAAACCTGGAATAGCTAAAGTTCGTCGTGTTGCTAATAGATTTACTAATGAAATAGTTGTACTAATACCCGCAAAATATACACCTAAAATAAGCATATCCTGAACACCCACTCCTGTAAATTTAGTTTTTGATGAAAATGGAGTAATAAATGTTCACCCCGCAACTGTTTGTGTAGAACTAGTACATTTTACGATATGTCTTTTTTGACGTTTTAATAATTTTGCGTTAGTTACAAGAAATCAAAAAGCATCAGGAAATGCATAAACATATTTTCATAAAAATAATTTTCAAGAAGTAGTGTTGCTATAATTTAAAGTTCCTCCAAAAAAATAATTAAAATAATATTTAAAAAAATTTTCACGTTTAAACTCTTCTGAAGCAGTGAAGAGATAATTTGTTGTTTCTACTCGTGGTTGTTGATTAAAATCATCTCGCATTCAAAATTTTAAAAAATGATCAGCTTGTTTAGTAGTAAAATAATTTGCAGTTTTATCATAACTTGTTCAACATAAAGTTCGTAAAAATCCAATTTTTGCAATTAATAAATATCCACAAGGTTGGATTCAAAAACCTAAACTATTTAATCTTGGAAATGCAACATCTTTACTTCCTACATGATAAGGTAATAAATAATTAGCAAATCCTCCAAAAAAAATAGGTACTACTACAAAAAAAATCATAATTAACGCGTGTGCTGTAATAACTTGTAAATATTTTAATGAATCACCCCCAAAAAATGGACTTCCAGGATATGCCATTTCAATTCTAATTGCAGTAGCTAAAACTGCCCCTGACATTCCAGTAACTAAACTAAAATAAAAGTAGTTTAAACCCAATCTTTTATGATTAATTGTATATAAATATTTTTTAACTAATTGCCGAGCAATAAAAAAAATTTCATAACACTGTTTAAATAAATCGGTACTACCAATTAATTTTATATTTCAAAATGAGCGTAAAGCAAACATGTAATAATTAATTCTTGAATAAAATTTAAAGTAGTCATTTCATTAGATGCGGTAAAAAATCAATAATACGCTGTTTCACTAAAACGTTTAATAATAAATTTTCCCCATTGTGCGTTAAATAAAATATTTAAAAAAAATAAAATTAAAACATTTTGGCTGCTTAAACCTAATAAAATATAACTAATTTGACGTTTTTCATATGTTTTCATTACTACGAATAATCATGATAAATAAATAAAAATAAAATGTCAATATTTTAAAATTAAAGCTATTAAAAAATATTGTTGTTTAGTTCTGATTCGAGGAATTTCAATTTCTAAACTTCATAGTAATTGTTCAGCATCATATACTCAGTAATTTTCATAAAATGATGTTAAAATATAATAAACTTGATAATTTTCTAATAAATAAATATATGTATAACAAAGAGTCATAACTCCTAAATGAAATACTTGTTGAGTACTTTTAAAAGTTGGTAAAGCTAATAACAAATATAAAGTATAAAAAAAAATAAATAATAATAATAAATAAGATTGATAACTTGCCGTTAACGATGGTAAAAATTGTTGATTTAAATTACTCTCATCATACATATAAACAGGTTCAGCTGAACTGTTTAAATAATAATAAAAAAATAAACTAAACATAAACCCTTCAATTACCCAAAAATAGGTATTTGTTCGTTTTCAAAATCTTTGTATAGAAGATGTAAATTTTCCAAATCTATATCTTTTTAAAAAAAAATTAAATGAACTAAATAACCAAAACGCTAAAAATCCAAAAACAGCTCAAACACCCGACTGTCGTAAAAAATCAACTGAAAAAAAATCTAATAAAATAATAAAAGCAATTAGACTTAATATTAATGGTAAAACAATTGATCTAATATTTTTATAAACCCCCAGCAGGCTGGTAATAAATAGAGCGGGGATAGTTATGTTTATTCTAAAACTACTAATATTTTTTTTATTAAAAAAAATATTTTTTAAATTTCAGAGATAAACTGGAACAAAAATTACTGTATTAGTTAAAAATTTATTTAAAAGTAATAAATATTGTAGTAGATAGTTATAAAAATTTTGAATCAATTTAAATGTTGATTTAATAGTAATTTTATTTAAAATTAATAATCAATAACTTGAACGTTGTTTTTCTAATCTACTAAATAATTGACTTGTTGAATTAGAAGAAAAAAATGTTAAATATGTCATTATTTTTAGCATATTATATTTAACTCGTTGTTGATATTGATAAAAATTTAATATATTGAAATTAATAAATTGAGTTAAACGTTTAAAAACGTGGTCATACACTGTTTTGTTTCGTCTTTTAAAACTTGTGTAAATAAATGGTCACATAAATTTACAAAAGCGAATAAAAGTTTTTAATTTACGAATAGCATCAATTGCTAATTCTGTTACAATAGCAGAAAATGGTAGATGTTTTCGATCTAAAAAATAGCATACTAATCGTATGATTTTTAGATTTAATCATGTACAAAAAATAATCATAAATATTACATATACAAGATCGTAAACTGACATGTTACTAATGGTTGTTATTTAAATAACAAACTGGGAAAATAGGAATCGAACCTATGATGTCAGTTTTGAAGACTGAAGTTTTACCATTAAACTATTCCCCATTTATAGATTATAAATATTATAAATTTTTAGTAAAAAATTGATTTAATAAAGTTATTTTTTTAATATTAAAAAATAAACTTGATAAAACAATTAAACTAATAAATTGTCTTTTAATTTGAGAAACGTAAGAGTGTTTAGTATTAAAAAAATGTGCGTTTAATACCGCCAACTCTAACCCAAATCATACAAAAATACTCAACACTCAAACACAAAATAACGGTGTCATAACATCGTTAAAAATTGCTAAAGAAGTAATTGAAGTTGAAGTTGTTTCTAAATTTGTTGAAGTAAATAAAAAGTTACAGAAATTTCCAAACATAGATACATAAATTTATTCCACCCACAGATTCTTCTACGGGTACCTTGTGTCAACTTAACTCAAATTACCTATAACCTAGTCAGAAGCGTTGTCTGTCTTTAAAGTGAAATCTTATCTACTTTACTAATACCAGTATGTCGTTATTAATATTTTAATTTAATTTCTAAAAAAACTTTTTAGTTTAAGATAGTATACTATCAAAAAAGACTACATAACTTAGTTACGACTTTACGAGACTATAAACTTTTCGAGTGTGATGGGCGGTGTGTGCAGGATTAGTTTATTAATTCATCATGACATACTCATTCACGACTACTAATGATTTCACCTTTACTACCTCAAGTTTCAGAGATAATTCGGAACTACGGTAATTTTTTGAGATCACTTCAGATTGCTCCTTTGTTGCTCTTTGTTTTTACCTTTGTAACACGTGTGTTGCCCAGTCTATAAAGACCGTGAGGACTTGACGTCGGCTAGTGATTTTCTTAGTAAATTAAAGAAGTATTCCCTTCAATTTTCTAAAAAATAACAGATAGCTAAATTTACTAATGAATTAGTAAATTAAATCGTAGGTTACGCTCGTCGATAGAACTTAATCTTAGATTGCAAAATACGAGCTGACGACAGCCATGCAATACCTATTTAAATTAATTGTATGTATTACATATTTAATATTTCTTTTAATTTATTAAAAAAACTGGTAAGATTCTACGTGGATTATCGCATTAAACCACATGTTCCACCATTCGATCTAATCCCCGCCAATTCTGTTAACTTTGAGTTTTGCAACTATACTCGCCAGGCGGGTTGCTTAGCGTAAACGTTTAACAACCATCATTTACAGTGAGGATTACCAGGGTCTCTAATCCTAATCACGCCCCTCACTTTCATACCTCAGCGTCAGAAAATATAAGTTAGGCACATTAGTACACCGACAGACAAGCTTGGGTTATTGCATTTTATCGCTATCCAAGACAATCCCCCAACTTTATATTTACTCTAGAATATTAATATAAGAAAATCCATCTACGATTGAATTCAGTCAAATCTTTTATATATCCCACCTACGTATCCTTTACGCCCAATCATGCCGAATAACGCTAATCACTCAGGTATTACCGCGGCTGCTGGCACCTGTATTAGCCATGACTTCTCATGTGTATACCCTCACATTGCTCACACACGTATAAACTTTACGGAATTCCTTCTTCATTTCCGCTAAGTGGCAGGTCATGCTTTCGCACATTGCCTAGTATTCTTTACTGCTGCCATAAGGTGAGGTGTTTCCATACCCCATGTGGTTGACCCTTCTCTCAAATCAACTAGAGATCGTTGGCTCGATGTCTCGAATACCTAATCCCCCATGCTGAAACTTAATATACGCATATCGCTCTTAGTTATTAACTGATATATTATTGTTTTACACATGTTTACTCACCACGACGCCAGAGTTATATTTTTTAATAAACCTACTAACTAATCAACTCTTAAACTTGCATGTATTAGACACTTAGCCCGCGTTAACTCCAAGCCAAGATCACACCTATAATTTTAACTCTTAACCTATATCTTTTATCATTTATATCTAAATTTAATATCTTGTGTATTAACAATTTGTTGGTTGTTTTTAAGAACTTGTATTCTATGTAATCTTTTTATTCCTTTATGTTGTCATCAAACTAAAAATTGTTCAAATGGTAGTGCACAAATTCGGATTGGCATATGATGGTGATACCGACCACAAATTTCTGCACATTGACCATAGTAGAATCCTACGTTATCTATATAAAAAGAGTGATGTGTGGAACGACCTGGCACACAATCTAATTTTATTCCCAATCCTGGAATAAATCATGAGTGTACTACATCATATGAATTAGTTACAACTGTTAAATTTACATGAGCTGGTAAAACCAGTGTTCTTTTTGTACGTAATAGACGACGCGCTAAATTAACAGGAACTAATTCTGATCGTTTTCGTGCGGCTACAACCATACGTTGATAACTAAAGTCTTCTGATGTTGTATTTTCAAGTGGTTTAATAAGTGTTGATTTAAGAGTAAAAGGACTTGTTTTTATTATAGTTTTTTTTTGAAATGTAATAGGATCGTAGCTAACTTGTCCAATAAAACTATATTTTTTTAATCGTTTATATTTTTTTTGTCTATAACCTCATAAAGGAGCTCCATCTTCTGTTTTTACTGTTAAATCTATATCTTGATTAAATTTTGAAACAAATAATAAAGGTTTATCTAATGTTTCTTGTGTTGTTAATAATTCAAGATTATGTTTATTTAAAGTTCCTTTAATAATTGATAAAGAACGATGTGCGTTTACTGATTCTAACATATTCATTGTTACATCATAGGTTAAATCTACTAAAGGAAATTCATAATAACCAAGTTTTGGTGCAATTTGTGTGAATGATAAATGATAGTTAGTTGCATTAGTTTTTCAAGATAAAAAATTTACTGGATTTGTGATTAAAGTTTGATTTTCATAAGTTTTTACAAAAATTTTTTCTTTTTCTAAATAACTTAAATATAATTCTTTATACTCTAATTGTGATCCTAATTGTAAAGCTTGATAATAAGAATCTGCACAGTATGATTCGCTAGGAGTTGTAATAAATCAGTTGTTGTGTCCAATATTTTTAGGTGCTGTTAAAATATTATAGGCTGCTGTTCCATCAAATTTATATACTCAATATCATTGTTTTCCTTGAACTCTAAGAGTAAATAAGGAACTTTCGTTTTGTCATTCAATCATTCGTAAAATAAAATTAGAATTAACTAAAATATTAATACATCAGCTTAAAGGAATTAAAGCAACAACAAAATCTCCCCATTTTCCATGACCTCGAGTACTTGTATTTATAATAGGATTAAATTGCATGGTTCGTTTATGCACTAAACGAATAATAATAAAAAAATATAAAGATCAAAATAAAGAAAATCAAAATCATCATCAATACTGTCATTGTGATAAATGAATTAAAATATCTGATTTGTGTGTTGAAAAACCAAAATTAAAATTAGTTAAAGACGACGCTTCACTCATTATGTAAGCTCACATATAAAATTTTAAAAAAATTAAACTAATAATACTATAAATAATAGCTGTTTGAATATTTAAATTTAGAACGGACGCTTTATTAGTTAAAATAATTAAACTTGCCGCCAAACCTAAATAAAAACTATAAAAAAAAATATAATAAACGCTATATACTATTTCAGTATTTAATATGCTAGCTAGCGTGTTATTTTCATGTAATGAAGTAATCGCTAGTGGAAAATAAATAGTTAAAAAATTAAATAAACTACTAAATAAAAGTGAACTTACTAAAAGAACACCAATTGCAAATAAATGATTTATACGAATAAGTGATCAGTTTGTAGGGTTATTTAAAGATGTTTTAGCTAAATAAACTCTACTTATTAGTTTAATATTTTTATAAAAATCAAATAATAAATAAAAATTTAATCGGTAAAAATAAATTAAACTTGTTTGTGCTGCTAAAAATAAACACGCAATACTATAAAAAAACGATATATCTAAATATAAAATTTTAAAAAAAAAATATTTATATAAATATCCAATAGTAAAAGGTAAACCACATAAATTTGCACTGCATAAAATTAAAACTAATGCGTTAGCTGAAAAAGCTTTTAAACCCCACCCCATTCATCTAGTATCTTGAGTCCCAAATACTCTAATGAATGTACCAACACAATAGAATGTTGCAGCTTTAAATATTCCATGTAAAAATAAATAAATTATAGTTATATAAAATTGTCCTAAACAAGCTAATACTCATAAAAATCCGCAATGACTCATAGTTGAATAGGCTAGTAATTTTTTAACATCTGTTTGTGCTGCTGCCACTAACCCACCATAAAGTGCAGTAATACTTCCTAAAAAAATAGCATAATCATGTCAAATAGATAATTCTATTAAATAAGAAAATTTACACAATAAATAAACTCCAGCAGAAACTAGAGTTGCAGAATGAATTAATGATGACGCGGGTACCGGTGCTTCCATAGAATCTGGTAATCACAAATGTCCCAATAATTGGACTGATTTAATCGAACAACACAATATTAATAATAAAACAACAAGTTGAAATAATTGATGTTGAAAAATATCAGAATACAGACAAATATAAAATAGTGTTTGACAATCATCACTACCAGTTAAATAAAATAATCCAGCAAAAGATCCTAATAAACAAACATCGCTAAACAAATTAAAAATAAAAGCTTTATAACTTGATTTTAAAGTTGCTCGTCTATTTGATCAAAAATTTATTAAAAAAAAAGAAGTTAATCCAATTAATTCTCATCCTAAAAATAATGTAAATAAATTATTTGCTAAAACAAGAATTAACATACTGGCTATAAAAGCATTAAGTCAAAAAATAAAAATATTTTCGTTTGCTTCACCTTTAAAATAGGTTAATAAATAAAAATTTGTACTTCCTCCAATTAAAATTACAAGAGTAGCAAAACTATAACTTAAAGGATTTATTGAAAAATTTAATGATAAGGGTATAGTTGCTATACTTGTTGTCAAATTTGTTGTTATTCACGAATATGTATTATTGTAAATAAAAATAAATTCAAAATTATATAAAAAAATTATTAATATTGTCAATAAACAAACACCACAACTAAAAAGATAATTAAGTGATGAAATATAACGTGAAGTGATAGAAAATGTGACTAAAAGCCCAGCATAAACACAAAATAGTAAACTAGCGGAGGTTATGTCAAACATAAAAATAGTAGGTAAAATCATAAAAATAATTTAATTTTTGTAAAGTAAGTTTTGAATTAAAATTTGTTGATTTAACTTTATCTGCCTGTTTAATTCTAAATTTTTGATAAAATTTTCTAGTTGATTTGCGTTTACTTACGGTAAAAAATATTAATGTTAAACTAATCATGTGTTAAGTTTATGCTTGTAAAAGAGCTCTTTTATTAAAAAAATATTTTTCAGAAGATTCTAGAGTAAAAGCTGTATATAAAAAAAAAAATAATCAAAAAGAAAGTGCAAAATAAACACTTAATTGTGCTATAAAAATAATTGTTGAATGACCTAAATAGTATAGATAAAGACCATATGTAGAAATTAAAGTTATAACTGCTTCTGATCAGTAATAATTAGATAAATCAGTAGTTAAAGTAGTCACTGGAGCTAAATTAGCATAAATAAATTCATATAATTCAAAAAAAGTAAAAAAAATAAAAATAAAACGCATGTTTTGAACAATAAAACGTAAAAAAATAATTGAAACAGAAACAATGTCTAAAATTGCTTCGTAAAAAATACTTCTGCTTCGTCCATGTCCTCGTACATATGTTACAAATGCAATTCCAAAATTTTTTAAAACTGCGGCTGGAATAACAAAAGCAGCGCTAGTAGATAAAATTAATAATGATAAAATTCATGAAATGTGATTTAATAAAACTGCACTAAATAAAGTAAATAAAAAAAATCAAATAATTACAGCAGCAATAATTAAAAAAAAAAATAATGCGTCATCAGCAGCTCCCATTTCTTCTTCTAGATCTCCAAAATAAGAAAATAATGTAAAATTAATATCAAAACTACTTGAAATAAATTTAAAAGTTTTTAATCCATATGCAGCTGAATAAAAAATAATTAACCCAAACATTAAAAAAATAATATTTGCCGAAAATAAAAAAGAACTAAAAGAAGAAAAATAAAAATTAGTGATTATTTCATTAGCTGGAGTTGCTGTTTGTAAACCACTTAATAATGTTGTTCATTTTTCTGAAATAGCTAAGCTTGATTCAAAAAATGATAAAATTGATAAATTAGAAAAAGAAATGTTTGTAAAACTTAACATTTAAATCAAACTTTTAGATGTATTAAAAAAATGAGGTACTCGTAGAATTGTTGTTCCATAATAAAAATAAATAAATGAGTAAGCTAATAAAGAAGCCCCGTTTCCACCTAAACGATTAAAAAATCGACCAAAAGGTAAATACGAAAAAGTATAATAAATTGCACACAATGCTACTGCATATCAAACTAAATAATAATAAGAACGAACATCAAAATTTTCGGTTGCAAATAAATTTTTTCGAGTTACTAGACCAGCTAATCAATAAACACTTAAAATTACTGAAGTAATTCCGGTTACTGAACAAAATGTTGCTGCTCGTAAAATATTAGGTTGAAAATAAAAAATTAAAAAAAAACATGCTAATCCAGCTAATCCTGTATAATGAAAAGGACAAGCTACTAATCAACCCATATATGGTCTAAAATATCAGTGCGGTGCAACTCCAAAAAATCGCACATCTGTTACCATGCCGACATCACCTCACATAAATAATTCATAATTTAAAGCTTCTGGTTCAGTATAAATAAAAATACATGCAATCATTAAAATTCATAAACAAGTTAAAAATTGTCCAACTTCATTAATTAAAACTTCATCAAATCAGTTTAATTCTTGTACTAATCCAGTTGTTGCAGATTCATTTTTTCAATCATAATGCATATCTAATCCGTGGTAAACTCCTAAATAAGTTACAAATAAAGCTAATGTATAATGTGCATAAGCTAAACGAGTTACTGTATCTGAATTTAAAGAAGCATCTGGAAAAATTATTCAATATAGTTTACCAATAAATAAACATACAGTATTAAATGCGTTGACTGCAATTGTTAAAGTGACATCGCTTAAATGAGTACAACAAAGTACTAACCCAAAAAATATAACCCCTTGCATTAATAAAAATAAAATTGCTCCACTTTTTCAAGCAAATTCTTGTTCAAAATTATTTGCTCCAGTATAAAATTTTCGAAATAAATGAGCAAATAAAAAAATTACAACTAAATCTACACCCCGTTCATGCATTCAAAAAAAATCATCGGTGTATAAATTTTCTGAATCTTCTTCTTCTCTAGCTAAAGGAATATACATAGATTCAGGGATTAATGAAACACTTAGTGCAATACCAGATAAAACCTGATTTACAATAGTTAATAATAAAAAAAATCCAATTAACGCTGGCAGCTCATGAAACGATACTGTTAATCGGGTAAAATATTTAATTAAATATAAGTGAAGTTGTCGCAATGCCATAAATTTAAAAATAAACTACATAAGATTTTTAGATGTATTAAAAAAATGAGGTACTCGTAGAATTGTTGTTCCATAATAAAAATAAATAAATGAGTAAGCTAATAAAGAAGCCCCGTTTCCACCTAAACGATTAAAAAATCGACCAAAAGGTAAATACGAAAAAGTATAATAAATTGCACACAATGCTACTGCATATCAAACTAAATAATAATAAGAACGAACATCAAAATTTTCGGTTGCAAATAAATTTTTTCGAGTTACTAGACCAGCTAATCAATAAACACTTAAAATTACTGAAGTAATTCCGGTTACTGAACAAAATGTTGCTGCTCGTAAAATATTAGGTTGAAAATAAAAAATTAAAAAAAAACATGCTAATCCAGCTAATCCTGTATAATGAAAAGGACAAGCTACTAATCAACCCATATATGGTCTAAAATATCAGTGCGGTGCAACTCCAAAAAATCGCACATCTGTTACCATGCCGACATCACCTCACATAAATAATTCATAATTTAAAGCTTCTGGTTCAGTATAAATAAAAATACATGCAATCATTAAAATTCATAAACAAGTTAAAAATTGTCCAACTTCATTAATTAAAACTTCATCAAATCAGTTTAATTCTTGTACTAATCCAGTTGTTGCAGATTCATTTTTTCAATCATAATGCATATCTAATCCGTGGTAAACTCCTAAATAAGTTACAAATAAAGCTAATGTATAATGTGCATAAGCTAAACGAGTTACTGTATCTGAATTTAAAGAAGCATCTGGAAAAATTATTCAATATAGTTTACCAATAAATAAACATACAGTATTAAATGCGTTGACTGCAATTGTTAAAGTGACATCGCTTAAATGAGTACAACAAAGTACTAACCCAAAAAATATAACCCCTTGCATTAATAAAAATAAAATTGCTCCACTTTTTCAAGCAAATTCTTGTTCAAAATTATTTGCTCCAGTATAAAATTTTCGAAATAAATGAGCAAATAAAAAAATTACAACTAAATCTACACCCCGTTCATGCATTCAAAAAAAATCATCGGTGTATAAATTTTCTGAATCTTCTTCTTCTCTAGCTAAAGGAATATACATAGATTCAGGGATTAATGAAACACTTAGTGCAATACCAGATAAAACCTGATTTACAATAGTTAATAATAAAAAAAATCCAATTAACGCTGGCAGCTCATGAAACGATACTGTTAATCGGGTAAAATATTTAATTAAATATAAGTGAAGTTGTCGCAATGCCATAAATTTAAAAATAAATTAAAATAAAATCCATATTTATATGAATCAGTAACTGTAGTAATCATGCGATACTGCGGACCTTCGCTTAAAATAATTGCTAAATTTTTAAAAAAAACTTGACTACCTGTGGTTCCAATAAAATATAAATCTTGTACAAACATATTAAAAGCTAATCAGTATTCACCTGCAAAAATATAAGATTCGTACGGAGTACAGGTAATTAATAATTTTAAACAATTAAAATATGCTAAAAACATACCCTTTAAAAAAAACCAAGCGCATTCATAAAATAAAATTAGATAATCTCGTCCATACACTATTAAATAACCTAATCATAAAAAACGCATTTCTTCTGTAGTTGCTCAATAAATAATAATAATTATACTAAAAATAAAAAATAAAAATAAAAATACATAACTTAATTTTTTTTGTTTTAATTTAATAATAATAAAAGTAAATAAACTTATTACTATTAAAAATGTTAACAATAAAATTAAAAGTATATGTCACTCAATAATAAATGTTTTTATATCGGTTAAATGTAAGCTCACTTTTGTTTAGAAGTTTTATTTTGTTAAAAAAATTTCATTAAGGTATAAAATTTTAATTTTCAAGCTATTATTTACTGTTTATTATATAAAGATTGATATATTTTATTTTATTTTAAATAAATAGTTAAAATTAAAATTAACTAGTACTATTTATAACACTCTATTTCTAATTATTTAAATATTTTTAAAAAAGTATTTACTTATTAATAATCTTTATTAAATTTTTTAAGCAAATACACTAAATTTATATACTTGGTAGCACAAACTTTATTTATTTTACTCTAATTAATAAAGTTTGTTTAAATCTAATAAAAATTAAAAATATTATTATTAATATCAACCCCAACATTAATAATATTTTTATTTTAATTAATTAAAAAAAATATTAATTTTATTTCAATCTTAAAAACTTATTCATTTTAAGGTTTTGCACTAGTTATTTAATTAAATAAATTAAAATTTATTCTCAGCATTTGTATTATTTACTTTTTATAATTTTACTATCTATATATTATTATTAATTATTTATAGTTAAAAAATAAATATATTTAATTTCTACTTTAACAAATAAATTTTAAACTTTTTCTTGAAGTTATCTGTTTAAATTAGAAATTAAATATATTTTTTTTTAATTTTTATAAATATTTAATTTTATCTACGGTTATATATTATTTTATTTCTTTTTAATTTTTCTCTTGAATTTATCGGTTGTCAAAAAACTTTTAAACTTTGGCTCTTATATATAGTTTGCCGGTGTTTAGCTCGCACTAGTTACGCACCTGCACGAAGTGTCTTTCTTTAGTTGTCGATTTTTACCTGCTGTTTTTTAGAGAGGATTAGTGTTTGTGCATAAACTTGGCATCGGGTAGCTCATCTTTTTTAACTCTTGAAATTGCTTGGTCTTGGCTCTTATATATAGTTTGCCGGTGTTTAGCTCGCACTAGTTACGCACCTGCACGAAGTGTCTTTCTTTAGTTGTCGATTTTTACCTGCTGTTTTTTAGAGAGGATTAGTGTTTGTGCATAAACTTGGCATCGGGTAGCTCATCTTTTTTAACTCTTGAAATTGCTTGGTCTTGGCTCTTATATATAGTTTGCCGGTGTTTAGCTCGCACTAGTTACGCACCTGCACGAAGTGTCTTTCTTTAGTTGTCGATTTTTACCTGCTGTTTTTTAGAGAGGATTAGTGTTTGTGCATAAACTTAGCATTGGGTAGCTCATCTTTTTTAACTCTTGAAATTACTTGGTCTTGGCTCTTACATATAGTTTGCCGGTGTTTAGCTCGCACTAATTACGCATCTGCACAGAATATTTTATAAAGGACTGGGTAATAACAAAATTAGATTGAGTAGTATTAGATAATTCGCTGTACAATACTTAATAGCTAGCAAAAAATAGTGCAAATTCAAGGTTGGTCAGCTTCGAGAGATTATACAGCTGTGTGCATAGTTTTTTATAGTGCTGATCTTTTAGTTATATATATTATAATAATATTATTTAATATATATAATTTATATATATAATATATATTGTATATATATATATTATATATATATTATATATATAATATATA
>Ga0209570_1001221_pt1 | contig 15848 bp, 21 predicted proteins | sample EBPBio172007_DNA_FD_185861 | JGI IMG/M metagenome (GOLD analysis project Ga0209570, IMG submission 185861) | Wastewater treatment Type I Accumulibacter community from EBPR Bioreactor in Madison, WI, USA - Reactor 1_9/17/2007_ DNA (SPAdes)... | ecosystem: Engineered > Bioreactor > EBPR >... | reverse complement strand
TCACGGCAGTTGACGGGGATGGGGGTTTTACATCCCCGACGGCTGCCTCACGGCGAGTGCGGGGTCTGGGGCAGCGCCCCAGGATCTGGTCGTCTGCACCGCTCTTGCCCGACTCTCATCAATGATCAGGCAGCACTTGATGCGTGGCGCCTATCCGCCGCAACCATCACCGTACGTGAACATCGGAACATCAAATCGGCTGACCGCACTCAGCTGAGCGACGCCAATCTCGGTATCTGGTTACCGTTCCTCATTGCCGCTGGAATCAAGACAGCTCAGGGGTCGTCTACCGTCGCCATCATCACCACCGCCGGGCTGCTTGCCCCGCTCCTGGAGACCCTCGGGCTCGCTAGCGACACCCACCGGGCTTTGGTCGTGATCGCCATCGGCGCCGGGGCCATGGTGGTCTCCCATGCCAATGACAGCTACTTCTGGGTGGTGACCCAATTCTCCGGTATGGACGTGAAGACCGGCTACAAACTCCAAACCTTGGGTACCTTGGTTCAGGGGTCGGTGGCGGCGCTCGCGGTCTACCTGGTGTCGATCATGGTTCTGTAACGCGATTGGCGGAGACTGAGCTTCCCCCGAAATTCCTCCTTCAAGGGTGAAGTAGAATTCAATCACTTTCCTCACACGAAACAGAAACGCAAGTCATTGTTTTTTAGAGCGCCTGGCCCGCGCGCGGGGTTGGGAGGCTGATTAGCAATGAACCTCAGCCACCCACAAATCGAACGCTACCGTAGCGGCCGGCAAATGCGGTCGCTGAGCAGTCTTGCCGGCGCACTGCTGGTGGCAAAGGGCTAGCGCGGCGCAAACCTGTTTCGTCGTGCCCGGAGTGCGCCTTGCGGCGATTCACACAATCGGGCTGGTACGCGGCGGGCGAATCGACAATGCAGGGGTAGTCGACAATACTTGTCGGCCAGGATGCAGGGTCCGTTCGCTGAACGCGTGCGGGCATTTTTTAGAGGCTGTTGAAATGGATACGCGTTACCTCGATGACCTGCACGCCGGCCAGCGCTTCGAGAGCTGTGGCATTACGCTGACGGAAGCCGAGATCATCGACTTCGCCTGGCGTTATGATCCTCAGCCCTTTCATATCGATGCGAATGCGGCGGCCGAATCGCCCTATGGCGGCCTGATTGCCAGCGGTTTCCAGAGCCTGGCCGTGTGCTTCCGCCTGTTCATCCAGAGCGGAGTGCTGGCAGAATCGAGTCTGGGTTCGCCGGGTATCGACGATCTGCGCTGGCTGGCGCCGGTCCGCCCGGGCGACACCTTGCACAGTGTCGTCGAAGTGCTCGACGTCCGGCCCTCAAACTCGAAGCCCGATCGCGGCATCGTGCGCATGAAATATCAGGCGATCAACCAGCGTGGCGAGGCGGTGCTCGCTTTCATCGTCAACCACCTGCTGCGGCGACGGCTGAGCTGAAGGTGACGATTGCCAGCAGAAGGTCGTCAGCGGAATTCACCTTGCCCGTCGGCGGTCGCGAACAGCAGGTGACGGGAACAAAGCTCATGGGCATGATCCGGCCAGGAGCAGTTGTATAGCCAGAATCGCTATTCGGGCACCTTATCGGCCGCTATTTCCTCCCAAAGCGGCGTCAGGATTGAAGGAAGTTAAGGCGGCGGCTCAGGCGAAACGCCTTTGGGCTTGGGCGCTGTTGAACGGTTATGGAAATCTTTCCATAACCGTTCCGTTGCTCCCCAAACCACAGATCGGCCGCCTTGCGTGCGAAAAAGCCTCAAAAACGGCTATTAACCCCGTTTGTCGTCGCGCATCGCGAAAAACTATACCACCTCGTGGGATTGAATCCGACAGCCTGCAACCCTTACACAACAGGCAAAGATCGTAGTCTCACCGACAAAAAGCCACACACGAAACGCTGGCCTCGATGACGATCAATTCGAGACCGGTAAGCTTAGTCTGCGTCGCGTCCCCGGTTACGACCAACTCCGTCGTAAGCTTGTGGGTGCGCCTATTCGACTCGCAGGGGCAGGGTGGCGAAACCACTGCCGGGGTACACGGCGCCGGTGGGCGGCCTGTCCGGGATCGGGTCGATGCGGGTCGTGCACCCGAGTATCTCCTCCATCGCCACGCGCATCTCCATCCGAGCCAGAGGGGCGCCTGGGCAGACGTGGATTCCCGCGCCATATAGCAGGTTTGCGGTCTGGTCGCGGTCCGGCCGATAGGCCTCCGGTTCCTCGAAAACACGACCATCGCGGTTGGCAGAAATCCAGATCAACGAGAGCCGTTCGCCCGCCGCGATCTTCCTGCCACCGATTTCCACCGGACGCGTGGTGATCCGGCGGTTGGACACCAAGGGTCCGTGAATCCGGAGAATCTCTTCGATTGCGGCGGGCAGCAGGGAGGGCTGTGTGCGCAGCTGCTGCTGCAAATCCGGGTGTTGCGCGAGGTAGTGAACCAGGATGCCCAGCGCTGCCGAAATCGTCCCGACCTCGCCGACGGTCCAGTTTCGCACGATGCTGACGATTTCCTCATCACTCAACGGTCGCCCCTGTACCTGTTGCCGAAGCAGCGAACCGGTGATGTCGTCGCTGGCCGGTGCACCAGCCGCGCGCCGGATTTGCAGCAACTCGTGGACGTAGCCCTCGAATTCCCGGGCGATCTCCGCCATCGCCGGCCGGTCCTGCGCAAAAGTCGCCTGATGATTCTTCTGCGTCCAGAGACGCAGCGGTTCGCACATTTCGGGCGGCCAACCGAGCGAGGCAGACTGAATCCGTACGGCGAACCAATGGGCGAAGTCGCCGATGAACTCCAGCTCATCGCCCTCCAGCAGCGATTGAAGACGCTTCGCGGCGATCTCGCGACATTGCGGCTCGAACGCGTCTACACGTTCCGGCCGGAAAAATTGCTCGATCATCCGTCGGTACTCGGTATGCTCGGGAGGATCCATTCCATCCGGAACGGAGAGATGTTTGGATGCGGCGTTGCTGAAGGTGTCGGGGTCCATCAGCACGCGAACGATATCCTCGTGCCGAAACACCGACCACTCAAGAAAATCGCTGTGCGCGACCGGACAGCGTTCGCGCATCTCGTCGTAGGCAGCTCGCTGATCACCCTGGACGGCGTCGGATTTTGGATCCCAATCCGCTTGCACCTTATCGTTCACGGTCATTCCCTCCTTGTCGTTCTCAAAGAAGCGTCCCCCGGAAGGGGCAGATCTTGGCGTTCGCTGTGCACAAGCCGTTCGTCAGGCCCCAAACAGAACGCCGTGCTTTGCTCGGCGCCGACGAACAGGTTCCAAATGCCGTGGACTGCGTCAACTGCCCGATTCGAAGAGCGGCTCAAATCCGGCCCACATCATCCGCTTACCGTCGAACGGCATCTCAGGCATTGCCTTCCACCGCTCGTCGGTTTCCATCTTTGTGGCAGCGGCTTCGTAGATGGCCTTGTCGGGCCATTCGATCCACGCGAATACGACCGTCTCGTCGTCCTTCGCCTTCACCGCGCGCTTAAAGTCGGTGACCTTGCCATCCGGTACGGAATCGCCCCAACACTCCACAATCCGAGTTGCGCCGTACTCTTCGAAAATCTCTGCTGACTTGGCAGCCATGTCGCGATAAGCATCCTTGTTTTTTGTGGGGACAGCCACCAAAAACCCTTGGATGTAACTCATGACACTTCTCCTATCATCGAGAATCGGCCTCGCCCCGGGAAGGGCATCACGGCGATACGCATCACTTTCACCGGTGACATCAGTTGCGTCCACGAAACGCCGCTTCGAGCGCGACGATATCGATCTTGTCCATTTTCATCATCGCCTGCAACGCACGCCCTGCTGCTTCGCGGTCGGTATCGCTGAGCAGCCGTGGCAGCGCTTGTGGCACGATCTGCCATGAGACGCCAAAGCGGTCCTTGAGCCAGCCACATTGCCCTGCGCGGCCACCTCCGGCGATCAACGCATTCCATAGCCGGTCGGTTTCATCTTGATCTTCAGTGAGCACCGATATCGAAACCGCTTCGGTGTGCTCGAACTGCGGCCCCCCGTTCAGCACCATGTACGGTGTGCCACCGAGCGTGAATTCCACCACTAGCGGCGGGCGGCCTGGGTTGGGGCTCACAATGTTTTCGATGCAACTGTTGGGCAGCAACGAGACGTAGAACAGCGCCGCTTCGTGACCCTGATTGTCAAACCACAGGCAGGTGCGAACTTTTGCGTTGAACTCCATTTCCGCCCTCCTCAAAGTGTTTTAGCGAGGGCTTCGAGCTGCCGCGCGGCGGCTGTCCAGCCGTCGTGGAAACCCATCTTCTCATGCACCTCGCGGTCCTGTGTCCGCCAATGACGGACCACCGCCCGATAGGCGGTCTTCTCCGGCCCCGCATCGGCTAGAGTGATTATCGAGGTCATGAACGGCTTTTCCGAAGGAAGCCACCCTGCGGAATAGGCGTCGGTGGTGACCAGGCGCTCCCTGGGAACGATCTCTAAATAGACGCCCGTGCTCGGAATTTCTTCACCCTCTGGCGAGCGCATTGTGACGTTCATTCGGCCACCGGGGCGCACGTCCAGATCGGCGTAGACCGTGCTCCAGGGTTTCGGCGTGAACCATTGTTTCAGGAGGTCGGACTCAGTCCAGCAGCGCCAAATCTTGGCCCGTGGCGCGTCGAGCGTGAGTTCTAGTTTCAGTTCGCGTGAATCGTCCATCGTCATTTCTCCTTTCTCTGAAACAGCAGGCCAATATAGCGGCGCAGATGGTCGATGCTGTCGGCCGCAATGGCGACATCGTTGCCTGCCTTGGCGAGCACGAACGCGCCTTGAATCACGGCCTGCGTATGCAGGGCGAGGCTTTCGGCACCCATCGGCAGCGTGACGCGGTGCTGCTTCTCCGCCGCGCTGATATCCGCCACAAGCGATGCAGCGTGACCGGTGATGCTGGCATTGCAGGCATCGCGAATCGCAGGGTGGGATTTGTAGGTCTCTTGCACCATGGTGCCGACAAGACAGGTGAACTCTGGCACCGCGCCTTGCAGGATCGACTTGCGGAAGTCGACATAGGCAAACACGCGGTCCAGAGGATCACCATGATCGTGATAGGGCGCGGCGGCGAAGAACGCCCCAGTCGTTTCCGACCAGTGTTCCGCTGCGGCGATCGCCAGCTCCTCTTTTGAACGGAAATGATGAAAGAACGCGCCCTTCGTCAGTCCAGCAGCACCACAGAGATCGTCAACGGTTGTTGCCGAATAGCCTTTCTCACGGATCACACGCAGCGCCGCATCAAGCAGCTTGGCCTTTCCGGGGGACCGTTTGAGTTCTTGTTGGGTCGTCCACATGGGGGTAGGGTACCGACTAGTTGGTATGCTTTCAAGTGAGGGACTCAGAACGAACACTGGTCGACTCTTGGATGATGGGCTCGTGCAGTACGAGCGCGCTTTGTGAGGCTGATCAGGTTGCCGATCGGCTCCCGTTGAGCACGCAGTGCGAATAAGGGCTTCGTGAAGAAGGACGACCCGCTTGCGGGTGGGCCTACTTCACATATCCTGCCCGGCGCTGCAGTGTTGTTACACCAGAAATAGAACGACACCGCGCGTTGTTTTATCGTTGTTCTACCTTTGTTCTACCGTTACTGCACCGTTGTTTTCACAACGCCAGTCCGGACAAACAACGGCGACAAAGTGCCGTAACCACGCGTTGTCGCCGCCATGGCCTTTTTGCGGCCACCCAACCAACCTCTGCGCAACGACGATTTCCCGGAGAAAACTGCCCGTTGCCGTGCCCTCCTTCACCCGCGTTCAAGCGCTTGAACGCGGTTTCTTAAGTGCCGTCAGCTCGCCCTGCAACCGAGCAGCTTCCACCGCAGCGGCCTGTGCTTCGGCGCGTGCAGCCGTCACCGCTTCGCGTTCGGCCGTCTGTCGCACATGGGCTCGCTCTAGTTCGCCCTTGAGGTCCTCGACCCGCGCCGCCAGTTCGCCGGCCTTGGCTTCGGCGGCGGCCATCCGTTCGGTCTGCGCCGCCCGTGCTGCCACGGCTTCGCGTAGTGCTTGTTCCTGCGCAGCGGCATGGTTGTCGGCCTGCTCTCTCTCGGCCTCCAGCCGGCCGATCGCCTGCTCCGCCTGGTCAAGCTGCGTCTGGATTGCCGCGATCTCTTCTCGCGTCGCCGCCCGCAGCGCTTCCACCTGCTGTCCGGCCTGTTCGTCCAACAGGCCCCAGAACTCCCGGCCGAGGCTCATCAGCCGGGCAACCGCGGGTTCCGGCAGTTCTACCGGCTGCCGCTGCTTCGGCGCCGCTTCCCGCCACTGGTCCAGATAGCGCTTGACCGTCGTATAGCTGCCCCCGCCGATCCCTTCCTGCACGTTCAAGATGGTCGGCGCCGTGCCCTGGTCCGTCAGGGCCTGTGCCACCTCGAAAACACGTTCTTGCGTCACCACCGCCTTGGCCATGATTTTATGTCCTTGAAAGAGTGTTCTGAAATTATCGTTATTACGATAATAATCGTACGGTAATTACCATAATTTAGCAAGAACTCCGCCGCAGAAAAGCCGTGGTAACGGGGCACCGAACGGCCCGCCGCCGCAAAAGCGGGTGGATACCCGATCGCGAGCCATCAGGCGGAGCACGGGGGTAACGCACCGAGTTATGCAAGGGCTTGTCCACAGAAACCCGGGAGAGTCCAAGGGCACGCCAGAAGAAGCCCGTAAAGCGCGCCAGGAGGGTTTTAGATAGAGAGGGCTGGCCCGGGCGTAAAAAACGCGCTCACGGCCCGCTGTGACCGATTCCCGGGGCGCTCCGAGCGACGGGCCTACCCCGTGGCGGTGGCCTCCCCTTACCCCCGGGCCGGTCGCCCTCGTGGCAGGGCGTTGCGTTGCCGGGCGGCGTAGTCGGCATGCTCGGCGGTCTGCCGGGCATAGGCTTCGCCGTTCTCGCGGGCCTTGGCGCTTTCTTCCAGCAGCCGTTCGGCGGTCGCTTCGATGCCGTGGCCCCAGGAGAGCGCGATCTTGCACCAGATGAAATCCGCGCTAGTGCGCTTGGGATTACCGCCGGCGCCGATCGGCGCCCCTTCGAGGCAGCGCGCGTAGCTGGGCCATTTGCTTGTCCGCGAACTGCTGGAGGACGCGATGGGGGGTAGCGACACCGGGACCGGCCTGGCCGGCGCGAGTACGCCCATAGCGTCGAGGATCTGCGTCGTGACGCGGTGCCCGGGCTGGGCGGCATCGATTCGGACCCGGGGGAAGTTCGGAGCGTAGGCGGATTTGAAATTGGCGGTGCCGGCAACGCGGGTGGCACCCGATGCTTCCTTGTCGGCGCCGGTTCCTTCCTTGAGCCGTGCGGCCAAGCCTCGTGGAGCGTTGGTGACGGCGACCCAGGCCTGCTGTCCCTTGGGACTGGTGCGCAGAATCAGGAATGCGGCCGGGGCAATGCGGGCCAGAGCATCTGGCGCGAGGTCATCGAGCTGCACCAGGGTGACGTCAGCGCCGGCGCGCGGACGGATGATCAGATTATTCTGCCGCCGCGCGGCGCTGGGCACCAGGTAGGGCATGGACTGCCGGGCCTGGGCCAGGCTCTGCGCCGGGCGGAAGCCCCGTTTCTCCTGCTGGAGGTTGGTGTGGGTGATATCGAAAGCCTCGGCCCCGACACTGGCAAACAGGTCGAGCAGGCGCAGCGCCTCGGCGATCGGTTCGCCCGTGTTGGCAGACCCCTTGCCGTCGATCACCCTACCCTGCCCCCCCGTAGCTTCTATTTGCTTTTGTTGTCCTCGGACCTGTCCGGAAAACTACCGGCGCCGGTACGGGCTTTCAATTGAAAATTTCCGCCCGCGTTAGCGGGCGTCCGCTTGACGCGGCCCGAAGGGCCGCGCTTGTGGTGTTGGTATTCTGAGGCCGAAGGCCGATCACTTGTGGGCGTGCGGCGGTGAAGCTGTTCGGTGCTTAGGGAAATTTAGCGCAAAGCGTAAAGAGGGGTGGAACCGTTGTTTGTGCGTGGGTGCAGCCCTACCGGGCTGCTCGTTGTTTCCCGTGCGAAGCGCGCTCGTTAGGGCCGTTTCCGCAGAATGTACCTCTAAACACGTGCCATTTGCGTAACCCCTTCTTTTAGATTAAAGAAATATTAAAAGAAGATTAGGGCGAATAATTAGTTGTGTGTATGTTGTTGATATAATTTCATGTTTCGATGTTATCCACAGGTATAAATGTACCTCTAAACACGTGTCTTGCGTACCTCTAAACACGTGTCTTGCGTACCTCTAAACACGTTAGGCGTACCTCTAAACACGTGCCACCGTACCTCTAAACACGTGCCACCGTACCTCTAAACACGTGCCACCGTACCTCTAAACACGTGTCTTTTCATCCTGAGTTGCCAGATAGCGAGCTTGTGCTTGCGAGGGCGTCCGCGTGACATGAACCAGATCAGATTTGGGGTCGATGCTCCAGCCGGAGATTGCCGCGATGGCCTCAAGTTTGCGCAGGGCGGCTCGAAGGCTTTGGCGGAATTTCCGTAATTCCTGTGTGCCGCTTCCCGTCACCTCGTGCAGCCACGAAACGCTGATGGGCATGGGCTGCGCGTGACTGGAGTAGTAGAGCTGTAGCCATTGTGCTAGAGGGCTGCGTTTGAGCTGGTAACGTTGTTCCCATTCAACGCGCGTGAAGCCACGGCCGAATAGTTTTGCAAGGTCTCGGGAGATTTCGACGATGTACTCCCCAGTCTCGTTGTCGGTGGCGCCGCGAGGCAGCAAGGAGCCCCAGAAAACGCGCTTATTCCCTTGATTGATGCAGACCGATGTCGCTGTTAAGTGATTTAGGCGGGAGAGCAGCCACTTGTGCTCATTGCCTCCTGTCGATCGGCCGATGATCTTCAGAAGACGGTGTCGACTGAAGCGGACTAGGTTGCCTTCGTGCACGCCGCGCGCGAAGTGCATGATGCCTTCAAAAATATCAATGTGGCCTTGGTCGAGTTGGTGTCCGGTGTAAGTAATGTCGAAGCCGGCTTGCGACGGAATGAGCGCATTGTCGAAGGTCTTGCGGGGGCATTTGTCATCGATCGCGGCGAACAGGGCTGAACGGCTCAATTCGTTCGGAACACCCATGTCTTTGTCGGGCCATAAGGCGAGCTGATGCATTTTCGCGGCTTCGCGCTTATCAAGCGTCTGCCGCATAAGCTCAAGGCTGGTTTCGAGCTTTTTAGTGGTCATTTTTTAACCCTCTGCCCGCCTGACTGTTCTGGGGTGTCTGCCCCTGTCTGCGTGTCTATGTGTAAGCATGTATACGCTTATACTCGTATATTTTTTTAGGGCTTAGTTGTCACCAGCTTTAAGAATCCGGCCGAGTCTTGCAATCTCCGGCTTTCCTGCTCTGGCAAAAATGGTGTTCAGCGCGTCGGCCAGTAATTCTTGCAAGGTGATGTCCCCTTCGACGGCGATCATCTTCAATTGCTTGTGTACTTCCGGGGCGAAGAAACCTCCGATCAGCACCTGCCCTTTGCGAGCACCGGGGCGGTTTTGCCCACGTCCCTTGATGGCCGGCGCAGCTGGTGGCGGACTGCCGGGCGCGGTGAATTTTTCAAGCCCGCGCGCGAGCGGGTTCGGCTTGGCCATGGTTTGCCTCCTTTTTTAATTTGTCTATAAGCTTACGCGTAAACTTGTATAACTGTATAACTTCGGCGGCAGCTTTGCCGGAAGGGTCGAATTCGGTGGGACCTTGGCCTACATTGGTGGCGTGCATGTGTGCGGCGCGCTGATGAAGCACCGTTGGCGCAACGGTGAATCCCATGTCCCGAATGGCGGCGGCGGTTTGTTGGGCGGCGGAGCCCTGCACGGGAGCCTGATTGATGACGACGAGGGAAGGGGGTTCACCTGCCAGTTTGAGCAGGTCGCGCACGGTCTTGAGCGTCTCGATATCGAAGAGGTGCGGGCGAACGGGTATCAAGACTAGATCGGCCACGCGCGCGGCCTCGGCGGCCTCTTGCGAGGCGTGCGGCGGTGTGTCGATCAACAGAAGTTCGACGCCTTGAGACAACGCCGCGGCAATCGCTTGTTTGATGCGGGCGACTGGCGAGGCAACAACCCAAGGTGTTTCGGCGTCGCGGCGGTCAGTCCAGTTGGTGGCGGTGGCTTGGGGGTCGGTGTCGATGACGGCGGCTGTTTTTTTGTCCTGTATGGCGGCAACAGCCAAGCCAAGCGCAAGCGTGGTTTTTCCGGCTCCGCCCTTTTGCGCGATTACAGCAATTGTCTGCATGTATACACCTATAGGATCATAGAAGTCTAAAAGACTATAGGTATTCGCGTAGACCGTCAATCGATTCGGTTAACGGTTTTGAGCACCTCCAACCAGTGCACCAGGTAAACGGCATGATCCGCCCGGACTTTCGGCGTGATGCCAAGATCGGCGCACAAGAAAGCCGCGCCCAATTTGTCACAAGCCTTGTGACAAATCTCGGGGCTACGGTTCGCGTAGGCCTGGAAGAAGAGTCGCAATTGCTTCAGGTTGGCGACGGAGAATCCCCTTCCATAACGTCGCTGCAGCGTCTCGGATAGTTCGCCATGCCACTCTACAACGATCAGCGCGGAGTTCTCGCCGGCGGGTGGCGGCGGAGAAGCGCTTTTCGGGGTAGAACGAGCAGTCATGTCACCAGCCGCCATTTCGCAGTCGGAAAACACCGGGGACAAGGTTTCCGGCCATCCGGCCTATCCGACACGGTTTCCCGTGCATCTTTCGTCCTGTCGAGAGCATCGTTTGCGACGCTTTTCCGTCCGTGTGGGAAACAGGTGTTTTCCGACATCCGGCCAAAGCGCAATGGATGCGTCTTGGTGTCACGTGAGCTACAATGTAGCTCACAAACTTGGAGGATCAGATCATGTCCGCGAATGCCGTTGTCCGTGCCAGAATCGACGAGCACATTAAGGAAGAGGCGACCGCCGTGCTTGCGGCGATGGGGCTGACCGTGTCGGACGCCTTCCGCATCATGCTGACCCGCGTCGCCCGCGAGAAGGCACTGCCGTTCGAGCCGCTGGTTCCGAACGTCGAAACCATCGAGGCGATGAAGGAAGCGCGCAATGGTGGCCTGAAGTCGTTCGCCACCGTCGAGGACCTGATGGCGGACCTGAATGCGGAAGATTGAACACACTGGCCAGTTCAAGCGTGACTACAAGCGCGAAACCAAGGGACCGCACCGGCAAACGCTGCAAAGTGACTTCGTCACCATCGTCACGGCCTTGGCCCATGATCAGGTTCTGGCCGACAAGCACCACGATCATTCGCTCAGTGGGGATTGGAAGGACCACCGGGATTGTCACGTCAAGCTCGACTTGGTCTTGATCTACAGAAAACCGGACGACAACGTACTCCAGCTCGTCCGTCTCGGTTCGCACAGCGAACTTGGCCTGTGAGCAGCCGGACTCCGTGACAAGGAAATGAAGGATACGGCGAGCGGAATCACCGATGTGGAACGGGCACTACACGTTCTAAAGCACCGCCAAGATGATCGACCTGGACTTGGATGCGCTCGTGGCAGGGCCGGCGTGGGGATGACGGAATTCTGGGGTTCCGGCTTACAACCCCAGAGACCCGTTTTTGCTCACGACACAGCACCGAAGGAATTTCTCGCTTTTGTCGGCGGTCTTTATGGCAGTGAATCGTCCCTACCTCTACCAAAGCTATCGCTTTGCACATCTGGTGTTCTCGATCTAGTCGCCGCCAAAGGGCGAGTCTTGAGAACGTCTGCCTTAGCGTGCTTTGTTGTCCGTTTTCCGAGGGGAAAGAGCGGTTGCCAGGGGCAGGAACAGCGTCAGCGGAGAGTCGGGCAAGACGACAAATCCATGATGCCGGTAGAAGGCCTCTGCAGCCTCGTCCTTGGCGTCTACCATCAGGGCATAAGCGGCGATCTCCGAGCGAGCGGCACGGTCGAGCGCGTCGGCCAGTAGCGCACCGCCTAGACCTTGCCCTTTGAAACCCTGATCGACGGCCAAGCGGCCCATGCGTACCGCTGGCACGGTCGGGTAGCGCGGCAGCTTCTTGGCGGTACTGGCCGGAAGATCGGCGAGGAACAGGCTTGCCGACGCCAAGGTGTAGTAGCCCGCAATGCGTTGCCCCTCAGCCAACGCGACAAAACAGGCGGCAACGCGTCGGCGAACATCCTGAGTGACGTGTTCCCACAAGTAGCGGTCTAGCGGCTCGGAAGCACTGTTGAATGTCGTTCGGTCATGTGTCGCATCGAGCGGCGCGAGTTGGAACGGTGCGCTACTCACTCAACACGCAGCAGCTTGCTACGACGAGCGAAAGCACGTTCCAAGGCCGGTGACGGCTGAGGCGGCGACAGCAGCGCCTGAGCAAAGCACTCCTGATCGGCCATGGACAGGCGGATAACTTCGGCTTGTTCGATGGCGCGTTGTGCTGCGTCTTGAACGGCGGTGATCACGAAGTCGGTCATGGTTCGCCCCTGAAGTTCAGCGGCGCGCTTGAGCATCGAATGCAGATCGGTGCTGATCCTGGCTTCGAGGCGGGCGGTAGAAATGGCTGCGGGCATAGTCTTGTCCTCCTGACGAGAATCGTACGGCACCCAGCCGTACGCGTCAATGTCACATTGGCGTACGATTTTTCCCGTTTTCTGAGGCGACCCCCTTGACGGTGCGTGTCAATCAATTCGGAAGGCGAGTCTATTCTGACGCTCTCGCGCCGGGGGCTCTGACGCCAGGTTAGCGTATAGCTCAAAATGACAACTTGCTTGAATGATTCACTGTAAATCACTATGATTATAGTGCAATCATAAATGAGCAGAGCTGTCCGATAAACGAAGGAGATTTCGCAATGGCACAGACCGAAACCAAAGTGCTGACCGCACATGTTCCCATCCCCTTGGCCGAGAAGGTCGATCAGATGGCCGCTCGGCTTGAGAGGTCGCGCGGCTGGATCATGAAACAAGCGCTGTCGGCCTGGGTCGACCAGGAGGAAGAGCGCAGTCGCCTGACCCGCGAGGCACTGGCCGATGTGGACGCCGGCCGGGTCATCGACCACCAAGCCGTGCAGGCATGGGCCGATAGCCTCAGCTCCGACACGCCGTTGCCGGTGCCGCGTTGATGGAACTGAAATGGACCAGCAAGGCGCTCTCCGACCTGGCTCGTCTATACGAATTTCTGGCCCCGGTAAACAAACCGGCGGCTGCGCGCACCGTCCAGGCGCTAGCGGCCACGCCGTCTGCCTTGCTGGCCAACCCACGCATCGGCGAACGGATTGATGAGTTCGAGCCGCGCGAGGTGCGCCGGATTCTCGTCGGGCATTACGAGATGCGCTATGAACTTACGGAAACCACCATCTACGTGTTGCGGCTGTGGCACACCCGAGAGGATCGCTGATAGGCCCTGCCGCCAACCTGTCTCGCAACGGCGGCAGGGGACGAGCTTGGGCGAGCTATTCCTTAGCGTACGATTTTTTCCGTTTCGTGAGCTGACCCCTCTTTGCGCGGCCAAAATAACGACAAGATGCAGTCCTTCATGCATCCCTTGATGTCTGCAGGAAAAGTCATGGCCGCTCTTTTATTTACCGATCCGAGCAAGCAATTGGTCTATGACATCGCTCGCTTGGCGCTGCCGTAGCGCCCTTGCCTCGCGCTGCTCGGGTTCGTCGCCTTCACCGAGTTCGAACTTCGCCACGGATACCGGGCCGTCTTTGCGATAGCCCTCGATCACGTCGTCTTGCGCGAAGCGATTGCTCAGGATTGCCAGCGAGGCCAGAATCACCGCGCCGTGCTTGCCGTCGCGCGCCTTGCGGAAAGCTTCTGCGACCAAGTCCATGCCCTCGGGGGCGTGTTCGATGCAATAGATCAGGTCGTGAGCGTCCTTACGTTCGAAGCGCTGATCGAACGCGAACGACTTCAAGCACGTGAAACTGACCAGATTGGCGTGCTTGACCTTCTCGGTCGCAACCCCGTTGCCCCCCAGCAGTTCAGCCTGGAGCTCGGTAACTTGGTGGAGGTCGAAGACGATGGACGAGTGCGGGATGTTGAGCGCCGAGATCGTGCCATCGGTCGGTAGTGGCTGCACCTTTCCGCCGGCGATGTCTGGCGCATCGGCGAGCAATTCGAGCACCATCAGTGCCCCATGTTCTGTGCGGGCCTGCCAGCGCCAGGAGAGCTTCTGCTGCTTCTCGTTCTCGGCGCGCTCGAAACCCATCCTTGTGAGGTTGTTCTCCAGCGTGTGATACGCATCGGTGTCGGTCAGGATTTGCAGGTCAATTACGATGTCGACATCCAGGGTACCGGCATGCGCAGGGACAACGGGTGGCCGGGCTGCGACCAGATACCTCGGCGTGAGACCGCCGATGAGGTAGACGGATTCCTTCCACGGACCGAGGCCGCGCAGCAGCGTCACGAGGACGCGTTCGCAGTCGAGCGTGTACTGATCGCTGTAGCCGTCGAGTGTCGCAGGTTTGGCCATCAGAAGCCGATCCTTTCCTTACGCAGGTGCTCGGCCATTTCCTTTGCACGACCTTCGCCACCCAGCAGATCAAGGTAAACCTGGATCGGGCTGGCCAGCCAGATACTGCCCACTTCCTCGCAGAACAGCAGCTCACCAAGCGACTTCGCTTCGATGATCGCCAGGTTGGCACCTTCGTTGACGGGACGTGTGCCGAGTTCGCCGATAGCGTTGTCGGCATTGGCGCCGACCAGCAACCGGACGCGTACCTGGGAGACACTGGAGAGAAACGGAGCATAGCGTTGCGCTGCTGCTTCGTGGCTGATCGCGTACTTAACCTTGTGACTGGCGAAGACCTGGCCGACATGTTCCAGCAGCTGATCCGCCTTCATGGCAGGCACGTAGTAGCGACGCAGATCGGACAGCCGAATCGACGCGAGCTGCTTCACCCAGGCATCCAGCAAGGCTGAAGGTTCGGAGAGGTGGCGCTCTTTGCTCGGCCCCTGTCCACGAGAGACCAGCCAGTCGTAACGTTCCAGCTCCGTCAACACCTGGGAGACCGTAGCCGGTGACACCAGTGCCCGTTCAGCGAGGCCTTTAACCCCGAACCAGTCGCCATGATGAACTAACATGGCGTGCAGAACTTGCGCGCGCCGACCAGAAAACAGTGACCGCACGGACTTCACCTGGCTCTTGGATGGTGGCTTGTCGATGTAAAGGTAGGCACCAGGTGCGGGCAGGTAGAGACTACCGCCGCTGTCGTAATAGCCGACCCGCTCGTGCCTGAGAAGCTCCTTGGCTCCGGGAGAGATGGACTCGGCGACTAGCAGCCACACGGGATCGTGCCCGGATGGATTGGGTGTGCGACGATTGAGTGCCCTCAGCTGCCACAGCGCCTCACGTACGTCTCGCGGGTACGCGGCCTTCTTGGCCTCGATCAGCAGGGTGAATGACTTGCCTGCGACACGCAGATCAATTCGAGCGTCATGGGCGCACTCACCGGCCGGGCCGGCAGGCTCCCAACGATCAAGCTCGGCGTGCACTTCCGGCAGCTCCCGAAGGGCGTTGAGGAGCTGATCGATCAATTGGTGTTCAGTCGTAGGCGACGCAGGCATCGTGGCTCTAAGGAATTCTTTACTGGGCAGTGAATATAAACATACTAGCGCAGATTCGGCGTTTTAGGCATATTCACTGTACAGCGAATTATAAAGCACGAGGGTGTTTCGCCTTCAAGCAAACGGCGCCACCTGGTGAGGCCGGTGCCACACGGCCCGTAGCTCCTATCTGCCCGAGTCGACCTTGGTACGCAGCTCTTTCCCCGCCTGAAAGTGACCGGAAGGCGCCCGCCACACGGCCCCGAGCTGAACTCGGGGCCGTGTGGCGGCGGGGTTGGGCGCAATGTCTGAGCGAAGCTCGAACCCTGCGCCTACCATTGGCTTACGCGGGAGCGAAGCTGTCGCGTCTTACTTTGCGATAGGGCGCGTCACTGGACA
>Ga0209570_1001214_pt1 | contig 15958 bp, 16 predicted proteins | sample EBPBio172007_DNA_FD_185861 | JGI IMG/M metagenome (GOLD analysis project Ga0209570, IMG submission 185861) | Wastewater treatment Type I Accumulibacter community from EBPR Bioreactor in Madison, WI, USA - Reactor 1_9/17/2007_ DNA (SPAdes)... | ecosystem: Engineered > Bioreactor > EBPR >... | reverse complement strand
CACTTGCAGAACTTGCTCGCCAAGCCAACGAAGATTGCCAAGGTCGAGCACCATGCTGCCCTTGACTACCGCGAGCTTGGCGCTTTCATGGCTGACCTGTCGCATCGTGAAGGCATCGGTGCCCGTGCGCTTGAATTCGCTATCTTGACGGCTGCAAGGTCCGGCGAGGTCCGCGGCGCGACGTGGGCGGAAATCGACATGGATGCCGCGATGTGGACTGTTCCCGGCACGCGCATGAAGGTGGGGAATGAGCACACCGTACCGCTTTCAGACAGTGCGCTGGCGCTGCTGCGCGCCATGCCGCGCGAGGCTGATTTGGTGTTTCCTGGCGCGAAGGCCGGTCGCCCGCTATCCGACATGACACTGACGGCAGTTCTGCGGCGCATGGGCTGCGGTCATCTAACCGCGCATGGCTTCCGCGCGACATTCAGCAGTTGGGCGCACAGTCAAACCGCATACCCATCCGACGTAATTGAAATGGCACTGTCGCACACCATCGCCGACAAAGTGAAAGCCGCCTATCAGCGTGACGACCTGATCGCGAAGCGTACCAGGATCATGGATGAATGGGCGCGTTACTGTGGGACGGCAGCAACGGCTAGCGGCACCCTGCTGCCACTCAGAGCTGCGAAGGGGGCCTGATCAAGATCAGGCTCACCTGACACTGAGTCCTCGGCAAAAACTTTTGTGTAGTTTTTGTAACAGATAGGCGCCAGAAGATTGACGCACCAAGGTAGTGCTCAATACGGATCAATACGTTCGCTTGTGTTCATCTGCGTTCGTTACGATACCCACAAATCAGCGAGCCGCCACCAAACTCTTACGCCACAACAGCCTATTCAGGGCTGGTTAGTACGATCGACCATTTAGGGCCAAGCCTGTCAAGACCATTTTATCAACGAAGCTGTGGATAACTTCGTCGCATCGTGTACCATGGCACTTTTCCACGATGCAACGAAGGTCAAGCACGTGGCGAATAGCGGGGGTTGCCGGAGGACGTTAGCGCGTCCCTCCCGGCGATCAAAATTTGCAGACATCCAAGTAAGCAGCTTTTGAGCGCACCAAACCGGCACGCGTTTTTATGATACAGCCTGAAACAGCCTGTGGTACACCCTGGCGGAAATAAAGGACTTGTGTCTTCTGACGCAATTTGCCGGCGCGTTCAATGCTGCCCCTCCGCCTTCGGGCGAGAAAGGCACTATGAACAACCAAGCGCAATGGGCGACGGCGGCGGCTGCCGTTTGCCAGTTTGACACCCTCTCTCCTTCAGTTCTGCTGACTATCGTAGACGCCTGCGCAGTATCTGGCCGGAGCCGGGCATCTATCTATCGTCACTTCAAGGCTGGCGAACTATCACAGATCAAGGTCGGCAATTCGACGCGGGTTCGTGTGGGCGACTTGCGCAAGCTGATCGGCGCGGCGTGAGGGGTGCCGATCATGACGACCAAGAAGAAAGCCCTTGCGGGCGGCACCGGCACGGACTCGCCAACGGCATTCCCGGCCCTCGTTTCTAGCGAAACGGACCCGCTGAAAGGCTGGTTCAGACTCGCCAACAACGTAATGGCCTCGCGCAAACACCAGCGGAACGGCGGAGGCGAGCAATGAACGCACCTATCAGAACCGGACGCGGCAAGTCGCAGAAAAGCTTAGCGCTGATCGAGGCGGCCGTTCGCATCCTTCGCGAGATACAGCCGGCGAGCGTGCGCGCGGTCTGCTATCGGCTTTTCACCGAGGGGCTTATTCCGTCAATGGCGAAGAACCACACGAACGCCGTGGGTACGCAATTGGTATGGGCACGGGAAAACCATCAACTGCCATGGGAGTGGATTGTCGACGAGACTCGGGAGGCTGAGCGTATCGCCAGTTGGGACAATCCGGAGACCATCATTCGCGCCGCCATCGGGCAATATCGGAAGGATTACTGGAAGGGTCAGCCGGAATGGGTAGAGGTCTGGTCTGAGAAAGGAACGGTCCGCGGCACGCTTGCGCCAGTCTTGAAAAAGTACGGCGTCACCTTCCGTGTGATGCATGGCTACGGGTCGGCAACCAGCCTACACAGTATTGCAGAGGAGTCCGCGAACAGCGACAAGTACCTGACTATCTTTTACATTGGCGATTGGGACCCCAGCGGGATGAATATGTCAGAGATCGACATTCCCGGCCGGATGCAGCGCTATGACGGCGACTTCACTATCGAGCGGATTGCACTCGACGCTGGCGACGTTGGACCCGGTACGAAGCTCCCGTCGTTCGATGCTCAAAGCAAGGTCGGCGACTCGCGGCACAGGTGGTTCGTCGACAACTACGGCGCGCGCTGTTGGGAGCTTGACGCGCTATCGCCAGTCGTACTTCGCCAGCGTGTTGAAACCGCCATTCTTGGATGCTTGGACCAAGACGCCTGGGACCATTCTGTGGACGTTGAGAAGGCGGAGCGTGAGTCAATGTCTGGCTTCATGGATACGTGGAAGAGTATTTCGGGGCCTGCAAAGAAATACTCGCTGGATGCCGCGGAAGGGGGGGTGTGATGACACAGAACAGGGAACCCCCCGCCTACCAGGAATATGCGGCAAACATGCTGGCGAAGATCGAGTATCGGGTGATGTCGCTCGCTGAACGTGGGCTGATGGACACCTTACGTCGGGAGTGCTGGGTCAATCGTGGCCTCCCGGAGGCTCCGGCAACGCTTGCCAAAATTTTGCGTTGCGACCAAAAAGAAATTGAAGCAGCCTTGCCCGCTGTCATGCCCTTCTTTACTGTCGAGCGTGGTCTGATAGTCTGCCCGGAGCTTGAGCACTACCGCAATCACCTTACTGAGGCCCGCGAAAGGCAGGCGGCGGGGGGAAGGCGAAGCGCCAACAGGCGAAAAACTGAACAAGGAACAGGGGAAAGCAGCAACCCCGCAAGTACCTTGCAAGCACCTTCCAAGCAGCTTGCAAGTACCTTGCAAGCACCTTCCAAGCAGCCTGCAAGCACCTTGCAAGGTCGTAGTCAAGTCAAGACCAAACCAAACCAGTCAAAAGCATGTTCCAAGGAAGGGGTTGTTCGCTGTTCCGCTTACGAGGAATGGATAGGTGACAAGCAAGGATGCACGGCGGAAGAGTACGCACGGGCAAGGGGTGGCGAATGACCAGCAAGCCGTCCACAAGGCACCCCTATGCCGCTATCGACCACCGGGTATTGGACAGCCCAGCCTATGCCGCCCTTACCTTCTCCGCAAAGGCGTTGCTGACGATGCTGACCAGACAACTGACCAAGTCGAACAACGGCCGGTTGCAGGCGACCTACAAGTACCTTCAGCGTTACGGATTCGACTCTGACAACACAATTTCGCGAGGCATCAAGGACCTGATCGCCGCGGGGCTGATCTACCGTTCCCGCTGCGGCGGCTTTCACCAAGGCCCTTCCTTGTATGCCGTTACCTGGCTGTCGATCGGAAGCCAGAGGGAAGGGCTTTACCTACAAGGGTTCAAGGCCTGCGCATGGCGTGACTGGCAGCCTGCCGAAAGCGAAAACACCCCCCCAAAATTGCGTACTGTTAGCCGCAAAAATGAGGAACGGATCACGGCCACAGCCGCAAAAAATGCGGTTGGACGCACCCCCAAAACTGCGGACTATGAATATGTACCAATGGAAGAGGAAGGAGTGACCCTCTCAACGGACAGTGGAGAGAACGGAGCGGGTGCAGCGGCAAAATCCGGTACGGTTGGTGGCCGGCGACGAGGTCTTGACCAGGAAGCAGCCTGATGGGCTCCCGGATGGCGACGAGGACGCTGCGTGACATGCTCAGTGGTCTGCGCCAGCATCCGGCGCTTCCTTACTACGACAATCGCGTGTTCGCGGGGAAGTTTCCGGTAATGCTGGCACGCGTCGTCGCGGCTAACGGCACGGCCGCCACGCTTCATCGGACGTACGTGCGCCGCGGGCAACAAGGCGCCGGTGTCTGCGCCGAAGAAATTGATGGCCGGCAAGCCTGTTGCTGGGGCCGCTGTGCGCCCTTTCCCGGTAACGGAGCGCCCCCTTTGCATCGCCGAGGGGATCGAGACCGCCCTGGCGGCCACGCAGCGCTTCAGGGTGCCGGTCTGGTCCTGTATCAGCGCATCTGGCTTGCAAAGCTTCGAGCCTCCCGAGGGCGTGCGGAAACTGATCGTTTTCGGCGACAACGATACCAATTTCGTTGGGCAGTTGGCAGCGTACTCGGCAGCAAATCGGCTGAAGCCGAGAGGCTGGACCGTAACGGTAAAGATGCCGCCGACGCCCGGTGACTGGCTTGATCAGCTCAACGAGGGGATAAGCCCTGAGGCGCACGACAGCCGTGCTGCGCGAGCTATCTGCCACTTATCGAATGCGACACGATAACGTTACAGCGTAACGCCTTGGGGCGTTACCGAACGCCAAACGTGCTTCAGCGCGCCGCTACAGCGTCTTTACGGCGGGGGGGAATGCCCGCAAGACGCCGATCGTTCGTCCTGGGGCGATTCTGTGGCCTTTCTGGGGCTTTTCTCCAAGCGCCGGAGGGGCAAAGAAAGTGCGTCGCACAATGCGAAAGACAACATAAAGCAACAATCATCGTGCCGCGCCATGTTTTAACAAGCCTTGTAGCCAAGGCGCAAGAAATGGGCGCGAATATTGCCAACGTGGCGCTGCACAATGCCTATGGAAAGCTTAACCGGCAGGGGCATCTATGAATGATTCGACGGCTGACAAGCGGCGGCGACTGCGAGAGCACTACGGCTTGTGCGCTGCTGTTCATCGGCAATGGCACGTCGGCGGCTATCTGTCACCCGCCGCCAAGAAGCCGAGCATATCCCGACGACCTGATCGGGCTGGCCTGTGGTGCAAAGACCAAAGCCGGGACACCCTGCAAGATCACATCGATCTACCCGAACTGGCGCTGCAAGTGGCATGGTGGCTGCTCGACTAGTCCGAAGGCTGGGCCAAGGAAAGGTCAAGCACGCATAAATGAGCGACATAGCGACAGACCAAAGAAAGCGGAGTCGTAGTGGCTGAAAAAAGCTAAGTTGCGTTCGTGCCACCGCTATGCATTTGGTAACATAAACGCTGCCGAAAGGTATCTGGGTACGCTTCACGTCGTTTGGAGTGGTCGAATTTAAGTTGTGTTCATAGAAAGCTAGAACAATGAGAAAAGTGGAAAAAGAGCCGGTCTCCCAGACATATAAGCATGCACAGGAAAGCGTGCAAAGGCCGGACATAGGGGTGGAGGCCCAGTTTTCCAACAAGAAGGGTAAAAAGACTTACCGCTACGATTCCAGCCTCGCGCCGGAATTGTGCTGGGACGAGAACGGCGAACGGCCCTTTGCGGAATGGCTGCTCAATCTCGTGGCCGAAGCTGCGGAGAAGGGGGAGGGCGCTGTCTTCGTCAAGCCGCAGGTATGGCAGGGAACAGAGGAAAAGTTCTCGTCGCTGTCACAGTGCGCGGCCCGGCTCAGGAGCCTGACCAAGCCTTTCCTGAACTGGACGGGCAAAGCTGAGCGGCAACAGATTTCTGTGCCGACCTTGCCGCTGTTCGTGCATGAGCGGCACTCCACGCAAGCCATTCTCGAAACCCTCAAGGCGCATAAAGCGCTCGGCACCAACCTTGACCTGTTCGGCGATCCGCAGCTTGACGTTGCTGACAAGCTGGACGCCTACGAACACAAAGGCCCTTGGACGAACCGTCTTGTCCTTGGTGACTCGCTGCAAGTGGTGAACTCGCTACTGGAGTACGAGGGCATGGGCGGGCAGGTGCAAATGGTTTATTTCGACCCGCCGTATGGGGTCAAGTTCGGCTCGAACTTTCAGCCGTTCGTGCGAAAGCGCGACGTGACCCACGGCAAAGATGAAGAAATGATCCGCGAGCCGGAAATGGTCAAGGCGTATCGGGATACTTGGGAACTAGGGCTGCATTCCTACTTGGCCTATATGCGTGACCGGCTGCTGCTGGCGAAGGAGCTGCTGACAGAATCAGGCTCCATCTTCGTGCAGATTTCTGACGAGAACCTTCATCACGTTCGTGAGGTGCTTGACGAAGTATTTGGCGCGGAAAACTTTGTGTCGCAAATTAGTTTTCAGACCACATCCGGTTTCGATTCCAATACATTGCCAACGCTTGGTGACTTCCTCCTTTGGTATGCCAAGTCTAAATCCGTGGTGAAGTGCAATAAAATTTATGAGCCACAGCCAGTCGTTCTCGGCCAAGGAAATGCACGTTGGGTTCTGCTTAATGATGGCTCATATCGTGGCGTTACCGCAGAAGAGAAGCGTGGAGAAGCGCTGATTCCAGAGGGGGCAAGATTATACAAGCCAGACAACATTCAATCGCAAGGTGCAGGGAAAGAGCCACAGCCCTTTAGTTATCTTGGGAAGACATATCTTCCCAGCGGCAATTCACACTGGAAGGCTAATTATCCAAAGGGTATGGAACGACTGGCAGAAGCTGGCCGTCTTCATGTGGCCAAGAACAGCCTTCAGTACATCAGATATGCAGATGATTTTCCTTATCAACAAAAAGGAAATTTCTGGACTGATACCCTGACGGGGAGTTTTACCGATGAAAAATTGTATGTAGTTCAGACGGGCTTGAAGGTAGCCGAGCGATGCCTATTAATGGCCACCGACCCCGGTGATCTGGTCATGGACATTACCTGTGGTTCTGGAACAACGGCTTATGTTGCCGAACAGTTGGGCCGCCGCTGGATTACATGCGACACGTCACGGGTTCCGCTTGCGCTGGCACGGCAGCGATTGCTGACAGCTACTTTTCCTTGGTATTCACTAAAAACACCATCACAAGGCCCGGCAGGTGGTTTTGTGTACGGGCGGAAACAAAACCGCAAGGGTGAAGAGATTGGCGGGTTAGTGCCGCATATCACGCTTAAATCCATTGCCAACAATGAATCGCCGGAAACGGTCACTTTGGTTGATCGGCCAGAAGTGAATAACCAAATCACCCGCGTCTGCGGAGCATTCACAGTCGAGGCTACCATCCAAGCGGCGCTGACGCTGGATGATGAAGACAGCAACCAAGTAGCGGGGGCATCGAAGGTCATCAGCAGCCCTCGCGCCTACCTTGACCGGATGATTGAAGTGCTGCGGCAGAGCAAAACGCTGCGTCTGCCGGGCAATGTGAGCCTTGAACTTGAAACGGTGCGCCCCTTGGCGGATCGGGAAAGCCTGCACGCTGAGGCGACGGCGAAGAACGGCTCCGAAAAGCGCATTGCGATAGTCTTCGGCCCGGAAGACGGCGCGATTGGTTCGGAGTATGTGTTCAACGCCCACACGGAAGCCCTGCAACAGGGCTTCCAACTGCTGTTCCTGTTCGGCTTTGCCATTCAGGCCAAAGCCCGCGAGATGCTGGAGAAGCTGAAGATTCCGACGACCTATGTTGCGATGACGCACGATGTGGTGATGTCCGACCTGCTGAAAACGAGCCGGTCGAGCGAGATTTTCTCGATTACGGGTCTGCCGGATGTGGCGCTGAAAGCTTGCGGACACAAGCCGGAGGGAACCGCGCTGCACCAGGTCGAAGTCATGGGTCTGGATATTTTCCGGCCGGACACGATGGAAACGGACTCCATCGAGGCCGAGAACCTGCCGTGCTGGATGCTGGACACCAATTACAACGGGATGGTGTTCTGTGCCTCGCAGGTGTTCTTCCCGAAGACCAAAGCGTGGGACAACCTGCAGAAGTCGCTCAAGGGCGAGTTCAACGATAGCGTTTGGGAGCATCTGGCGGGGACGGTCAGCGAGCCGTTCGCTCTGGGGGACAAGCGGCGAATTGCGGTCAAGGTGATTGACGACCGGGGCAATGAATTGATGGTGGTGAAAAGCGCAGAAGGGGCGAAGTGATGGCAACCGCCAAGCAGGAGCTGCCCGTCATCACACCGGCAGAGGTGGATTCGCCGATCATCAACTCGCCTTTTGTCGAGCCACAGTGCCACTGGCAGATTGAGCGGGCAAAGCCGCCGGTGAAAGCGGTTGGCCGTCGGCGGGCGAGCTACTTCTACCGGGTGCCGGAACACGCTGGACGAGGCCGGAAGAACAAGGCACAGCAGGAAATTGCGTTTGAGGCGGACAAGGGCGAGCAGTTCGATCTTGTTCTGGTCAATGAAATCCGCACGAGGATCAAACAGTGGCGGGAAGGCATCTACAGCGCGGGTCTTGCCTATGACGGGGCGTCGGGCGTTACCAAGGAATTGTTGGAGCTTTGGTGTAGCGAAGATCGGATGCAGCGCTTGTTCTTCGCGCAAATCGAGGCGGCTGAAACGATCATCTTTCTGGTTGAGGCGAGCGAGATTTACCGGAAAGGTCTGCCGGAAATCCCGAAGGATGAACCCGGCCTTGATACCAAGGCGGCAGGTTTTCGGGCCTTCGTGCGGTATGCCTGCAAGATGGCGACCGGCTCGGGCAAGACAACGGTCATGGGGATGCTGGCGGCGTGGTCGATCCTGAACCGGGTATCGGCTCCGACCGATGACCGATTTTCCGACACGCTGCTGATTGTCTGCCCGAACGTGACCATTCGGGAACGGTTGCAGGAACTCGACCCGGCGCTGGGCGATTTGAGCCTGTACCGCACCCGGCAGCTCGTACCGCCGCACCGGATGGAAGAGCTGCGCCGGGGCGAAGTGATGATTGCCAACTGGCACCGGCTGGCAAAGAAGGAAACCAACACGGTCAATGGGGACGCCGCGAAGGTGGTCAAGACTGGTGAGCCGGTAGAAATCGTCAAGAACGCGGGCAAGGAAAATGAATCGGTCGAGGTGAAATATTTCGAGTCCGATGCAGCATGGTTCAAGCGCATCCGGCAGGAACTCGGCAGCGGCAAGGGGCGTTCTCCGCACTGGCTGGTGTTCAACGATGAAGCTCACCACGCCTACCGGCGCGGGGATGTGACGGGAGAGGAACAGCAATCCATCGACGAGGACAAAGACCTCGCCAAGAAGAACGACCGGGAAGCGACCATCTGGATTGAGGGGCTCGACCGGATCAACAAGCTGGCCGGTGGAAGTCGTAAGCGCGGCATCAGCCTTTGCGTCGATTTGTCGGCGACGCCCTTCTATATCCAAGGTTCGGGCAACGAAGTCGGGAAGCCGTTCCCGTGGATCGTTTCGGACTTCGGTCTGTTGGACGCGATTGAATCCGGTCTGGTCAAGATTCCGCAACTGCCGTCGCGGGATGGGACGGGGGCCGATGAGGCGGGGTACTTCAATATCTGGCGCTGGGTTCAGGCCAAGGCGGAGGAAGAGGGTTACGGCGCGAAGATGACGCCGGAGATCGTGATGAACTTCGCCAGCGCGCCAATCAACCTGCTGGCGGCGGAATGGCATCAGCGGTTTGAAGAGTGGGAAAGCACGGCGAAGCTGCAACACAAGCACCCGGTGCCGCCGGTGTTCATCGTGGTCTGCCGGGATACTGCGATCGCCAAGGAAGTTCATGCGTGGCTGGCAAACGGGAACGACAGCTACGGGGGGTCGCCGCCGTGGTTCAAGAATTCGCCGGGTCAGGAACTGACCGTGCGAATTGACTCGAAGGTTATCGAAGACATTGAAGAGGGCGGCACGAAGGATGAAACCCGGCGGCTGCGCTTCATCCTCGATACCGTGGGGAAGGCGCAATGGCCGGGGCGCAAGATTCCCGAAGACTGGTCTGAACTTGTCCGCAAGCACAATGAAAAGGTGGCCAGCGAGGACAGTGACCGTTCCCTGAAATGGCTGGACGAACGGATTCCACCGGGGCGTGACGTTCGTTGCATCGTGTCCGTCGCCATGCTGGCCGAGGGCTGGGATGCGAACACGGTCACACATATTGTCGGCTTGCGCCCGTTCGGGTCGCAGTTGCTGTGTGAGCAGGTGGTCGGTCGAGCGTTGCGGCGGAAGAGCTACGCACTGAACGAAGAAACGCAAATGTTCGCCGAAGAGACTGCGAAGGTCTTTGGCGTGCCTTTCGAGCTGATCCCGTTCAAGGTGTCTCCGGCAGGGCCGACACCGCCGACGCCGGAGCCGAACCATATCTATTCCGTGCCGGAAAAGTCGGCCTTTGAAATCACCTTCCCGGTTGTGACCGGGTATCACGAGTCAGGGCAATTCGATGTGTTTGTCGATTGGAGTCAAATCGCCAAGGTGACGATTGACCCGATGAAGATTCCGCAGACAGTCGAGCTGACCCCGCTGACAACACCGGAAGGCGCTCTGGCTGCCTACGGCCCCGGTGAAAAGCCGGTGTTGTCGTTAAAAGAGTGGCGGGCGATGTTCCGCGATCAGCAGGTCGCGTTCAAGCTGGCCCGTGAAATCTGCATCCGCTGGCAGAGTGACAACGGCGCGGCGGCGGTTCCGGTGCAGGTGTTGTTTCCGAAAGTAGCGTTCGCGGCGAAGCGCTTCCTTGCTGAGAAGCTGGAGACGAGAGGCGGGAGCCAGCCTTGTGATGTGCTGCTGGTTGGGCAGTATATGCAAGCGGCGATTGGGTCACTGCTGGAAGCTGTCAAGAAGGGCTCGGTTGCTGACAGCGGAGAGGTAGCGGTGATTCCGCAAGGTGCTGCCGGTCGCGGCAGCACGGTGTTTGTAGATTTTCACACGACGAAGCCGATCTCTTCGGCAACGAAGTGCCACCTTAACGCGATGGTGGCCGACACCCAGAAATGGGAGCAAAGCGCGGCCTTCCTGCTGGACAGTCATCCGGGCGTGACCAAGTGGGTAAAAAATGAACGGCTGGGGTTCTTCATTCCCTATCGCAACAGGGGTCTGCCGGTGCGCTATGTGCCAGATTTCATCGTTGAGACAGATAGCGGTCTGAACGTGATTGTTGAGATTAAGGGTGTGATGACTGACAACGCTGACGTGAAAGCGAAGGCGGCGGAACGTTGGGTGAAGGCCGTCAATCGGCTGGGGCAGCACGGCACTTGGCACTATCTGTTGGTGATGAACCCCGGAATGCTGGGAAAGATTCTGAACAGCTACACAACGGCCAAGTGGGACGAGGGGCAGTTTGAGTTGGCGTAAAGAGGGCGGTAGGCGGCATGGTCTCTCGATCATCCAACAGCGGGCCGCTCTACAAGCCACGGGCCATCGTCCCGACTGGTTTGGGGATGGTGCAGTCGTCGCACCGAAGAGGCTCTCAATCGGCAACCACGATCAACCCGCCACTCCGTTGGTCATCATCACACGTGCAAGTGACGTCCGCCTTGGAGTCGCGAACTACTGACGACAGTCTTTCCGGCGCAATGCCATGTTCGGGCGGAAGTCAGGCTGGCTTAGCCAGCAGCGTCGAGACCCTCTTGTGTTCTCGCTACTTCTTCCCGTCGTGTCGGATTTTTTTACATTTTTGATCGGCCAAGATCGGAACGGGCCTTTCGAGATCTGCACTCTATCCGCGAAATCAATGCGTTAGGGACACTTTGGATTACAATGGCGCAAAATTTGCTTTGGGCTATAGGCCGTTGTTCCCACTTGCGACAAGGGCGATCCAGGTCCGGGGTGCGTGCGATTGCATGGGTTGCGCGCGTGGGCTAGAATCTGCATTTGGCACCGAGTTTCAGACTGATGAGGGTCAGGTTTTTTGCTTGCTATATTGAACGAGGGTGCCGCGACGGAGTTGCTCCGCTTGCAGGGGCACCAGCCTCGAATCTGTGTTCATACCATTGTGGCGGGCGGTGGAGCGGGAGCGCCTTGCAGATGATAGCGTTTTCGACCCACAATGCCAGCCGACGCAACGACGAATTTTTTGATGCGCCTCGCTTGTGCGCGCGAGAGCGCGTCCTCATGTTCTCGATTCGTGGCCTTGATCTGACCATCGTCGTTGCATCTGTCAGTCTCGAAGGCACTTCACATCGATTTCTAAGCTGGTTTTTTTGTGACAATCCCCCTGTTTGCCTTACGGCAGAGATGTCATTCGCCATGGAAAAAGGAGAGGCCCGGACCTGCGACGACCACGCTTGCACTTATATCGATCGCACCAAGTGTGAGGATGCCACTAGTACCGTTCGTAGCGCACAAACGTTTTCCAGACGCACCGCCGAAGATCTGTTTGCGCATGGTTCATCGCAGATTACGCCAGCACCGCGCAGTGCGTGTCGAGTTCTTGGCGCTGACGGCCTGCATACGATCTCATGGTGTGCTCTAACTGTTTTTGCATTCCTGAATTCCTTTTGCAACTCTCAGCCTCAATTTGAGAGGAGAGGTGCGCACTTGTTTTGTTCACTCATAGATTAAGGAGATTTTGATGGAAATACTGGATGTGGCGCGTAGAAATACGATGTTGGAGAAAATTCGTCGTTCCGATGATTTAAGAATTGCTGACGCATTCTTTTGTGCTCCAGAGAATAAAGACAAAATTCTTAAAGACTTGAAAGCTGCTTCTGAACTAAGCAAAGTATTGAGTGATGTTCGGAGGGTCAATTCGGACATGTTGGTTAAGCAGATTTCAATCTGACCTATGTTGCAAGAATACTCTATGCCAGTGTAGTCAAGTCAAGGATTTTAGCTTGTCAGTTGGCGTTGTCGCAATAGATGAGCGACGGCGTGTTTGCGTTTACGGTAGTCGGTCCGTGTCGTTTAATCGCCTAAGGCCACCCGGTAGTTGGGTACGAGATGAGATCGCGCAATATGAAAAAAGAAGCCCCCTATCTGGTCTGCGATTATTCTTTTGAAGCGTTACGGCGCTTGCTTTGCGTGAATAATAATGTCGTCGGTGACGACCAAGGATTGAATAGGGTCGTTGACTACTTTGAAAAGTACCTCGACGACCTAAAAGCGAAGACGATTGTCCTTGAGTCTCGCTACACAGACTCTGATTATTTGGACGACTATGCGGCATATTACTCAAGATGCTTTACGGATTTCAATAAGCGCACTCGCCGTATCCATTTTTTTGACTTTGTTTTTTCTCCGGAAGCTTTTGAGCAGTGCCTTTCAGGAAAAGCCGCCAGCCTTAGGGGCCGTCTTGAGTGCCAAGCATCTAAGCATTATCTTGGATTCATTGTTGTCCGGCCTCTTCCTCGCACATTCGTTGGGCGAACATGCCTACGCACCTGTCCTGGCGATGACGGTGCGCGAATCTACCCGGTTACGCGCCTATATTATGCGAATCTGTTTGGGATTCGACTATCGCTAAAAACGCTGGCCTTTCAGGAACAAGACCATGAAGTTGCGGCCTGTGCAACGAGCGCGCTGTGGTCGCTTTTTCATGGGTCATCGAGCCGATTCGGCCATTCCGTTCCATCGCCGAACGGAATTACTTCGACTGCGACATCTAGCATTCCTGATTGGCTCAAAGCCAATCCCGATACACGTCGATTCCCCAACTCCGGGCTATCTACTGCGCAAATTTGCGCTGCCATTCGCGCTGTCGGCCTAGAAGCTTTCTTGATAGGTGCGCTAAAGCCTGGGGAATCCTCAACGCGTAAATATAATTATTGCCGACGATCCGGCGAACGAGGCATCGATGGCTTATCCAAGAGAGCGAACATCAATGGAGCGGCTTACGCGTACCTTTCCGCTGGTATTCCTATATTAATGGTGTGCGGCCTGAGGGAGCCAAGACGAGTGGCAGAGACAATGGAGGGAGTCCAAGACCAGCTGAAAGGCGAGGATTGCTTTGATCGAGGGTTTCATGCTGTGACGTTGACTGGCTACAGCCTGGCAAAAGTCCTTACGCCGGTTACGCACAAAGGATGCTCGATTGCGCTACGCGCCATGCGAATTGACAAGCTCTATGCCCACGATGATCAAATCGGACCATTTGCTGAGATGAGCTGGAGGGATGATGACACGTCGCTTGACACCAAGTGGTACAAGTCTGCGAAGAGAACGATTCATGCAGTGCCTGACTGCCTAATAGTGCCACTAGCGCCAAAAATTCGGATCCCATACGAAACCATTGAGGAAGCGGTATTTCAGTTGGATCCACGCCTTGGGGCGTTCTCGTCTAATGGCTACCCCGCCGGCAAGCAGGTCGAATGGGAAATCCGCCTTTCGACGGTTAATGCGTTGAAGTCCGAAATTATCGATGACTTGTCGGTTTCTATGGACGAGAGAATTCGTCTCCTTAGTCTAGACTTGCCTAAACACTTGTGGTTAGCCGCCGGTTGGGTTGAAGACACTAACTATCCAGCGAAAAAGCAAATTGAATTCATTGTCGACGCTACAGCTCTAAAACAGGAGGGCGGACTAATTGATGTCATCATTCGCGATACATACTTGCCGGCAGCGCTTGCTTCGAGCTTAAAGAACGTTAGAGTCGCTGACGGGGCGAGCGACACCAGCCAAGTCAGCAGTTTGACTCGCCAGATTTATTCGTACTTAAGTGCGATCGTTTAGGAGATTTGCGACGGAGAAGGAAGAAGGCTGGAATCTAAAAAACTCACGCGGACCGCTGTTATAACTATCGATCGCCAGACTGTGATTTGACCGGAAAACTCAAGGGCAGCGTTTCGATCAGCCATCAGCCCCCCCGAACTCCAAGGGCTCATCGACATCGCATGTTTCCACCTGTCGGCGGGAGAACATCAAGAGTATTGGTTCTGAAACTGTAGAGCGTAAGCGCTGGTCCATCAATGCACCTTGGGCACGCCCTCCCACAGTCGCTCCCAGACAGCCTCAACGATCATCATCGACGCGTCGTCAGGGTGAATGGATGAATCACGCTCTCGAATTGCCTGCAGCAAGTCGTCGTTCTCCTTCCAAAGCCCGAGGTTGTTCCGAATCCACGTCCCCAATCCGAAAAGTGCAGCCCAATGAGATCAGGCTTTGACGTAGCCACAATTCGCGCCTTGTCGTCATCGGACAGAGTGGCGATCGCCACGCCGACGGCTTCGTCAATCGTAGCCGGCAACTGCTTCTGATTCATCAACGTTCGCCCTTTCGCCAATCCCACGGCGGTATCGAGTGACCATCGCCCCACAGGCCGGCACGCTTGGCGCGGGCCTCTTGCTCAGCGAGTGCATACCGCCCCGCATCCCCTGCCGCTTGATCCTTCGCATATTTCTGGTACCACCACGCGAGCCCTGACGTGATCTGTGCAAGACCGGCATCCAGTGTCTTGGGGCAGCGATCCCTGCGGCAGCTTGGAGCTGCGATCATCACCTTCCCCACGATACGGCGATATCGATCGCGCTTGGCCCACTGTACCTCCACCTCTTTGCCGAACACGAGCGCCGACATGGACTGCTTTGACCGTTGCCCGAATGGTTGAGCCTTCTCGGGAGCGTCGATGCCAGAGACGCGAATCTTGTGCTGTTGATGGTCGGAATCCAACACTGTGACCGTGTCGCCGTCCGCTACGCTTATCACTCTCCCCGAAATCGTATCACTCCATGCAAAATTGGCTGCGATCAACAGGGGAAAAAGTAGGAAACGAAACCATGACCGCTGATTTCGTGCTTGAGACATGTCGACCCTCCTGAATTGCGTGTACGCCATCTCAAGACATGAGCGACGGCATGTGGTACTGCTCACTGACGTTCGCGCGCCAAGGGAAGCCAAATTACAAATCATTTTCTGAACATTCGCCGTGGTGGTGCAGAGGACGCCTTCGCTGCGGCAATGCCATGGCGTGACGATCAGTTGGCGGCGAGCAGCACGGTGACCAAACTGGGCTTATTCCAAATCATGAGAGCATAGAACCATAGCTGCGCGCCAGCGATGCAATTCATTGGGCCGAAGAACTAACAGCAAGGCTCCTGTGTGGCGAGAATCAGGTTGCCCGATGGTCACGAGCGGACCAAGATGTTTTCAGTCAAGAAGTATGGCGAAGCGCTGGCGTTCGAACTTGCCCGTCTAGCCTCGCTACCGCGGCCAACAGGGTGACATTTGCGGCGACTTGCTCATCGAGGACGAAAATGAGATACGGGAAAACGGAGGAGAGAATCCACACGGGACGGGGCAAGCCCCCGCAAGGGGTGTTCGTTCTAAGACCGGCCCCCCGTCCAAAGTACGGCCCGCCAGATACGCAAAAGACGAGCAAGGCA
>Ga0209570_1001208_pt1 | contig 16033 bp, 9 predicted proteins | sample EBPBio172007_DNA_FD_185861 | JGI IMG/M metagenome (GOLD analysis project Ga0209570, IMG submission 185861) | Wastewater treatment Type I Accumulibacter community from EBPR Bioreactor in Madison, WI, USA - Reactor 1_9/17/2007_ DNA (SPAdes)... | ecosystem: Engineered > Bioreactor > EBPR >... | reverse complement strand
ATCTTGGCACCGATGGCGGAGTTTATATCTCCCACGATAAAGGTAATTCCTGGAGATTTGCCGCTGATATCCCCGTCTCACAATATTATCATGTGGCTTTCGACCGTGCAACTCCTTACAATGTTTATGGCGGGTTGCAGGATAACGGCGCATGGCGTGGTCCTTCAAGCTCTCCCGGAGGTATAACCAACTCCGATTGGGAAAACTTGACCTACGGTGATGGATTTAATTTAATCCCCGACCCATATAACCCTGAAATTGTTTATTCGCAATACCAGGGTGGAAACCTGATGCGTTTTCATAACAATTCAGGTGAAGTGAAGGACATAATGCCCTACTCCCCCGATGTAAATGTTAAATACCGTTTTAACTGGAATACCCCGATCTACCTCTCTCCTTCACAAACGGATGTATTATACGCGGGTTCACAGTTTTTACTTAAATCAACTGATCATGGCGACAGTTGGGTTAAAATTTCTCCCGACCTCACGACAAATGATCCTCAAAAACTGCGACAGGAAGAATCGGGCGGAATAACAATCGACAACTCAACAGCAGAGAATCATTGTACCATTTTCACCATCTCCGAGTCACCCAAAAACAAAAATATTATCTGGGCAGGCACCGATGACGGTAACCTTCAAGTAACATCAAACGGTGGAAAAGAGTGGTTGAACACCGTAACCAACATTCCGGGTCTCCCCAAAAACACATGGTGTTACCATGTTGAGGCAAGCCGTTACGATGAAAAAACTGCCTATGCGGTTTTTGACGGACACTGGAGTGGTGATCTTAATCCCTACATCTTCAAAACCACTGATCTTGGGAAATCCTGGACAAAAATCAGTTCTGAGGTTATTGAATCATTTTGTTATGTTTTAAGGGAAGATATTGTTAATAAAAATCTCCTTTTTGTGGGTACCGACAGAGGTTTGTATCTCACACTTGATGGAGGAATTAACTGGGTAAAACCGTCAGATATCCCCGAAGTTTCAATCCGGGATATGGCGATCCAACCCGATGAATCAGATCTGATCCTCGCCACTCATGGCAGAGGTGTGGTTATTATCGACGATATTTCAACTCTCAGAAGCCTTACACCCGAAGTACTTCAAAACGAAGTAACTTTCCTCCCCGCAAAACCCGCCTTCATCAAGGCATCGGGATATCGTGTTAAAGAGACAGGTGATCAGGCATTTTATGCTCCAAATGAATCAGAATCGGCGGTAATTGCCTACTACCTCAAATCAAAACATATATTTGGTGATATGTTTATAGAGGTGTTTAACGATCGAAATGAAAAAATCGCCGACCTGAATGCCGGGAAGTCAAAGGGACTTAATAAAGTGCTTTGGCCCGTGAGGAGAAAAGTACCAAACGTACCTGCAAACCCCGGTTTGATTGGAAAAGTGACAGCAGGTCCCTTTTATCCACCGGGAACCTACACCGTGAAACTCACGAAAAAAGATACCGTTTTTACAACACAGATTGTAATAAAAGACGATCCAAAGTCATTACATTCCCCTGCGGAGCGTAAACTTCAAATTGAGACTGTGGAAACTGCATATTCATTACTGGAAGAGATTGCAGCCTTTAACACTAAATTATCTGATTTGATCGCCCGACTCGATTCATTAAAAGAATCGGGAGTAAGTCCCAAGTTGGCCGGATCAATTAATATGCTTGTCACCACATTCAAGGAATATCAAAATCTGATAGCTGCCGATTCCAAAAGCCGCCTTTCGGGTGAATCAAAACTCAGAGAAAAAGCCGCAGATGTTTATTCCGGAATCATCGGATATCTCGGTGCCCCTACCACCTCCCAGATCGAAGCGTTGAACAGCATCAAAAAAGAAGTCACCCGGATCAAAGATGACTTCAATAACTTCTCACAAACAAGTGAAGAACTGCTGAATAAAAGGCTTAAAGATGAGGGAAAGCCGGGGGTTAAGTTTTGAGGTGGGTGTTTTTCAGAGACCCCGGAAGTTGATGGGAATTGACTCTCGGGGCGTATATTATGTAAGTAATGATTGATTTGCTTATTATGCAATTTAATTTTTCCATTTTAAACACAGATTTATTTTTCGTGGTTGAACCAAATAGAGATATGGTTTAACAGGTTAATGAAGAATATTTTCAATGGATGGTTTTGGAAATCAAAACAAGTTCTTGTAGACCGAAATATGGAATACATAAATACTTATAACCTCACTCGAGCCAAACCCTTTCAGGGGATATACACTGGCAAGGCTTTCAAGGTTTAGTTTACCAATTTTAAAATCATTACACTATGTTCATTTGAAGGAGTTAACATGGCGGGAGGTTTTTTCAAGTTTTTAGGAGATGCTGGCTCGTTGGCTATGTATTCGAGTACATCTTATTTTTATCATATGACACACAAGAAAAATATCTTCAATATTTTTCGTCATGGACTTTTAAGTCACAATTATGCACATAATAAAGGAATTGTAAAAGTCGATATTTCTGATCATGAAGTAAACGACAGACGAACAAGAAAAGATCCTTTTTATAACAAATCACTTCACGATTATGTACCTTTTTACATCAATCCTAAAAATCCGATGTTGTATGTGAGGAAAGCAGACCAGGATGATATTTTGTTAATAGGTGTCAAACCTATGAAGTTGCTGAATAGATCCTTTTTAATTACTGATGGGAATGCCGCGAGTGACGGGACCAGCTTCTCTGATTCAGCTACCTTTCTTGCCTCACTTGACTGGCAAGTACTTAAAGCAGATTATTGGAATAGCTTCCAAGATGGTAAACGAAAGAGATGTGCTGAGGTATTGATACCCAATTCTGTTCCGTTGACCGATATTGGCGAAATAGTTTCTAACAATAATTATTCCTTAGGTTATGCAAGAAAGGCCGGCGAAGGATACAATATCAGTTTTGTTGTTAAAAAAGAGTTCTATTTTTAACAAAACAGATAATATCATTTAAGGAGATCAATTGAGAAAAAGATGGCTAGAATAGTTGAAGTTAGTGGAAACATTTTTAATACCACCGCCCAAGTGATTGTAAACACGGTTAATTGTGAAGGAGTTATGGGGAGGGGGATAGCCCTAGAATTTAAGAATCGGTTCCCAGATATGTTTGAAAAATACAAGGAATTCTGTGATCAAAAACTTATGAAACCTGGGGTTCTACAACTCTATAAAAAATCGACACCGTGGATATTAAATTTTCCAACAAAGAACTACTGGAAGTTTCCTTCCAAGATAGAATATCTTGAAAAAGGGCTTCGAAAATTTGCAGAGACATATCAACAGAAGGAAATTATATCAGTAGCTTTCCCTAAATTAGGAACAGAATCAGGTGGATTGGATTGGGCCGATGTGAAAGAAATTATGTATAGATATCTCGATAATCTACAAGGTCTTGATGTCGAAATCTATCATTATGATCCAAAAGCTACGGATAATTTATTTAATCGGTTTACTGAGATTACAGCGAGATTTAAATCGAAAGACTTTGTGGAGCTTATGGGTTTACGGTCTGTAGAAGCAAAAAAATTGGAATCTGCACTGCAAAACAATTCTTTGAGAACTATGATGGACCTGCAAAATATACGTGGATTCGGCGATAGTTCGATAGAAAAAGTCTACATATTCTTAGAGAGAAATGATCGACGAATAGTAACAGATTCAGAAAAGAACCCAGAGCTATTCTGATGGGACTGTCCAAAGACGCTGCTCTGATTGCGCTAAAGCAATACCGGGTTGAGTATTTGTACTATTTCTCTCTTGCCGGGAATTTCGAATCTATTTGTGTAAATGGTATTTTACCAAATAATGTTGTTGTAAACAAATCACTCAATGCACAAACATTTGCGATACCACAAGTCCAGAACCGTCGACATAATAAAGTATGCAAATTAAATGACGGAAGGGATGTTCATGTTCATGATGCAGTCCCACTCTACTTCGTTAGTCGAACCCCAACACTTTATGCGAGACGGCATTTACAAAAAAATATATTCTTCGTTTTAGTTGACAAAGATGTTCTTTTTTCTCCCGGGGTTAGATTTAGCGTTACAGACGGTAATGCGGCTTCCAATGCTACACAATTCTTTCATAGTCTTGAATCGTTAAGAACCTTATCGTGGGATGTAATCTATGCTAGCAGTTGGGTAGAGCATCCTGATGGCAGAAGGAAAAGATGTGCTGAAGTGCTAGTTTATCCTAAAATCACAACTGAATATTTCAAAGCAATTGTTGTAAATAACACACGACTTAAAAATCAATTACAGAATACCAGTGCACTGGTTGGGGTTAATATTCCGATCATCGAGGATGTCAAATTGTTTTTCAGTTACTAATTCTAAGAAAATATTATGTTGATATTGATAAGGTTCAGAAAAATGTAGAGTTTTACAAATTTAATTAATGGAATATTGAGATTCCTGAAATGTCAAAACGAATCACATTCACAGCGGCAAAGAGGGTAGAAATATTAAGATAAATATTCTCGATATGATATCTTAATCCTGACTCGTTGGGATCAATTATTCTACTTTTTGATGACCAGTACAATTTATGCACATTAAAAAAATCTAGGCTTAATATGAAAAAAGTATTTTTGTCACATTCTTCTCACGATAAACCCTTAGTCAGACAAATAAGAAAAGCATTATTACCATTTAATAATTTTCTATGGATTGATGAATTAGAAATTTTACCCGGTGATTCACTTATTGGCAAACTTTCTAACGCAATGTCAAAATCTGAAAAAGCACTAGTATTTATTTCGAAAAATTCTGTGAAATCAAAATGGGTCAAAGAAGAATTATACTCGTTTATTCAGAGAGAAAAATCAGGAAAGGAACCTCGTATCATTCCAATATTGATAGATTCAGCAACAGTTCCACCTTTTTTGGATCATAAATATTATATCAGATTTAATACAAAATATTTTGCAAATGGTATCGCCGAAATACTTAAAGGGATTTTTAGAAAGCATTCAGTATTCGTAGTCACTCCAAATATTGACAAACCATATGAACTTATCTCATTTGTTGACGAAATTGAAAAATTCAAAGATAACGGACAAGAAGGAAATTGTATTTTGGTCTTTGATTATTATGATTTTGTATCAAATGTTATTTCTTCATTGAAAATTGATAAAAATGGAGAATCAAATCGTTTAAGAATAGCTTTGCCATATAGTGTTGAATACATTTCTTCTATTACGCCAAAGATAATTAAAACAGTTTTAGAATACTTCAAAAACGATTGTTGTGCATCACCCGCTGCGGAAGAAACAATACAAATGGTTTGGCGATTTATATCCCTTGTTTTTTTTAATTATATGTTTGAAAAAGTTGATGAAACAAAATTAAGCGAACAAAATCTTCGGATTTATAAAAATGGCTTTAACGAAGTATCGAGACTAGAGTCAATTAAATCAAATTGTCTTCAAGACAATTATAATCTTGGCATTCTTAGCTTGGCTTCGCTTGAGTATCATAACATGCATATGAACTCAACCTATGATATCGGATTCAGAGGGACAATTACAAAAGAAGGCATTCAAATTGCTGATGCTGGACACGTAAGAATTCCAAAAGAATATATAAGAGAAGACTCATTGACTGTTTGTCGGGATACTTCGCCAGATTCAGAATTTTTACCGACAATATGGGTCCGTTATATACTTCCATATATTGTTTCTGATGCAATTATACACCGCAGTTTTTCTGGCCACAAACCATCGGATGTTATTCAAAAAATTGGTCTGAAAAAAGATGATTTCATTTATTTTGGAATTGAGTAACACAATTTATAATGTGCATATCAGTTGGTTCATGTATTAAGGTTCACAAGAAAGTAGATCTTCATAAATTTAATTAAATAAATTTGGCTTGTTGTTAAAAATAAACTCTGTCTTTTCAGTATCCAGTTCGGACAGCTGTGTCCAATTTGCGATGCAGCAGTGAAATTAGGGAGAGGTAGTCGGCTGCATCGTCTTCTCCGGTCCAGAGTATTTTGGGTTCATGGGCAAGCGGATTACGCACCGCAGCAAAACAGCCTTTCAGAAGCAATGCGAAGCCTTTGTGTTCAGATTTTTCGGTTTCTGTCTGCAAAGTATTTATAGCTAGAATTGGGTTTTCACCCATGAAGACCTTATCAATCAGTTTCGAACCGTCACTATCCTCACCGGAAAGTTCTCTTATGCGTTGGGCCAAACCTTTTGTTGCCTCAAACACTGCATGAAAGTAGTTCTCTTGCATCAACTCTACCTTGCAGTATCTGTTAACCTCTTCATGCATTGAACGTCCCCTAAATCGATCACGAATCGCCCTCAAACGCCTTTCAGCTTCATCCAATGTCTTGGCAGGATTTACACGTATAAAATTGCCATCTTTACAAAATTCAAGTCCCGCAAAAATAAGAATTGCATTCAGTGCTGTACGGTGTTGTTCAAACTCACTATTCCGACCCACAAATCGGGCAGGCGAAACAAACGCTTGGATGAAGTCAATCAGTTGGTTGGGGCTGTTTGTTTCACGTTGGTATTTTAAAAAAATCTGATATATCCTTTTCCATTTGGTAGATTCCCCGGAATCGTCTGCAAATCCACGGTCGGTAAGTACACGAGTAATATCGGAACCGCTTCCACATTCACCAAGTACCTGTGCAAGAGATTGCATCATCCCTTCATTAAATGTTGAGACTTTGGTCATAATTTTCCACTAATTTTAATTTTCGTTTCTCTAAGGAAGTTTTATACTTGCCGTCCGTCTTTTCTATGGCATTTTCAAGCTCTTTTATTGCATCTTCTAAATTACCATTTTTTTCGAGACACTGACTATAAAGATCATGATAAGACGAAAGCATATTTCTTGCTTTTCTATCACTCAATGCACTTTGTAAAGCCTCATAGGCATCAATCTCTGCGGATGTATAATCATTGAGTTGATATTTTGCCTTTGCTCTCTGATATTGCACCCAATGATCCACCTCTTCTTCAGAAAACTTCCCAATTATTTCGAGTGCATTTTGGGGCTCTTCAAAAATATTGTACGCTTTCGCAAGAGCTCTTACCTCATACTTGTCAAGGACATTACACTTTGTTATCTGGGTTACGTATTGAAGTGCCGCACCTCTTAGCTTTTCAAAAAGATCACTTCGATCACAATCCTTTGCAGCATTCGCAGTATTTACTAAACCTTCACAGGCGCTTAACCATTGGCGTTCATCCACCGTCGTGGGAGTTTGCATAAGAATTTCATAGAATTGATCTGCAAGGTCGATTACGATGTCACTATACTCGTAGCCAAACATTGATGTAAATGAAACATAAGCCTCAAAGAACTGTCCAAACCCCTCTAAACCAGAAGTAGCAATAACCTCAGAAAGTTTTTGAACTTTTTCAGCATCGTTGGAGAGTTCCTTTTGAACACTTTTATAGCTTCTCAACTGAGAGATCATTGCAAGTGCAACCCGAAGTGGGACTTTTGATCTATCGCTAAATATGGAGTCTAAGAGCTTTTTCATTGCCTCTTCTCCAGCGACTTTGACACTGATGGGGGCACCATGTTGAGCACCCAATTTTGCAATCTGTCCTGAGGCAGCATGCCAATCAGGTTTTGCTTCGATTATTAAATTAAAAGTGTTTAATGCATCTACATATTGTTTACACCTGCCTTGCGTTTTTCCAATGTGATGCAAATATTCAAACCTGACAGCCTCATCAGTTGAGTACCCGTGTGCGATTTGGTAATCTTCTAAGCATTTTTTATAAAACTTATCCTGTGCTTCACCAGTCAGGGTATAGGCGTGTGTTTCTTTTGCATCAATAATGCTCATGATTGCTGAGAGAGGAAGCTCTTTCTCTAACTTTAAGAAATAATTTTTTTTGCAAATATCGTTCCTAACATTACCCTCAATCTGAATCAATGCATAAGTAATCCAGTCTGGTGTACGTTTACCTCGTCGAGCATCTTCAGCACAAAGTTGATCATAACACAGGTGAATCTCCCTTAAAATTCCGGGAGTCATTTCACCATTTTGTATTTCAAGATAGGATTCTATTCCCTCAGAAATCTCTGTAAAAGAATTATCATCTCGAATAGACTTTAGCAGTAAATCATGAGCTTTTACTATTCCTGGAGTACCGGCAGGTAGTAATAATGAAATTTTTTGTAGATTACTTCTAAGCAAGCCACCAACAAAATGAACTAAAAACTCACCATCGTGATATGATGAGCCGGTGTTCGCGATTTTCTTAAAAGCAGCAAGAAGTTTTGGTTCAAGTTTTGAGAGAATTCTACCAAGAATTGACTTAGCATCATCGCCTGTAACATCCTCAGGATGAGCAAGAACTTCTTGATATAACTCTTCGCGTTGAATAACTTCCTCTTTAACCATGTTGTTTATTGTAGAAAGTATTATTGGCACCGAACGGCCATGCTCCAGAACTTTTTTCCCATTTTCAGAAATTGATTCATATTTTTCACCCAGAATTTTCATCGCCACTTCGTGTGAATAGTCAGGTATGGGGAGATATTTCGAATCTACGGAGCTAATTTGCGAAGTTACAAGAATTCGCCCACCCAATTTTAATCCTGGCATTAATTCCTCAAGAATTGACGCGTCAAAAACTCTTTCAAGGCTATCAATTACCAGAAGGGTCTGTTGAGTATTAAAAATTCCGGACACATTAATCGGTGATCCACCTCTTTTTCTTTGAATTGATGATAGTGGAGAATCGGGTTTCCAGTCTTCGCCGCTAAGCCAAAGGTAGTTACTATATTCTTCCTTGTGGGTGTGTACATACTGAATGGTAGATTGCGTTTTACCTGAACCGCTAATTCCATGCAACACACAGATTGGACTTACTGAACCAAAATGCTTCGATATTAAATCGACAATTTCAGGGGTTTCGATATGATTCTGGCACAGAGAAGGAACTTTACCATAATATTCATAATTTTCCATATTTAGAGCAAAATTAGGGAGATATTCGCGATAGAAAGCATAGATATCCGAATTTAGTATGGATTGTTCATAAATAAGGTTTACAAGTTCTCGAGCATCATATATTATAAGTTTATTACTATACTTTTTAAAGATTTGTGTAGCGTGAAATACTTTCTGAAATAAACCCGGCGCAACCTGATTTGTGATTAAATAAATCTTATCTGGACCATGCGGAGGTAAGTGGTTAACCGCCTTCGTTATATCTGTTTCAATTTTCTTAAACTTAATTGTTGGTTTACCGCGAATTTTAAAGTAATTTTCTTCCGTACTACATTCTACGACAATTGTAGAATGCTCAGAATATGCATCAACAGTACACTTTACCGGCTTGTCTTTCATATTAATTCCACGGTGTATCAGTCGCTGCGATTCCTTAAAAGAAATAACATTATTACCAATATATTCTAAAGCTACTGCAGAGATATATGATATTTCCTCTACGAGTTCTTTGATGATGCGAAGTTTTATTGTTTGAGTCATGAGTCGATTAACCTTAGATTGGTTTGTCCTAAGTTTGCGATTTTTTGATTTAATATCACCCAATATGTTTTGTAAATATAAACAGTCACTCCCCCCTGAACGCCCTCCGTAGCTGTGCCTGAAAATTATCTTCCAGTTCCTTTAGCTGGGTTTGCATTTTTTGTTTTAATGATAGCATGTCATCATAAATCTTTTTGTAGTGCTCTTGAGTTTCAACAGAGGGTATGAGGATTCTAATTTTTTGGAGCTCTTTAGCATTAATATTAGCCATGCCAACTATGCTCTTACACATATGCATAAGTGTGGCTTTACCATGCTTTGAGTTTAGGTATCCAGAAATGTATTCCGGGATTGCTTTTTTATTTGTCCGGACTCTTATTAAATAACCGGCAAATGCCATTGAAGTTCCAAAATTAACGACTGCAGTTTTACCAACCAGTTCTTTACTGTTAGTTCTATTGAATAATAAATCACCTTTTGAGACTGTGTATTTGTTTATATCTGATTCAGCTAAATCGATATACTTTAGATCAATTAAATTAAATTCTCCATTATAGGTAATATTGTTCATTCGCAAATAAGGAAATTTACCAATCGAACCGGCCTTCGCACTTGTTCCATAATTTATTTCGGAGACTAAATCCCCAATCTTTCCTACCTCCCACCCCTTCGGATTACTAACCGGATCCCCAAACATATCCAGGAAAACTGCTTTGATATAGTCATCCAGACACGAAATTGCCTGTTTTCTTTTTTCAATGAGTGATTGAGCCCGATCAAGAATTTTGACAATGCGATTTTGTTCTTCGATTGTTTGGAGAGGAATCGGGTATTCTTTCACAATCGTGGCAGATATATTTTGAAGAGCCACTCCTCGTGCTAAGCCGATAAGTTCAGATTTTGAATAATCTAGCCAATACTTTAAATACTTAAAGTATAGCACTTCCGGGTTTTTCGGAATAAGACCCAAAATTGCTTGATTCGTTGACATCTCTCTACCAGCAATCGCAGTCTTACCAACAGAGCCGTAGAGTGCCAAAAAGATTGTGTCCTTTTTAAATATTTTGTTATTGATGGATTTAAGACCCTCTTGGGTTATTGATTCTTTAGTGGTGAAAAGATAACCGTCCTCGGCAGTTTCAATATCCCCAATTTTTGCCCAAGGGATGTCCCCACCATAATATCCTTCAATACCCCGGCGAGGCGTGCCACCGCTAAACACTTTACAAGTATCGCCTATTTTTATTAGTGGGCTTTTCTTACTCATAACCCCTTCAACTCACTAATCCCCAGCAAAATCTCATTCTCAAGAGCCTCGATTTTAGCCAAAATTTCCATCGGGTCTTGATAAACAACCTCTTTATGTTCTGCCACCTTATACCTGTTGATGCTAAAATCGAGGTCGTTCTTTTCAATTTCTGCTTTTTCAACGAAGAAGAATTTACTGCCTCTGTCATTCTCAGTTTGTTCAGACCTTGAATTCCACTTTGATACGATATCACTCAGATCGTTGGCATCAATTTTATTCCGTTTGTCATCAAGACTGTAGCCATCAGCCTGCATATCATAAAACCAGACTTTTTCTGTATTTCCACCTTTAACAAAAACCAAAATGGCAGTACTCACCCCTGCATAAGGTTTAAATATTCCACTTGGCATCGAAATAATCCCCTGAAGTTCACAATCATCAAGAAGCATTTTTCTCGCCTGTTTATGGGCATTACTCGATCCAAACAAAACGCCGTCAGGAACAATAACCCCTGCCCTGCCTCCAATTTTTAAGGAATTAATGATTCTGTCCAAAAACAATAATTCGGTCTTTGTGGTTTGCAGCGATAAAGACTCGTTGATATCCCCCTTGTTGATGCTCCCCTTAAACGGCGGGTTTGCCATGATAACATCATAAATCCCGTCCTCATTATAGTATTTGGAGAGTGTATCCTTCTGTTCAATATTTGGATTTGAGATACCATGCATCATAAGGTTCATCAGAGCGATGCGAACCATACTTTCATCGGCATCATAACCGTAAAAAGTTTTCTCCTTCAGATGAGTCCATTGTCTCTCATCCGTGAGTTTGTCGCCAAGCAGACCACGCACCAATCCGTTTTCGTCAACCTGCCGATTTTGATCACTTGTATATTGTGTGATGATATGTTGATACGCCCCCAGAAGAAAGCCGGCGGTTCCTGAAGCGGGGTCACAGATCGTATCGCCCAATTTTGGGTTAACTAATTCACACATCAGTTGGATTATATGCCGCGGGGTTCTGAACTGCCCTAATTTACCCGCATTAGTAATTTCGGAGAGTAAAAACTCATAAAGGTCGCCCTGCGTATCCTGAAAACCCTGTCCCTCCATCTGCTGCTTTAAAATCTCTTCAAAAATTTCATCAATGATTGATACAGCTTCAACCAAGAGAGAAGGTCTCGACATGATAAAAACAGCATTTGCCATATATTTTGCAAAAGGAGCATCATCCCTTCCCATCTTTTTAAGAAACGGGAAGACATTATTTTGAATATGGTCGAGCATCTCTCTGGATTCCATCTGTCGAAAATGGCTCCACCTGAGAACCTCTTTTTCTCCCTCAAAAAGAGATTGATAAGATTCGCCCGTAAAATCTGAATCCTGTTTCTTTTTGAGATCAAGTTCATCCAATCGTTTCATAAAAAGCAGATATGAAATCTGTTCAATTGCGGTAAGAGGATTTGAAATTCCCCCGCTCCAAAGTTTATCCCATAAACGATTAATTGATGATTTTAGAGTCTGGTTAAGCATAGTTTAAAATTCTGTCCGTTAATTGTAAAATTTCCTGTTGCAGTTGATGATCAAACAGCCCCAAAAAGCCGTTATTGTGGAATTTTGTGAATGGTTCGGATACCAGATCCTTTTTACTTAATTCTCCGTTTTCAATGATAAATGATTGAAGAGTCTGAATAAACTGAATCTGTTTTGTTGTTAAATTATTGTGTTCGGCTATAAATCCGTCAAAAGCAGTTGTCACCTTTTGCGGAAAAGTCACTAATCCGCTGACACCCATGATATATTTAATAAGGTCGAGAAATTTAACTTTTCGTGCTTCATACGCTTTTTGTAAATTTTCCTCTGTGGGGTAAGGATCATTTTCCTGTAAGGTGGCAGCGAGCTGGTTTAATTCTTCATCCGTTATGCTTTCACCAAGTTTGATTTTGCGAAGCACAACATTTTTTGTTTCAAGGTTTTTGATGAGAGCTTCCACACGGTCACGGTATTTTTGCACGGTGATCCTTTCGTGACCGGGACCAAAATTAATGTACCCTTTTTCGTGTGTGATATCCTCCAGATCGAGTGACACCTGGTTTTGTTTTACGGGGTCTCGGAACTTCATCAATGGACCTAATTTTTCAATCAGGATATTTAACTCCGTCTCACCCCCTTTTTGCAGATAACCATCTGTCAGGACGGAATTAATTAAATCCTTCTCTTTTGCTACCACATTTACATTTAAAGGAAGTTCAGCAACCATTTTGATTATAACTTTAGCCGCCCCGGAAAGCAATACTTCGTTTAATTTTTTATCCTGTTTTTCATCAATTTTTACGATTGAATATAACAGCACTCTCAATTCGAAATACATCGCAGCAAAATCTTCACCCGAGCGCGTACGCATCAGAGGAGCTATCTCTTTCTGAAGGAACTCTGTTTTTTCTTTGGTCAGATCCGACCAGTAATTATCGTCTATTTGGTCAAGTCTGGTTTTTGCATCAAGGATTACCACATTGTTTTGAGGCAAAGAGGCGATTTCGACTTTCAACCTTTTTATACAATCTTCAATGATCGAGGTCTTTTGTAGTGACTGAGCCACTGTCAGTTTTTTCAGACGGGTCAAAAACAGTCTGACGGGTAACGGAATGGATTGATTTTCTGTTACACCACCCGGCTCTATCATAAAATATTCAAAGTTTCCCCAGCAGTCGATTATCAAAAACTTCTCTTTTGTTTTACACCAGGGTTTTATCTTTTTTGGTTCAAGCAGGCGGGTGCCCCGTCCGATCATCTGCCAGAATTTGGTATATGAAAAGACAGGTTTGGCAAAAACAAGATTAACTAATTCTCTTACATCAAGACCTGTATCGAGCATATCAACACTGATTGCGATACGAGGGAAGTTTTTATTCACAAATTGATCGAGTAATCCCCCCTTGCCATAAACCTTTGGGTCCTCTGATACAATTACCTTTGCAATCTCTCCTTTATGTTCGGGATACAGGGCATCAAAAACTTCCCTAAGTCTCTGGGCATGGGCGATTGTCATGGCAAAAAATATTGTTTTCCCCGGAAGAACTCCATTTTCATCTTTTATACACTCTTCCATAAATTCCCTGACAATCAGGGTGTTGGTACCAAGATTTGTAACACTCTTCTCGATTTCGGTGTTTTCGAAATTAATGTCTTCGGGGTCTTTTCCTTCTCTAATTAAGCGTTTTTGATCCTCAATCGAAATTGTGTCTTTTTTAATCCCCTCTTTTAAAAATTTTGTTCTGATTTTCAGAACTTCAAAATCGCAGAGATAAGGAGGATTGTTTTTTAATGCCTCTTCATAAGAATAAGCAAATGTTGGTAGTCCGTCTTCACACTGAAACAACTTAAATGTATTCCGTTCCAGAGCATCCTTGGGTGTGGCTGTTAAGCCGGTTTGAAGCGCATCGAAATAATCGAATATACTTTTGTAAACATTGTAAATCGATCTGTGACTTTCGTCGGCAACAATCAGATCAAAAAAGAAGGGACTCAGCCTGTAATCGTCATCTTCAATGATATTAAGCATCGTCTGGTAGGTGGTGACATAGACCCTCCGGTTTGTCACAAAATTGGATTCATTCCGCTGGGGCCAAAGGGGAGCATTGGGAAGATATTCCCTGAATGCATCGAGTGCCTGATTCTGCAGGGCAATTCTGTCAACCAGAAACAAAACCCTCTGTACCCTGTTTGTTCTCATCAGAACATCGATCATCGACACGCAGGTACGGGTTTTTCCTGTACCTGTTGCCATTACCAAAAGAAATTTCCTTTTTGCATGGTCGATGCCTTCAAAAACGGAACGGATCGCCTCAATTTGATATGGTCTGCCGCTGATGTCAGTATTGATTAGTTCTTTTGAGAGAGGTTTTTCATGTTCCCGCAGGAACGACAGTCTTTCAAGGTCTTTTTTTGTGGGGAATCCGTAAACTTTTCGCGGAGGGTATTTCTCGGTATCCCAGAAATAGATGTCATTACCGTTGGTGTAAAAAACGAACGGGAGTTTACCTTTTAATTGAGCCTGAATGTTTTTTGCGTATTGCTTTGCCTGTTCCTGGCCAATTCTTGCATCACGAGAGGATTTTTTTGCTTCAACAACCGCCAAAGGATAGCCGTCATCACCAAGCAGAGCATAGTCGGCATATTGATGCCCATCATATATATGCTCTAATTCCTCAACGGAACCTGACTTTGTAAACTTTATCCCCAACTCGGATTTAACCTGAGAAGGATTGTTTACATTCCAACCGGCTTTTGCAAGTCTCCGGTCAATTATATCCTGACGGGTCTTCGCTTCATTCATATTAAAATTCAATATTTTAGAATCCCCTAATTTATGAATATTATTCGACAATTCATCTACATCAAAAGCAAATTACAGCTAAAACCTTTGCCAAATTTTTTGGATAATTTTGGCGACGGTGTCGCCACAATCTGTGATTTCCAATATTCGACATCCTCTCTAAAAATAAGTCCTTTCCCTGAAGTTAACTCCAATTTCATCAACTGCAATGGAGCGGGCTTTTTCTATATCCACATCGGGAATTCCAACGACGGATAAAACTACATTGGGTACAAACTTTTTTGCTTTTTTGGTGAAATACAGCATCTCAGCATACATCTTTTCATCCACTCGCATCAACTCTGAGTATTTTGTTGCGTCGGTTGCATTTAGACTTACTGATACTGTATCAATCAGTCCATTCATCTCAGGAGTAATATCCCGGTGATTTATCACATTTCCGTGACCATTGGTGTTTATACGGGTTTTACCACCGTTTTCCTTAACCCATTTTGCCACTTCCCTTACTTCATCCCATCTGATGGTGGGTTCACCATATCCACAAAATACGATCTCGGAATATTTCATCGGAGCACCAATCGCAGTGACATATTGTTGAACATCGGGTTCGTCATTTTTGTCCATTCCCAAATTATAACCTGCCAAAAACGGAGTCTCTTTCCTGCCACAAAATACACAATCGGCATTACACCTGTTTGTTACATTCACGTATAATGCATCGCCAATTGGATACACAATGGAAGTTTCGGGAGCTTTCCCAATCTTAAAAAATCTCCAGGCATTATAAGCTGTGATTCTTGTGATATCTTCAACGGTTAGATGATGTAGTTTGGCGAGCTCCTCAGCGACATACAAAACATTTGCCGGTTCATTCCTTTTTCCCCTGAATGGAACAGGAGTCATAAATGGTGAATCTGTCTCAAGCAACAGATGTTCGGGATGTACCTTTGCCGCAATTTTCCGA
>Ga0209570_1001207_pt1 | contig 16036 bp, 10 predicted proteins | sample EBPBio172007_DNA_FD_185861 | JGI IMG/M metagenome (GOLD analysis project Ga0209570, IMG submission 185861) | Wastewater treatment Type I Accumulibacter community from EBPR Bioreactor in Madison, WI, USA - Reactor 1_9/17/2007_ DNA (SPAdes)... | ecosystem: Engineered > Bioreactor > EBPR >... | reverse complement strand
GTCGTTGGCGGCTTCGAAAAGGTCTTCGAAATCAACCGCAACTTCCGCAACGAAGGCTTGAGCCCGCGGCACAACCCGGAATTCACCATGATGGAGTTCTACGAGGCCTATGCGGACTACAAGAGCCTGATGGATTTCACCGAAGGCCTGCTGCGCCAGGCCGCGCGCGAGGCGCTCGGTACCGAAACTTTCGTCTACCAGGGCAAGCCACTCGATCTTTCCAAACCCTTCCATCGACTGACCATGGTCGAGGCGGTCAAGAAATTCTTCCCGCAATACTCCGATGCGCAGTTGAACGACGCGAACTGGCTGCGCGAACAGCTCACCGCGCGCAAGGTCCAGATCAAGGCGGAGATGGGCCTGGGGACGCTGCAACTGCTCTTCTTCGAGGAAACCGCCGAGGCCGAGTTGTGGGAGCCGACCTTCATCGTCGATTACCCGGTGGAAGTCTCGCCGCTGGCGCGCGCTTCCGACAGCAATCCGGAAATCACCGAGCGTTTCGAGCTATTCATCGTCGGGCGCGAAATTGCCAACGGCTTCTCCGAATTGAACGATCCGGAAGACCAGGCGGCGCGCTTCCAGGCGCAGGCAAAGGCCAAGGATGCCGGCGACGAGGAAGCGATGTATTACGACGCCGATTTCATTCGCGCGCTGGAATACGGGCTGCCGCCGACCGGTGGCTGCGGCATCGGCATCGACCGTCTGGTGATGCTGCTGACCGATAGTCCGGCCATCCGCGACGTGATTCTCTTCCCGCAAATGCGGCCCGAATGAGGAAACTGACGGCGCTTGCTCCGGCGTCAGTTTCCAGCTTGTCTTAACGGTCTTAATGCCGATTCAACCCGCGCAGCTGATCCTGCAGCCGGACGGCACGCCGTATTCCGAGACTTACGGCGACATCTACCATTCGGCGCACGGCGGGCCTGACCAGGCGCAGCATGTCTTTCTCGGCGGCAACAATCTGCCGCAGCGCTGGCGCGGGCGGGATCGCTTCGTCATCCTGGAGACCGGCTTCGGGCTGGGGCTGAATTTTCTTGCCACCTGGGCCGCCTGGGCGGCCGATCCGCAAGCCTGCCGGCAACTCCACTTCATCTCGGTCGAAAAGCATCCGTTCTCGGCCGCCGATCTCGCCATCGCTCACGCCGCCTGGCCGCAATTCGCCGCACTGGCCAAGGAATTGCGCGCCAACTGGCCCCTGGCCTTGTCCGGTTTTCATCGCCTCGAACTCGCCGGTGGGCGCGTCGTTCTGACCCTGATTTTCGGCGACGCGACCCGCGAACTGGGTCAGATCGAGGCTGAAGCCGACGCTTTCTATCTCGACGGCTTCTCGCCGGCCCGCAATCCTGAACTGTGGACGCCCGATATCGCCAAGGCGCTGGCCCGCCTTGCCACGCCGGGGGCCACGCTGGCCACCTGGTCGGTCGCCGGTCATGTCCGCGCAGCGCTCGACGGTGCCGGCTTTGATCTGGAAAAGCGCCCCGGTTTCGCCGGCAAGCGGCAGATGCTCTGCGGACGCAACCGCTCGCGGCGACCGCCGCGGCAGATTCCGCCGACCGACCGGAGCGCCATTATCATCGGTGCCGGACTGGCCGGCAGCACCGTGGCTGAGAGCCTGGGCCGGCGCGGATGGCAGGTCACCGTGCTGGAACGCGCCGCCGAGGCGGCCCTGGGCGCATCGGGCAACCCCGCCGGAGTACTTCGCCCCTGGCCCAGTGCGGACGATAACCGTCTGGCCCGCCTGTCGCGCGCCGGGTTTTTCGCCAGCCTCGCACTACTGCACCGGCTGGGGCCGGGCGTCGCCTGGCAGGCCTGCGGCGTGCTCCATCTGGCGCGCGACGCAGCGCACGCCGAACAGCAACGCCGGGCAGTCACGGCGCTGGCAGCTCCGGACGATTTTCTGCAATGGGTCGAGGCCGATGCAGCCAGTCGACTGGCAGGCCTGCCCTTGCCCGCTGGCGGCTGGTATTTTCCCGGCGGCGGCTGGGTCGCCGCTCGCAGCCTGTGCACAGCTGCCCTCAACGCCTACCCGGATCGGCTGCGCTTGCGCTGCAATGCGCCAGTCGACCGGATCGTTCGCAGCGATTCCTCATGGCAGGCGGAGGATGCGTCAGGGCAGGTGCTGGCCACAGCACCGTATCTCATAATCGCCGGCGGTCACGAGACCGCACGCTTCCCTGCACTGGCCCATCTCGGGATTCGCGGCGCGCGCGGGCAGACGACCCATCTCGCCGCGCCCGAACTGACCGCGCTCGCACGCGTGGTCTGCCGCAGCGGCTACCTGACCCCCGCCCTCGCAAACCGGCACGTTCTCGGGGCTACGTTTATCGAGGACGATCCTGATCCAACCGAGCGCCTGCAGGAACATCGCGACAATCTGGCCACCTTGCGACGCCTGCTGATCGACGCTCCCCAACCCGATCCCGCCGCCTTGCACGGACATGTCGGGTTTCGCCCGCTGACGCCGGATCGCCTGCCGGTGCTCGGCTGGCTACCTGAAGCTCCCGGCCTGGGCGTGGCGTCGGGTTACGGCGCACGCGGGTTGGTGTGGTGTGCGTTGCTGGCCGAATTGCTGGCCGCATCGGTCGAGGGCGAGCCGCTGCCAATGGAGCGCGATCTGGTTCGCGCCGTGTCGCCGCAACGCTTCCATCATCGGCCATAAGACTATAGCCAGATGATCTAACCCCGGGCAGCGTCAATGGTAGGATGGCGGTTCAAAAAACATCCCATGTCGCGGAGACCCCGATGAAACTCGAAACCCTGGCCGTCCATGGCGGCTATAGTCCCGACCCGACCACCAAGGCGGTGGCGGTGCCGATCTACCAGACCACTTCCTACGCTTTCGACAGCACGCAACACGGTGCCGATCTCTTCGATCTCAAGGTGCAGGGCAATATCTACACCCGGATCATGAACCCGACCCAGGACGTGCTGGAAAAGCGCGTCGTCGCCATGGAAGGCGGCGTGGCCGGCCTGGCCATGGCCTCGGGCATGGCCGCCATCACTGCCGCCATCCAGACCATTGCCGAAGCCGGCGACAATATCGTCACCAGTTCCACCCTCTACGGTGGCACCTACAACCTCTTCGCTCACACCCTGCCGCAATACGGCATCGACGTGCGTTTTGCCGATTACCGTGACCCGGATGCTTTCAGCCGGCTGATCGACGGCAAGACCAAGGCCATTTTCTGCGAATCGGTCGGCAACCCGCTGGGCAATGTCACCGATTTCGCCCGTCTGGCCGAGATCGCCCACGCCCACGGCGTGCCGCTGATCGTGGACAACACCGTGCCCTCGCCCTATCTCTGCCGCCCGTTCGAGCACGGCGCCGATATCGTGGTGCATGCGCTGACCAAGTATCTGGGCGGCCATGGCAATTCCATCGGCGGCATCATCGTCGATAGCGGCAAGTTTCCCTGGGCCGAACACAAGCAGAAATTCAAGCGCCTCAACGAACCGGACGTGTCCTACCACGGCGTGGTCTACACCGAGGCCCTCGGCCCGGCCGCCTACATCGGCCGCGCCCGCGTCGTGCCGCTGCGTAACATGGGCGCCGCCATCTCGCCCTTCAACGCTTTCCTGATCCTGCAGGGCATCGAAACCCTGGCCTTGCGCATGGATCGCACTTGCGAAAACGCACTGGCCATCGCCCAGTTCCTGCAAAAACATCCCAAAGTGAATTGGGTCAATTACGCGGGCCTGGCGGACCACAAGGACCACGCACTGGTGCAGAAATACATGGGCGGCCGCGCCTCGGGCATTCTCAACTTCGGGGTCAAGGGAACCAATTGCGGCGGTCGCGAAGCCGGCGGCCGCTTCCAGGATGCGCTCAAGCTGGTCACCCGCCTGGTCAATATCGGCGACTGCAAGTCGCTCGCCTGCCACCCGGCCTCGACCACCCACCGCCAGCTGGGGCCGGACGAACTGGCCAAGGCCGGTGTTTCGGAAGACATGATCCGGCTTTCTGTCGGCATTGAGCATATCGATGACCTCATCGCCGACCTGGATCAGGCGCTGAACGCCGCCTGATCGGCGCGACAGCAAAGACGGCGGCCTGCGGGCCGCCGTTTCTTTTTTACCGAACCTCTTCGACCTTCAGCCAGATCGAGCGCGTATCGCGCACTTCGCGGGTGGAGAGGCTCATGCTGCCGCTGCGGTCGCGGTTGGCTTGCTGACCGCTCCCGCCCAACTCGATCCATTCGCCCAGACGACCAGAGACGGTGGTCGACAGACGCTGCACATTGGCGCTGCCCGGCCCGTAGCGCGCAGGCGAATCGGCCTGCTGGCTGATTTCCAACGTCACTTGCTGGCCACTCAGGCTCGGTACGGCGTAAAAACCCTGACCGATATCGCGATAGACGACGGCGTCGGTCACCACAGTCCCCTGCGGACCGACCACCACTTGCCGCATCGGAATCGGCACCGATTGCCCTACCTGGATGAAGGCACGCCCGCCCTCGATGGTCTGCACCATCTGGCCGGCGTTTTCCTGGCTTTGCGTGCGACTGTCCCACACCCGCACATTGCCTTCGACACGGCTCTGGCTGCCAACGATGACCCGTGCGTTACCCGCCACTCCGCTGCCGGCATCGTCAACGCCGCGGGTGGTGCTGACCCGGATGATCAGCTTGCGCGCCGGGGTGTCGATCGCTGCCAGCGCGCGCTTGATTTCCTCGCGATTTCTCGCCGAAGCACGCAGGAAGAGCTGGTTGTTCATGCCGGAAAGCGTCGCCCCCGGCTCCAGAAGCGGTTGCAGGGTCGGCAACACCTGATCCACCGTCTTGGCCTTGAGCGGAATGATCTCCAGTTCCTGCTGGGCCATTGCCGCTCCCAGCCAAAGCGCCAGCCCCAGCACGATCAGTATTCGCATGATGATCTCCTTCATGCCCCGGCAAAATGCTCGCGCGCGAGGTATTCGCTCGATTGCATTTCGGTCAGCCGACTGACCGTGCGCTTGAATTCGCTCGCCTGGGTTCCTTCAGTATAGAGCTCTGCCGGCCCGCACTCGGCGCTGATGATCAATTTGACGCGATGGTCGTAGAACACATCCACCAGCCAGGTGAAGCGCCGGGCGGCCGAGGCCTGCGCCGCAGTCATTTTCGGCAGGTTGGAAAGCAGGACGGTATGGTAGGTGCGGGCGATTTCGAGGTAATCGTTCTGCGACCGCGGCCCGCCGCACAGCGCCTTGAAGTCGAACCAGATGACGCTTTTGCCGCGGCGCACGGTATCGATCTTGCGCTCGAGCACTTCGATGTTGCCGCCCTTGCGGCCTTCTTCACCGGCAATGCGCCGGAAGGTCTCGTACATCCGCTCCTGGGCATGGGCATCGGCCGGCGCATGATAGATTTCGACCGTTTCCAGCGTCCGCAGGCGATAGTCCACCCCGGCATCGACTTCGACCACATCGAGATGCTGCTTGAGCAGATCGATGGCCGCCAGGAAGCGATCGCGCTGCAAGCCGTTCGGATACAAGCCATCCGGCGGGTAATTGGAAGTCAGCACCAGCACCACGCCCTGCGCGAACAGCCCTTCGAGCAGCCGGGCGAGAATCATTGCGTCGGCAATATCCGAGACATGAAATTCGTCGAAGCAGAGAACCCGGACTTCCGCGGCGATCTGTTCGGCCACTTTCTGCATTGGATCTGCCTCGCCGCGAAAGCGATCCAGATCGCGATGGATACGTTGCATAAAAGCATGGAAATGCAGGCGTTTCTTACGCCGGTAACCCAGCACGTCGTAGAAGCAATCCATCAGCAGGCTCTTGCCGCGCCCGACGCCGCCCCAGAAATAAAGCCCGCGCGGCGGACTGGGCGGCAGGAATACCCGACGCAGGCGATTGCCGCGTCGTGCCTTGAAAATGATCAGTTGCGCATAAAGTTGCTGCAGACGTTCGGCGGCACGCATCTGCGATTCGTCCGGAACGTAGCCACGCCCGGTAAGCAGGCGCCGGAAGGCATCGAGCAACACCGGATTGGCCAGTTGCTTGGCCAAGGCATCCTGAAACGTGGTCAAACCAGGCATCGCAGCGAGATACGCAATTCAGGCGGCGCGCTGCGTGATGACGGCCAGCAGTTCTTCCTCGCTGACCGGTTTTCCGTACAACCAACCCTGCGCCTCGTCGCACCCCATCTTGCGCAGCAGTTCGGCCTGCTGCTCGGTTTCCACCCCTTCGGCCAGCACTTTCATCCCCAGCCGCTTACCCAGGCCGGTGATCATTTCCGCAATCCGCAATTGATGCCCGGAATCGAGCACGTTAACGAAACTGCGGTCGATCTTGAGGCGATCCGCGGCCAGCCGGTCAAGATAGGAAAGCGACGAGAAACCGGTACCGAAATCGTCGATCGCCACCGCCACCCCCCGGCTCTTCAGCGCTTGCAGCCGGCCTTCGAATTCGCCCTGCCCGAACATCGCCACCGACTCGGTGATCTCCAGTTCGAGATTGCCCGGCGAAACGCCGGTATCGGCAAGCGCTTCATCAACCATGTCGATAAATGCCGGGTGACGGAACTGGATCGCCGAGACGTTGACCGCCATGCGCACCGGACACCCGGCATTTTCCAGGCGTTTGAGCGTACCCAGCGCCACCCGCAGAATCCAGGCGCCGAGGTTAACGATCAGGCCCGATTGTTCGGCCACCGGAATGAAGCGGTCCGGCGGCACCAGTTTGTTGTCCTCGGTACGCCAGCGCATCAAGGCTTCGGCACCGATCGGGCGACCGGTCAACAGATCGACCTGTGGCTGGTACACCACGAACAGATGACTCTTGTCGAAAGCCAGCCGCAAATCCTGCAGCATGCGCACCCGCTCGCGGGTTTCGACCGCCACCTCCGGGGTGTAATAGGCCTCGCAGCCGACCCCGCCGGATTTGGCACGCTTCAGTGCGATGGCTGCGTAGCGCAGCAGATCGGCACCGCTGGTCATGTCGTTACCGACCCGCACGAATCCCAGAGAAATCGATACCGCCTGCGCGCCGCCTTCGATGATCAGTGGATCCGCCAGGATCTCGCGCAACAAGGCGGGATTGACCACATCCTCATTGCCGAAAATGCCGAAAATATCGCCACCCACACGGGCCACATACACATCCGCCGGCAGGCTGCCGCGCAGGCGATTGGCCATTTCGAGCAGCATCTGGTCACCGTAGCGATAACCGAGAATGTCGATGGTTTCCGAAAACTGGTCGATATCGACCACGGCTGCCGCGAGCAGTTCGCCGTCGCGCATGGTCAATCGCTGCTCCATGGCTTCGATCATGGCCGCGCGGTTGGGCAGGCAGGTCAGGCTATCGACATAGGCGGTTTCGCGCAGACGCTCGACCAGATCGATGTTGTCGGCGCAGATGGCCATGTTGGCGCAGAAAACGCCCAACAGATGTTCATCGACTTCGTGCACCAGCGAAGGGGTTTCCAGATAGGCAACAAAGCCCGCGCCGTTGCTTGCGGAAAAATACACCGCCAGATCGCGCTCTCCGAGAAGCAGGCGTTTTTCGCGAAATGCCTCGCCAAGACAATTGCGCACGCGTTCGACATCGATGCCCTCTTCACGTCCTTCGAGCATTGCCTGGTAACGCCCGGCCGCTGCCAGCATGACCAGTCGCTCGCCGGTTTCTTCCGGGCGGCAGTAACCGATCACGCCCACCGGTTCGAGCCCGAGCAGCAGCGCCGTCTGCTCCAGCACCCGCGAGGCGAAAGCCACCATGCCCTGCTCGGCAATGAAACGACTCGACCCCTGGAGAATGACTTCCAGCCCGTGGCGGCTGGCATCGAGCCGAGTAATCTGGTCGTAAGAGCGGATCGCCGCCGTCAACGCGGTAAACAAGCGGCTGCGATTGAGTTCGGCTTTGGTTTTGTAATCGTTGATATCGAAACGGGTGATCGCCTCGATATCCGGCGCGTAACCCGGCTGACCGGTGCGCAGGATGATGCGGGTGGCCTTGAGGCAGAGTTCTTCGCGAATCTGGCCGATGATCACCAGCCCGGCGTCTTCGGTTTCCATGACGACATCAAGCAGAATCACTGCCACATCCGGCGTTTCGCGCAACAACTCCAGCGCCGAGGCGCTGTTGTAGGCGTGCAGGAAATTCAGCTGACGCCCGAGAATGCGGGCATCGTGCAAGGCGAAGACGGTCGCCTGGTGAACATCGTCATCGTCATCGACGATGAGAATTTTCCAGGGCTCACGCGAATGCGATCCCGGCCCCGATTCCTCGAACTCTTCATCGAGAAAATCCAGGCGGTCATCTTCGGCCTGCATGTTCAGTCCTCTAGACACAAACAATGGAACCTTACCGCGTCGCTATTGGCTTGGCAATGCCTGACCGGCAGGAAAACCTTGCCAATAGCCGAAAACCGCCTGCCAACCGCGAGGCCCGGCTTCCGGGAGCCGGCAAAAACCGGCTCCGCCAGCATTAAAAATGCAGTGCGCGCTTGTCGCACGCCAGTGCCGCTTCGTGCGTCACCTCCGACAGGGTCGGATGCGCATGGCAGATACGCGCCAGGTCTTCCGATGCTGCGCCGAACTCCATCGCCACCACCGCTTCCGCCACCAGTTCGGAAGCATTGGGGCCGATGATATGCACACCCAGCACGCGGTCGGTCTGCGCATCCGCCAGCACCTTGACGAAGCCGCTGGTGTCGGCCATCCCGAGCGCCCGGCCGTTGGCAGCGAAGGGCACCTTGCCGGCCTTGTAGGCGACACCCGCCGCCTTCAATTGCTGCTCGGTCTTGCCGACCCAGGCGATTTCCGGGCTGGTGTAGATGACCCAGGGCACCGTTTCCAGACTGCAATGCCCAGCCTGCCCGGCCATCAATTCGGCGACCATCACGCCCTCTTCGCTGGCCTTGTGCGCCAGCATCGGGCCGCGCACCACATCGCCCACCGCCCAGACCCCCTGCAAACAGGTGCGGCAATGATCATCGACTTCGACAAAGCCGCGTGCATCAAGCTTCAGGCCGACCGCCTCGGCGTTCAGGCCCTCGGTATTGGGGATGCGGCCGATGGAGACAATCAGGCGGTCGGCATCGAGCTTCTGGGCCTTGCCCTCCTTGTCTTCGTAGGCGATGGACACGCCCTTCTTGCCCACCTTGATTTCGCCCAGTTTGATGCCCAGATGGATCGTCAGGCCTTGCTTGCCGAGCAACTTGGCCGCTTCCTTGGCAACATCCTGATCGGCGGCAGCAAGAAATTCCGGCGCCGCTTCGAGGATGGTGACTTCCGAACCGAGACGCCGCCAGACCGAGCCCATTTCCAGGCCGATGACTCCGGCGCCAATGACCGCCAGCTTCTTCGGCACATCGGTCTGATCGAGAGAGCCGATATTGTCGAGGACGATCTTGTTGTCCACCGGCACATTGGGCAGGTGGCGGGCTTTGGAGCCAGTGGCCACGATGACCTGCTTGGCAATCACTTCCTCGGCCCCGACTTTCATGCGCCAGGCTTTGCCTTCCTGCGCCACAAAGGAACCGTGGCCGTTCAGCAGGGTCACCTTGTTCTTCTTGAACAGGCCCTTGATGCCGCTGGTCAGCTGGTCGACGATCTTGTCCTTGCGCGCCTTCATCACCGGCACGTCGATCGTCGGCGCGTTGACCTTGATGCCTTGCGCGGCAAAACCGTGCGCCGCTTCCTCGAAGAGATGCGAGGTGTGCAGCAGGGCCTTGGAGGGAATGCAACCGACGTTGAGGCAGGTTCCGCCCAGACGGGGTTCGCCCTTGGGATCGGCATAAGGATTGGATTCGCAACAGGCGACCGAAAACCCCAGCTGCGCAGCGCGGATGGCAGCCACATAGCCGCCAGGGCCGGCGCCGACGACGAGAACATCGAATTCCTTGGACATAGGAATCTCCCCTTAGATGCCGAGCAGCAGACGCGCCGGATCTTCCAGCGCTTCCTTCATTGCCACCAGACCGAGCACCGCTTCGCGGCCGTCGATGATGCGGTGATCGTAGGACATCGCCAGATAATTGATCGGGCGGATGACGATCTGGCCGTTTTCAACCACCGGCCTATCCTTGGTGGCATGCACCCCGAGAATGGCCGATTGCGGCGGGTTGATGATCGGGGTCGACAGCATCGAACCGAAGACGCCCCCGTTGGAAATGGAGAAGGTGCCACCGGTCAGTTCTTCGATGGAGAGCTTGCCGTCCTTGGCCTTTTCGCCGAATTCACCGATTTTCTTCTCGATTTCGGCAAGGGTCATCTGGTCGGCATTGCGCAGCACCGGCACCACCAGGCCACGCGGCGAACCGACGGCGACGCCGATATCGATGTAGCCGTGATAGACGATATCCGCACCATCGACCGAGGCATTCAACACCGGGTATTTCTGCAATGCGGCACAGGCCGCCTTGACGAAGAAACCCATGAAGCCCAGACGCACCCCATGGGTCTTTTCGAACTTGTCGGCGTATTGCTTGCGCAGCGCCATGATCGGCGCCATGTTGACTTCGTTGAAGGTGGTGAGGATGGCGTTGGTCGATTGCGACTCGACCAGACGCTCGGCAATACGGGCGCGCAGACGGCTCATCGGCACGCGCTTTTCCGGGCGGGTGCCGATGACATCCAGCCCTACCGGCGGGGTCGGCAGCGCCGTAGCCACAGCCTTGGCTGCCGGGGCCGCTGCCACCGGGCCGCTGGCTGGCGCCGCGCTGGGAGCCGACGCCTTGGCGGAAAGCGCGTCTTCCTTGGTCACCCGACCGCCACGGCCAGTACCCGGCACATCGGCGGGGGCAACACCTTTTTCTTCCAGAATCTTGCGTGCCGCCGGGCTGGCAATGCCGGCGGCCGGCACCGAACTCGGCACCTGCGGCGCAGCCGCCGCCTTGGGCGCATCGGTGCTGGCCTGGGCTTCGGTATCGATCCGCGCGATCACCTCGTTGGAAACGACGCTTTCACCATCGCCCTTGACGATTTCGATCAGCACGCCGGTATCCGGTGCCGGCAATTCGAGCACCACCTTGTCGGTTTCGATGTCGATCAGGTTTTCATCGCGGGCGACCGCTTCACCCGCCTTTTTCTTCCAGGTGGCCAGCGCCGCTTCGGAGACGGATTCGGAAAGCTGGGGAACTTTGACTTCGATGATCATGTTGGCTCCGCTTGTTATGTTTTAAACGTCGATCTTGCCCAGCGCCGATTCGACCAGCGCCTTCTGCTGCAAGTTGTGTTTGGACAGGTAGCCGACCGCCGGCGACGGCGAGGCCGGACGGGCAACCAGCAACAGCTTCTGCTTGACCCCGACCTGGTTGTCGAGATGATGACGCGAGGCCAGCCAGTACCAGACGCCCTGATTGCGGGGTTCTTCCTGGACCCAGACCACCTCGCTCGCCTTGGGATACTTCTCCAGTTCGGTGCGCAGCGCTTCCTCGGGGAATGGATAGAGCTGCTCGATACGCATGATGGCGATATCGGCAATCTTCTTTTCGCGTCGGGCCGCCACCAGGTCGTAATAGACCTTGCCGGTACACAGGATGACCCGTTTGACCTTCTTGGCGTCGATCGGATCGGTTTCGCCGATGACCTGCTGGAAACCGCCTTTGACCAGATCGTCGAGGCTGGAAATGGCATCCTTGTGGCGCAGCAGCGATTTCGGCGTCAGCACGATCAGCGGCTTGCGCTGCATGCGGATGGCCTGGCGGCGCAACAGGTGGAAAATCTGCGCCGGGGTGGTCGGTACGCAGACCTCCATGTTCATTTCGGCGCAGAGTTGCATGTAGCGCTCGAGGCGGGCGGAAGAGTGCTCCGGCCCCTGCCCCTCATAACCATGCGGCAGCAGCATCACCAGCCCGCTGGCGCGGCCCCACTTGGCCTCGCCGGAAGCGATGAACTGGTCGATCACCACTTGCGCGCCGTTGGCGAAATCGCCGAATTGCGCTTCCCAGATCACCAGCTCATAGGGATTGGCCGAGGTGTAGCCGTATTCAAAGGCCAGTACGCCTTCTTCCGACAGCACCGAGTCGTAGCACTGGAAGCGTGCCTGCTTGTCCTGCAAATTCTGCAACGGATAGTAAGTGCCTTCGTCCCAGGTCTCGCGATTCTGGTCGTGAATGGCGGCGTGGCGATGGAAAAAGGTACCACGCCCGACGTCTTCGCCGGAGAGACGTACTCCGTAGCCGGAAACCAGCAAGGAGGCGTAGGCCAGATTTTCGGCCATGCCCCAGTCGAAGGGCAGCTTGCCCTGCCCCATCGCCGCGCGATCCTCGATGATTTTCTTGACCCGCGAATGCAGGGTGAAATTGGCCGGCACGGTGGATAGGCGTTCGGCCAGGCGCTTGATTTCCTTGGCCGGCACTTTGGTATCGCAATCGGGAATGTAAGCCGGCGTCAGGTAAGGCGTCCAGTCGATGGTCATCGGGTGCTTGTAGCCAGCCAGCACCGGGTTGTAGAGCAACTGCCCGCGGTCGAGATGGTCACGGTATTCCTGGATCATCCGCTCCGGTCCATCGGCGGCCAGCACGCCTTCGGCCACCAGCTTGTCGCCATAAAGCTTGCGCGTACCGGGATGCGCCGCCACTTTTTTGTACATCAGCGGCTGGGTCACCATCGGCTCGTCCTGCTCGTTGTGGCCGAGTTTGCGGTAACAGATGATGTCGATGACCACGTCTTTCTTGAAGGTCTGACGGTATTCGATGGCCAGCTGGGTGACCAGCGCCACCGCTTCCGGATCGTCGCCATTGACGTGGAAGATCGGTGCATCGGCCATCTTGAAAATATCGGTGCAGTAGAACGAAGAGCGGTAGTCGCGCGGGTCGCTGGTGGTAAAGCCGATCTGGTTATTGACGATGAGGTGCAGCGTGCCGCCGGTGCCGTAGCCACGCGTCTGCGCGAAATTGAGCATTTCCTGATTGCAGCCCTGACCGGCGACGGCAGCGTCGCCATGAATCAGGATCGGCAACACCTTGGTCTTGCCGTTTTCGCCGCGGCGCAACTGGCGGGCAAATACCGAGCCTTCGACCACCGGATTGACGATCTCCAGATGCGAGGGGTTGAACGCCAAGGTCAGGTGACAGGGGCCGCCCGGGGTAGCCACATCCGAGGAGAAACCGAGGTGGTATTTGACATCGCCGGCGCTCAGGTCGCTGGCCTTCTTGCCCTCGAATTCGTCAAAGAGCATGGCCGGCGCCTTGCCCAGCGTATTAACCAACACGTTCAGCCGGCCGCGATGGGCCATGCCGATGACAATTTCATCAACCCCGCGCGCGCCGGCCGAGCGGATGGCTTCGTCCATGGCCAGAATCAGCGATTCGCCGCCTTCGAGCGAGAAGCGCTTCTGGCCGACGTAGCGGGTATGCAGGTAGCGTTCCAGCGTCTCGGCCGCGGTCAGCCGCTCGAGGAAGCGCTTTTTCTGCTCGGCGTTGAACGCGGCACGGGCGCGGATCGGCTCGATGCGCTCCTGGATCCAGCGCTTTTCCGGGTACTCGTTCATGTACTGGATTTCGACGCCGATCGATCCGCAATAGGTCTGCTTGACCGCTTCAAAAATGTCGCCCAGTTTGGCGCTCGCCGCACCCATGCAGAAATCGCCAACGTTGAACACGCTGTTCAGATCGGCATCGGAAAACTTGTAGAACGACAGGTCGAGTTCGGGGATGGCTGGACGCGGGGTGCGCTTCAGCGGATCAAGATCGGCCCAGCGGTTGCCGAGACTCCGGTAAGCGTTGATCAGCTGAAAAACGGCGGCCTGCTTGCTGCCATCTGCCGGCGCTGCGGCCACCGGCTGGCGGAAACCTCCGTCGCGGGCTTGCTCGGCAAAGGCGGCCACCACCGGCGCGTGCGGCACGTCGCGCGCGACAAAGCCGGGCATTTGCGCAAGGCGGTCGAAATAATCGCGCCATTCGGCAGGAATCGCCGTCGGATTGTCGAGATAGGTTTCATAAAGCTCTTCGACGAACGGCGCGTTGCCGCCGAAAAAAAGCGAGTTGTCGAGCATCTGCAGCATGTTGCTCATGTCGATTTCTCCTCCGTGGGGCGCGATCGCGCCGCTGACAAACTTATTTGCAAAAAAGCGGCCCTGAAGGCCGCTTTCTTGTCTGCATCACTTAACCGCGTTGGCTCATCGGAACCACGTCGCGCTTGGCAGCGCCGATGTACAGCTGACGTGGGCGGCCAATCTTGTATTCGGGATCGGTGAGCATTTCTTCCCACTGCGCCAGCCAGCCGACCGTACGGGCCAGCGCGAACACGCAGGTAAACATGTCGGTCGGGATACCGATGGCGCGCTGGACGATGCCCGAGTAGAAATCCACATTGGGGTAAAGCTTCTTCTCGACGAAGTATTCGTCTTCCAGGGCAATCTTTTCCAGGGTCTTGGCCAGCTTGAACAGGCGGTCGTTTTCCAGGCCAAGTTCGGTGAGCACATCATCGCAAACCTTGCGCATCAGCTTGGCGCGCGGATCGAAGTTCTTGTAGACGCGATGACCGAAGCCCATCAGCTTGAAGGTATCGTTCTTGTCCTTGGAGCGCTTGATGTATTCGCCGACGCGCGAGACGTCGCCGATTTCTTCCAGCATGTTCAGGCACGCCTCATTGGCACCGCCGTGCGCCGGGCCCCACAGACAGGCGATACCGGCGGAGATGCAGGCGAAGGGGTTGGCACCGGAAGAACCGGCCAGACGCACGGTCGAGGTCGAGGCATTCTGCTCGTGATCAGCGTGCAGGGTGAAGATGATGTCCATGGCGCGCGCCAGCACCGGATTCGGCTCGTACTTCTCGCACGGCGTGGCGAACATCATGTGCAGGAAGTTGGAAGCGTAGTCCAGATCATTGCGCGGATACATGATCGGCTGGCCGAGCGAGTACTTGTAGGCCTGCGCGACGATGGTCGGCATCTTGGCGACCAGGCGGGTAAAGCTGACATCACGGTGCTCGACGGTCGAGAAGTCCATGGCGTCGTGGTAGAAGGCCGCCATGGCGCCGACCAGACCGACCATCACCGCCATCGGGTGCGCATCGCGGCGGAAGCCCTGCATGAAGCGGGTCATCTGCTCGTGCACCATGGTGTGGTTCTTGATCGTCTTGACGAACTTGTCCTTTTCCTCGGCCTTGGGCAGCTCACCGTAGCGCAGCAGGTAGGTGACTTCCATGAAGTCGGTGGTTTCGGCCAACTGCTCGATCGGGTAACCGCGGTAGAGCAGTTCGCCCTTGTCGCCATCGATATAGGTGATCGCCGATTTGCAGCTGGCAGTGGACAGAAAGCCCGAGTCGTAGGTGAACAAGCCGGTCTTGCCGGCCAGGGTACGAATGTCGACGCAGTCGTTGCCGTGCGTCGGGGTCATGATGGGGAATTCGACCGGCGATTGCCCATCGATACTCAACGTTGCTTTGCGTTCTGTTGTCATGGTGGTTCCCTGTGAGGTCAAATTTGTGAATGCCTTGGCAGCATTCAGTTTAAAGAAATTTAGCTTACGTCTCCCTTACGCAGCATGGCCACGATTGGCGCCAGACGCGGATCTTCGCATTCAGCCTGGCCGCTGATGACATGCCAGAGATCGTGGTCTTCCCAATCGGCAAGTTCGGCGAAAAGTCTCTGCTCTTCTTCCGACAGCAAATCGAATTGCTCATCGAGAAAACGCGACAGCGCAATATCCAGTTCCAAAAAAGCCCGCCGGATACAGCGCCAGCGCAGTTTCCCGATTTCCGCTTTTTCCATCTCAGACAGCGCGCCGAACCATCATGTCCTTGATCTTGCCGATGGCCTGGGTCGGGTTGAGCCCCTTCGGACAGACATCGACGCAATTCATGATGGTGTGGCAACGGAAGAGGCGATACGGATCTTCCAGGTTGTCGAGACGTTCGTTGGTGGCCTGGTCGCGCGTATCGGCAATGAAGCGGTACGCCGCCAACAACCCAGCCGGGCCGACGAACTTGTCCGGATTCCACCAGAACGACGGACAGGAAGTCGAACAGCAGGCGCAAAGAATGCACTCATAAAGACCGTTGAGTTCCTCGCGGTCTTCCGGCGACTGCAGGCGCTCGCGTTCCGGCGGCGGATCGTTGTTGATCAGGTAGGGCTTGATCGAGTGGTATTGCTTGAAGAACTGGGTCATAT
>Ga0209570_1001200_pt1 | contig 16155 bp, 2 predicted proteins | sample EBPBio172007_DNA_FD_185861 | JGI IMG/M metagenome (GOLD analysis project Ga0209570, IMG submission 185861) | Wastewater treatment Type I Accumulibacter community from EBPR Bioreactor in Madison, WI, USA - Reactor 1_9/17/2007_ DNA (SPAdes)... | ecosystem: Engineered > Bioreactor > EBPR >... | reverse complement strand
TAAGCCTGAAACCGTTGTGCTGCTGCCCGTACCTGTAATAGCTCCAGGGTTTAACGTCCAACTCCCTGATGGCAAATCGCTCAACACCACGGAGCCCGTTCCCAGAGCACAAGTCGGTTGCGTGATTGTACCCACCGTTGGGGCAGTTGGCGTCGAGGGTGAAGCATTAATCACTACGTTCCCACTCGCCAACGACACACAGCCTGAGGAATTCGTCACTGTAAAATTGTACGTCCCTGACGCTAATCCTGAAACCGTTGTGCTGCTGCCCGTGCCTGTGATACCACCAGGGTTTAACGTCCAACTACCAGACGGTAAATCGCTTAGCACCACGGAGCCCGTTCCCAGAGCACAAGTCGGTTGCGTGATTGTACCCACCGTTGGAGAAGTTGGTGTCGAGGGTTGAACATTAATCACTACGTTCCCACTCGCCGACGACACACAGCCTGAGGAATTCGTCACTGTAAAATTGTACGTCCCTGACGCTAATCCTGAAACCGTTGTGCTGCTGCCCGTGCCTGTGATACCACCAGGGTTTAACGTCCAATTCCCTGATGGCAATCCGCTTAACACCACTGAACCTGTTGAAGTTGAACACGTTGGTTGCGTTATCGTACCCACCGTTGGGGCAGTTGGTGTCGAGGGTGAAGCATTAATTACTACGTTCCCACTCGCCGATGACACACAGCCTGAGGCATTGGTTACGGTAAAGTTGTACGTCCCCGCCACTAAACCCGATACCGTTGTGCTGCTGCCCGTGCCTGTGATACCACCAGGGTTTAACGTCCAACTACCAGACGGTAAATCGCTTAGCACCACTGAGCCTGTTCCCAGAGCGCACGTCGGTTGCGTGATTGCCCCCACCGTTGGGGCAGTTGGTGTCGAGGGCTGAGCATTAATCACCACGTTCCCACTCGCCAACGACACACAGCCTGAGGCATTGGTTACGGTAAAATTATACGTCCCTGCCACTAAACCTGAAACCGTTGTGCTACTGCCCGTACCTGTAATAGCTCCAGGGTTTAACGTCCAACTACCAGACGGTAAATCGCTTAGCACCACGGAGCCTGTTCCCAGAGCGCACGTCGGTTGCGTGATTACTCCCACCGTTGGTGTCAAAGGAACCTGACATTCTAAAGTTATCACCACATCATTCCCCGAACCTCCTAGGTAACTAATAATCGCATTCAATCCGCTTCCTCTAAAATTAGGAATCGTCGCTCCTTCCGACAAACCTGTAAAGGTTCCTACTATATTTTCAGTACCATCATTATCCAAAATGGTAAAAGTTTCATTTCCAATAGGAATGTATGAACCCGTCAAAAGTAAATCAACACCCGTAAGGTTAACACTCCCTACTACTTTGAGTTGAGAATATGTACTACCTGTCCCATTACCCAGCGTTGATCCATTAATGGCTATGCTTAAATCACTGGCAAAGGACAAGGTACTCGCCGTTACATCAGTACCATTGAAGCTTGGCTTCACTGCGGCAGGTGAAGCGCCTGGGTCAAGCAGTAATGTGCCACCTCCAGTATTAATTCCTCCACCACTGATGAGCACATCTCCGCCACTAATCAATTGGATATTTGTGCTACTAGCCCGAGAAACGTCTGCAGAAATAGTGATGTTCCCTGCATTGGCATTGCCTAGGATAAGTGTACCTGTGGTAATGTTGTCGAGTTCATCGTCACCGAGCCAAAAGGGAACGCCAGTGTTCACAGCCGAGCCCAAACTCATTGCTACGTTGTTGGTATATGGTCGCAACGTGGTGCTACCCGTTCCCTGGGTGCTGATCACACCTAACAAAACTATCGTATTTGTTATGATTGTGATATTACCACCATTCGTGGCCGTGGTGATGACTCCTGAAGTCAAGTGGTTGATCCCAACTTTATTTATACCACTCCCTTCAACACCAGTTACTGTTATGTTGCCTCCGCCTGAAGTAATTTGGGCACCAGCATTGGTTATATAGATTCCAATATTGCTGTTTCCAGTGCTGGTCCCACCAGTACCTTGTACGGCTACTGAGCCGTTCCCTCCCGCGGTTACCATGCCGCCAGATTCCAGCCAAAGCCCATAATTATTTCCACTAGAGCCCCCCGAACCTCCGCCTAATCCGATTACACTCACATTTCCTCCAGAAGAATTAATTGTAGTTCCAGTTCCCGATATGTGAATACCCGCATTAAAGTTACCCGTACTAGCACTACTACCTGTACCACTCACACTTACATCACCGCTGCCTCCCGCAGTGATTGTTGCACCTGAGCCTACGGTTACACCACGACTAGTATGGCTGGCCCCAATACTATTATTTGTACCGATGACCGATACGTTACTGCCCAAAGAAGTGATGCGTGCATTGGCCCCCACTACATATACACCAATATTGGCAGTAGCCGTATTAAGGCCCGTCGAGCCTTCGATGGTGGCTGTACCAGTAGTACCGCCACTTATTATTCCACCGTTTTGGACAGCTACTCCATATTGAGGAGTTGAAGGGTTGATTCCACTTTTACCCTTGACATTGAGTATTCCCGTTCCATTGACTCGAACGATAGCTGAGTTATTTACCAATACCCCTACAAAATCATCCGTGCTGGATACTGCTTGTTGGTTAGCCTCTACTGTCAAGTTTCCATTACTCGTTTCGAGTGAAGCGCTGCTGTTAAAAAGTACATTTTTACTCACTTTCAGGGTAGCCGTACCTGTACCCAACAAGGTAAGATTAGTTCCCGAACTCAAAATCACCGCATCGGTACCTGGTGTAGCATCATCGTTCTGTAAATCCACATCCAAGTTGGCATTGTTGGCAAAAGTAATGTCGCCGTTAAAATTCACTTCGTCGTTTCCTACACCACCATTAATGGACAGGCTGGGTAAGTTAGCAGTAAATGCAGCAACATTGATAATGTCATTACCAGTGGACGCATTTAGCGTGATGGAGTTGGCTCCTGTAAGGGCTACAATCGCTGGGAAGTTAACAATAGCCCCCCCATTCAATGAATAGGTACGTCCTGTTACATTAAACTGGATATTGGAACCGTTCTGCACGACATCAAGCGTTTCGCTATTACCCGAAATGTCCGTTATAATGATATTTCCCCCTGTCGTAGAAATGGTATAATCAGCCGACTGCACCGTCAACGTAAACGAAGCGTCAGCGGTTAACCCACAATTATCCGTCGCTCGAACGGTGACCGTGTAAGTACCTGCGGGTACATTATTCGGTACGGTCACTACACCTGTCACGTTGTCCACCGTCAAGGTAGCGGGTGCAGTTGCAGGCGAAACACTTTGCAGTACGATGGTCGAAATACTCCCGTTATCAGTTGGCCCCGTTGCAGGGCTAACCGTCGTACTACTGCCCGTATTCAGCGTTACATTGTTATAGGTTAGGATAGGTGCTGAGTTCGTAGTGACATTGATGGCCACGGTAGCCGAAACGCTCTGACTTTGATTATTCGTGATTTTAACCGTAAAAAGCGCATTGGTAGCGGTACACAAAGCATTGATAGTAGCCGTTACACTTCCATCAGCACCTACCACCACATTACTAAGCGTCACGCCATTTAACGTAGCCGACGCCCCAAAGTTTGTACCGTCGCTACTCACTGCCGTAGTAAGGGTATTGGCCGCTTGTGTAGTGCCCGACGACGCACTTCCAATGGCAGTGCCTGTAGTACTTACTCCTTGAATAATGCTTGCCGCTGTCGTACTTAGGGTTGGTTGGTTATTTTCGGGGTAAAATTTAATTTCACCTACTTGAGTACTAATCGTTGCTCCTGCATTCTTGATCGTTGGAAAAACCAACATAAACGAAGTGTAAGGCGTGGTGTTTGTAAAGCTCACCAACTGCGAATTTGCATCATCTAAGGTACTCGTGTTTCTTCCTGAAGGTAACGATAGTGAGCCAGAAGAAATAAGAGTAAACTGAGTGGCATCAAATGGCCCATTTCCTGAAATCGTCGCGTTGGTACCATAAAGAGCATAGCTTGCTGGGTCGCGGTCAGGGGTATCGTTGGCGGTATAAATTCTTAAAGAACTAATCACTCGCCCCGATTGACTACAACTTGCTGGACTAAAAACATAACCTGCATTGGTCGTTACTCGAATGAGAGATTTGGCAAATGTACCGTCAAATACATTCCCTGGTGGCTCCGTCGATGGCCATGTATTTGTGCCGCCTGTGCTGGCCGTGCCCACTTGAAATTGATTTCCGTTCAACTGCCCTCCCCAATACGGCATAGCATTGGTCATCGTAGTAGTACCCGCAAGGGTCAAAGTAGCGGTGTTTGACGTAATCATAGAACAAGCCGCCGTACTTACCACCACATCATAACTTCCTTCATTGGCCGCAGAAAAGGAAGAGATAGTAAGTGTACTATTCGTTTCTCCATCGATATTTATCCCACCTTTACGCCATTGATAACTAGCCCCCGCTGAGTTGTCGAGCGCCACAGTCAACGTCGCCGTTGAACCTCCACAAATTACCTGATTTTGGGGATGTGTGGTAATGGTTGGACAAAAGACCACCACTGAATAAGCCTGATCGGTAATGCAACCAAGGTTATCAGAAATTTGAATCGTAAAATTATAAGTAGCATTTACGGTAGGAGTACCCGACAAGACGCCTGTTGGCGATAGTGTTAAGCCCGTCGGTAACGTACCTGAAATTAAGTTATAGAAGTAAGGTGCAGTTCCACCACTTCCGCTAAATGTTAAACTATAAGGAGCTCCAGAACCGACGATTGGGAGGGTATTTGGCGAAATAGCGACAGTACCTGAACAAATCTGCGCTTCCACCGCCCCAATATCACTCCCGTCACCTCCTGCTGCCGAACTAACGCCTGGCTGGTCAACGGGACGGGTAAGGTTGCGTTGATCTACACTAACCGCCGCACTTCCTTTGTCGATGGCTGGACTGCCTGCCAAGAGTCTGTGTGATGGCATGGTTCCTCCCCCAAAATACCCTAATGCACTTATGGCCGTAGAGAATACATTGTTAGAAGCAATACTTTGGTCTTGCGCCCCCCCCGTAGGTGCCCCCGAGCTACTACCAAAAAGGTTATAACCGTTTGTGGTAATAGCGGCACTATTATTATCAAAATCCGCGTAGGCACTTTGCTGCGCACCGTTGGCAGCCACAATGGAGTTTTTTAACGTTATCGTGCCCGACTCGTTGTAAACCCCACCGCCTCGGCTGCTACCAGCACCTCCGTTGCTTGGTCCATTGGAAGAAGTTCCCCCCGCACCTCCCGTTGCGGTGTTGTTGACAATGGTCGCATTTACGATAGTCGTACTACCACCATTTTGGAAGATAGCTCCACCAGCGCCGCCACCGCCGCCGCCCGCACCGTTGCGAGATACCGACGAACTCCCAGCACCACCACTACCTCCTAAGAAACCTCCAGCTCCACCTCCAGTTCCGCCTCCCGCCGCTTGACCACCACCGCCACCGCCACCGAAGCGTCCACCAGCGGCTCCATTGTAGCCGTTTCCACCGCCGCCACCGCCACCGCCAAAGTTACCTGCAGTAGGGAGTGACGGAGCGAGGGGCGAGCCACCTACGCCACCGTTGCCACCACCGCTTCCACCAGTTCCGATGCAACATCCGCTGCCACCAATACCTCCAGCACCACCTACTGCTTGGTTACCAGAAAAGGTGGTATTGGTAATACTTACGGTTCCACCGTTATTTAATATCCCTCCACCAAGGCCACCGCCACCGCCACCACTACCAGAAGCGCCAACTCCTGCTTGTCCCGTAGCGATGTTGTTGACTACGGCACAACGGTTCAGGGTAAGCGAGCCCGTGCTTGCATTGAATACCCCTGCTCCTCCACCTGTCAGCGGTCTTGCTCCTGTGGTTGTGTTTCCACTGATTACACAGTCGGTTAGGGTAAGATTAGCTGCGTTATAAACACCTCCACCTTCTACACCGCTACCGTTACTAATCGTTAGTTTGTTGAAGGCCACCACTCCGCTATTTACTTTAAAAATAGGAAAAGCCGTTCCTCCACTCCGATTAATGGTAATACCACTCGTTCCTCCATTGATAGTCAAAGGCAATGTAATGTCTGGCAAGGCAGTTGCGATATTAATCGTACCTGTGACGCTAAAATTGATGGTACTGGTACAAGCTCCAGAAGCCATGATTTCTTGCATAGCGGCCCGAAGAGTACATGCGCCACCTGCCGTAGCACAATTGTTATCCCCAGGATTAGCATCGGCCCCATCCCCCAAATCGTTCACAGTGAAAGTACGAGAGTTGGAACACCCATTAATCGTTAGGGTATATGCTTGGCTTCCCGAACAGCCTAAGCCATAAACAGCTGTCACAGTAAAATTTGACGTACCCGCCCCAGTAGGCGAACCACTCCAAGTTCCATCACTTAGCAAAGTAAGTCCCGCTGGTACACTACCTGATGTTACAGAGTAGGTGTAGGGAGCCGTCCCTCCCGTCGCAGTTATGTTTTGGGTATAATTGATGCCCGCTGTTCCATTTGGCAACGAAGATGGACTGAGCGTAACAGTATTACACGTAGGAATTGCCTCATACGCCCCAATATCGCTGTTATCTCCCCCACTCGCCGCCGCAATACTAGAAATATCGTACGCACGAACTTGACCACGTTGATCGGTGGTAAGGCCTGCTACTGAGGCTCCTTTGTCAAGAGCTGGGCTGTTGGCCAGTAAAGCATGGGTTTGGGTAGTACCACCGTTGTCGGCCAAGACATCAAGATAAATGTTCGCAATCCCAACTTGGTTATTGTTTGTTCCGTTGGTCAATCCTCCTACACCTCCTACACCAATTAGATTGTAAGAGCTAGAGGCGCTAACCGAACCCGAAATATTCTCATTGCTCGTATTGGTGGCAACATTTCCCGCAATTATTGAGTTTTTGATGAGGTGCGACGAACCCGACAAATTCATTGCCCCTCCGTCGGTAGCGGTATTATTGGTAACGGTACAATTGGTCAAGTTTAATGTTCCCGCACCAATCAAAAAACCGCCCCCCGTACCACTTGCCGTATTCCCACTAACGGTACAATTGACAAGAGTCGTTGTGGTTCCATACATCGCAAAACCAGCCCCTGCTCCCGTTGAAGTATTACTGTTAATGGTACAACCCGTCATGGTTAGTACCCCGTCGTTCTGAACTCCGCCACCTTGTGGTGCCCTACTGCCTTTTACGGTACAATTGGTCATTGTCAAGGTACCAAAGTTTTGTATCGCCCCAGCCTGACCCGAATTATAACCGTTTGTGACCGTCAATGCTGAAATAGCAACTGTTTTACCTGAATTAATGGTAAAAGGACGGTATAGATTTGCACCACTGACTGACAAACTGTTTGCCCCAGCCCCTGTAATGCTCAGGTCGTGGTCGATAGCAGGCAGTGTACTAGTCAGCGTTATAGTCCCCGTGGGAGTAATACTGATAGCGATAGTACCGCAAGAAGTCAACGCATTGGCTTCCTCAATAGCGGCACGAAGCGTACACGTTCCTCCAGAAGTGGCACAGATACCATCGCCTGGGGTAGCATCGCTGCCATCGCCTACATCATTAACGATAAGTGATGAAACACAGTTAGACTCCAACGCTCCAATATCTACCGTCCCCCCCTTGGTACGCGCAAACCCCGCCCCTCGTTGGTCAGTTGTCAAGGCTGCATTTCCGTTGGTTACATCCACCGCCAAGGTGTTACTGCCCGCATTCATCGCAGGGCTATTAGCCAAAAGCGCATGGGTTAGCGTAGTTCCACCGTTGTTAGCCAAAGCTCCCAAACCTGGTGAGGCATTAACGATGTCAGTTCCTACCAAACTAGAACCAATACCGCTGCTACTACCGAAGAGGTTATATCCTTTAGAGTTGATGTCGCCAGAATAATCTGGTGCGGAAGAAGTCGCTGTATTGCCTGCGATAATTGAATTTCCGATATCTGCAAGCCCCTGTACGGTCGTCATGGCCATCCCCCCACCTACTGAGGCCGTATTATTCGTAACAGTACAGTTTCGCAAAATGGTCGGATTTCCGACTTCAGTATCTTGTATGCCTCCACCGTTTCCTCCAGCGGTATTTCCCGAAATGGTACTGTTAATCAGCGTAAGAATTCCCCCACTGATGTTAGTAATCCCACCGCCATTACCCCCCGCTGCCGTATTACCCGACAAGGTGGAGCTTACGATGCCAAGGTTTCCCTGATTTATGTAAATGCCTCCACCATGCAAATTGGCACTATTGCTCGACAGGCCGCATTCGCTGATAGTTAGTAGGCCAGTACCCGTTTTATAAATCGCACCACCATTGTTTTCAGACGAGCCCCCTAATGATTGATTGGACGTAAAAATTGTCGTATTGATGGTTCCAGTACCCCCCGTATTGGCATTGAAATAGAGACCACCGCCCCGTGCTCCAGTTGAGATCGATTGTGCTAAATTGGAGGTAAATGTGCTACTACTAATACTCATCGAACCACTCGTATTTGCTGAATAATAGACCGCTCCCCCTTGCGCATTACCTGCCGTACCCGAGCGGTTGTTGCTAAATGTCGAGCCACTGATAGTAAGCGAAGCGGTGGTTCCTGCCTGAGAAATAGCCCCCCCATTTAAGCCAGAGGAATTATTTTGCAGGGTTGAGTTGGTAATGGTGATGGAATGAACGGCTCCTGCGGTTCCGATAGCACCGCCATTATTAGTAGTTGTACAGTTTTGCAGAACGCCGTTTTGAAAAGTAAATGCGCTAGTTGTCCCTACTAAGACCCCACCCCCAGCTGCACTACTACCATTCCCATCTTGCAGTGTCAATCCATCTAGCGTTAGATTTCCGCTTGCAGTGGATACGTTAAAAATACGCGATTGATTGTTTCCACTAACAACGGCCGTTACTCCCGAACCTTCCTGAATCGTAATAGCGCTGGTGACTGAAAGCTCAGTTCCTGATAATGTATACGTCCCCGTCGTATTCAGCACAATCACGTCGGCCCCCGAGCCTGCTGGGCAGTCGGCATTGATGGTGGCATCGTTGTTGGCGTTAGCAATCGCTTCGCGCAATGAGCATACCCCATTTACTGCTACCTGATCCGTCAGGGTCGTAACGTTGATTGTACTGAGTGGCTGAAGATGTCTCGCGTTGGGGAGATTCAATTTAGCATTGTGCGCATGATTTTCCCCTTTAAATGGATGAGAGGCCAGCGAAATAGGCTGGCTCGTTTTTGTTTTTTTTGTGTAGTGATAGGTAGACAACTGCCGTTGAAATACCTTCGCCTTTTGGTAGTCAAAAAAAGAATTTTGCGCAAAAATGGGGGACCAAGCCCAAAGTAAAATTAAGCTGTAGAAGAGTTTTTTCATGAGTAGAGCAAGTTAAAAATGAGTTTTATCCTCGCGGTATATCTTACAAAAAGGAGAAGAACATTCCTTCGTCAAGCAATGTTTCACCCTTCTCCTTTTGTCTTTTTCTACCACGAAAGACGAAAGCAAATGTGTGATTTTTAGGCCATTTAGCGTTAGCACAAACGACGCATTCTTTAACACATTCGACGCATTCAGCTTTCTATACCCACTTAATTTGCACTCTAGCCGCCTTTTTAAACAATGGAGGCTATATTTTATAGCCCCATCTACTTCCTAGCTAGGCTGGTAGCTCATGCACTGCACAATAGCCTGCATATTAGCTTGAGCAATATCGGCTAGATATTTTCTACCTTCTTGTGAATCACTCATGGTTATCCCCGTAAGGCTTGAAGTAATAAATTGGTACACCGAGTTAATTATATCGGTCGAATAATACTGCGTTCCCGAACCACTATTGAAGGCTGGTGTCATCACATTACTGTTAGAGCCATCCGTAAACTGGACGGTTGCTTGCGCAAACGTCATCACAGGAGCGGTTTGGTCAGAATCTGGGATTTTAAAGCCCATTAAAATAATGATATGGTCATCTTTTTGATCATCGTCAATTTCGTAGTCTATTTTACAAGACACAAACATTCCCAAGCTTCCTGATACTGACGACTCTTGGTACCAAGTACGGTACTTACTATCTTCATACGTATATTCTGTCACTTGATTGAAAGGATACGTTCCACCCGTCAAGTCTTGTTTGGGTGCCCAGCTGCTAGCAGACCCTCCGAGCGCCGCTGGAAAACTTCCATTGTCAAAATTCAACGCATACAAATTTTTATCACTTGATGAACCTGTGTAGACAGGGATACCATACGGAGTGATGACTGTTGCGCAGATTCGATTTAAGGTATGGCAAATAACAGGAAGGAAATAAAACTGCCCACCATTATCGGTAAATTGGTATACTTTGTTGGCAATGGTATTAAACGCATTACAAACAAAGTTAAAGACATCCACAAAATCGTCGGCAGCTTCGTCGGATATGCCCAATGTTTCAAAACTATTAGTCACCCCCAAGTACCAAGCGATAACATCTACTGATTTGATCACTGTGGAGGGCACATTAAAAGCTCCACCCGACTTCCAAGTAAAGTTTTCGATATGAATGATACTTCCTCCGTTGTCAAAATAAATGTCAAACTCGACCGTATCATTCAACGCAAGATTTATGTCGTGTTCCATGTGTACATGGTATTTGGTCCAGCCTGTTTGGGGCAAATCCGAAGTATCATCATCCTTATACACTGACGAGCCTTGGTCTGCCGACTGTTCTTCAAATTCGGGGTAGGTAATCGAATACGTTGAGTCTTCTACCTCGTAGGTAATCTTATCATCTGATTCTTTACTAGTAGGACAAGGATAAAGGTTAAAGAGAGTTTGATGGTCTATATAGGGAGATGCATAAGGGGTGTTCCAAAACTCAGGCTCAGCATTGTAAATTAAAAATGAGTTGATCTGATCTTCCCAATCTCCCACTTTATTTCCATTTATATCATCGCGTTCTACTTCATTTAAGTTTGGATATGGAGTATTTGGGGGTATTTTTTTAAAATTACCCGCCATACTCGGTTGGTCAAAAATAATAAGCCAAGCATTTGGACCCGTTGAAAGTGAACTTATCGCATACGCACCAGACATGTATCGGCCATTCGTAGTATAACCAACGTTTGCAACTTTAACACACGAGTAAGGACCTTGAAACACCCTGTTATCCCCTAAATAATTTTCGTCTTCACAGACAAGAACTTGTACATCATGGAGCTCAAAAAGCTGTTCGTGGGTAGGGGCGACGTGGGTTATTGAATTCCACCACGAGGGTTGCTGCTTGTAAAGGATAAAGCTTTGGATTTGGTTTTTCCAATCTCCAATATCCTTTCCCGTTGAGTCATATCGAGTAGTGTGGTTTAAATCAATCTGACCATCACTTTCAGTAATTTTTAAAATATTACCTTGGTAATTGGTACCATCAAATGCCAACACCCAGGTGTTCGAATACGCTTGAGCTAGGTTGTCGTCAGCGGCGATATTGCACTGTCCTTGGGTATTGGTATAGGTATTACCTGAGTCGCCAATACTGTTCCATGTTTGAAAATCCATCTTTTTTAAAGTTTAAACGTTGAAAAAATGATAAAAAATTGGTGAGACGAAATTGAGCCATTTTGTTAAGCAAGCGTTAACACAAACAGCGCATTTTTTAACACATTTGACCCAAAATGGCATAAAAAAGCCCTCATGCGAAGATGAAGGCTCAATTGTGGCTCGTTTTTAACTTATAAATACTCTGACGGTAGCGTACCAAATTTTTCTTGAAAGCTCTTTGAAAAGTATGACAGGTGCTCATAACCGACTTGGTAGGCAATCTCAGACACCGTACCTGCCTTGGCACTAAGCAAATCGGCCGCGCGTTGTAGTCGAAAATCGCGAATTAGTTCATTGCTAGAGCAGTTACTTAGGGCGTTAAGCTTTCGGTTTAGCTGCGACTTACTCATGTTCATTGCAACCGAAAACTCCGTTACTCCAAACTGGCTATTTCCTAGATTTTCTTCCAGTATCACTTTGACTTTTTGTAAGAATGCTTCGTCAACCGTGTTCACTTTTAGCTCCGCAGGCTTCAGCTTTGTAGGCTCTTTTTCTAGGGTTTTGCTGCTAAAATAGTGCCTTAGCTTTTCTTGTTTTTGGAGTAAGTTTTTAACGCGGCTTTGGAGCTCAGCTTTATTAAACGGTTTGGTTAAATATTCATCTGCTCCCAATTCAAAACCTTCGATTCGGTCTTCTAGGGTGGCTTTGGCCGTTAGCATCACTACAGGAATGTGACTGCTACGTTCATCCGATTTGAGATGGCGACAAAATTCAAACCCATCCATGTGGGGCATCATCAAGTCACAAATAACGATATTGGGGGACGTTTGAATCGCAATGTCAAGCCCTTCTTGGCCATCGGCTGCTTCGAGAATTTGGTATTCTTTCTCAAAAATACTCCGAACGTACGCCCGAATGTCAGCATTATCGTCGATAATGAGTAGCAAATCAGCCTCATCACTGCTTGACGTGACCAGCGGTTTCTCTTCGCCTACGGGTTCACTAGCGACCGTCAACAATGCTCCCTCTACAAGAAGATTCATTCCACTTTTCTCCTGAAATTCAACTGGCTTTGCCACCAGATACTCTTTCCACGTAGGCTCGTCGATAGGCAACTCTACCCAAAACGTACTCCCGCTATTTTCCGTACTTTCCACTCGAATAGTGCCTTTAAGCACTTCTACTAACTCTTTGACCAACGCCAAACCAATACCTGTACCCTCGTAGCCTCGTTTTCGGTCGGCCTCGATTTGGTAAAAGCGATTAAAAATTTTGTCGATTTGCGTCGACTTTATGCCAATCCCCGTATCCGAAATCGTAATTTCTACCCTTCGACCATCGGGGGCATACTCTATATTCACACGGACTTTCCCACTTTGCTCCGTAAATTTCAACGCGTTTGAGAGTAAATTGGCCAAAATTTTCTCTACTTTATCTTCATCAATATATCCATGTATTTCTTGCTGATTTTGGATTACCTCCAACTGAATTCGGCGACTCTCAGCTAACGAGAAAAACGACCCTGCCAGCGTTCTGAAGAACCGTACTAACTCAACCGAAGTAATTTCGGGTTTCATTTGCCCCGCCTCCAGCTTACTAATGTCCAGCAGCTGATTAATCAACATGAGCAAACGTTTAGCGTTTCGTTGTATGACGGGAAATCGGATATCGTTTTTATAGTCTTGGATAATCTGCTCCATCGGCCCCAAAATGAGGGTCAAAGGCGTACGAAATTCGTGAGAAATATTGGCAAAAAAGTTGGTTTTGATGGCATCCAATTCAGCCAATCGCTCCGTTTCTTTGTCTTTATAGAGTAGTTGTTCTTGCAAACGAACTCGGTTTAACTGAATCAAATACAAACGATAAACCATAAAAGAGACCAAACTCAAGTAACACAAATAAGCCCACCAAGTACGGTAAAACGGCGGATTTACGTTGATTGTCAATTCGACAGGAGCACTCCATTGACTTCCGTCGGCCGACCCCGTCAGCTGAAAAGTGTAGCTACCAGAGGGCAGCTGAGAATACGTTACAGAATGTACAGTACCCGCTTCAACACGGTTTTTATCAATGCCAATCAATTGATACCGAAATCGGTTTTTGGGAGCATTCTCCAAGTCAATCAACGAAAAACTGAGAGTTACTTGGTTTTGGTCGTGTGCCAAGCTAATGGCGGTCGTACCCTCTATACTTTTTTTAAGAATCCCTGTTTCATCGGCTGGCCTAATTTCTTTATTATTGATTTTCAACTGGTTTATCTTCGGAAGCGACGACTTTTGGGTCTCTTTAAATGTCGAAGGATTAAAAACCGTCAGGCCATTTACGCCTCCAAAAACCAACTCACCTGTATTGGTTTTAAAACAAGAACCTACCGCAAACTCATCGGATTGCAGTCCGTCTTTGGAGGTAAAATTTGCAATAACAAACGTTTTTGGGTTAAATTTTACCACTCCTTTGTAGGTGCTTAGCCACAAGTTTTTACTAGTATCCGTCAGCATACCAACGATATAATCATCTGGCAAGCCATTTTGTACTGTAAAATGCTCAAACTTCCCTGTCAGCTTATGCATCCGATTCAACCCACCACCTAGCGTTGCCACCCACAGGTAGGTGGTGGGCTCATGGGGATCATCCATCACTATAGAAACTTGATTTTCAGAAAGGGTAGTTGCGTCTTGCGACAGATGTTCAAAAAGCCGAAACCGATACCCTCCTTTGGGTAAAGATGTAGCTTTAAGCAATCCATCTAGGGTACTTAGCCAGAGATTCCCTTGCCCATCGAAATACCCTGAATGAACCCGTGCGTTAGGTGAAAGGATTTTTTCGTACGAATAATAGTCAATTGTCTTTTGATTGGAGTTCAAACGAATAATTGAAGCACCTATCCCAACCACAAATACATCCCCCTTTCTATCGGTATACATTCGACCTAAATTTTCTCCCACACTTTGGACTTTCAAGGCATATTGTTCTGTTACTTTAAACTCTTTTTGCAGGTGTTTGAGTCGCATACTAGAAAAATTAACCACATCATTTTCCAATTGCCAATATCCCCCTTTTCCATCTTCTATTAGGGCATGGGTATCCTTAAAAGTCGGCTCTGTTGATACACTTTGTAACTTAGAGCTATCGGTAAAATAAAAAGCTTTAAAATTATTAACCACCCAGCGGCCATACGTATCCTGAAACCCAGACCAAATACTCCGTCCTTTAAAATAGTGTTGAAAATGCTGCGAAGCATTTGTTTCTTTTAACATTCCGTACCCACCCGTATTAATCCAGCAATTGCCGTTTCGGTCAGCTCTTAGACCAGAAAATAGCACAAAATTTTCTGACTGATAAACGGGAGCCTTGTTTAAAATATCAGGTTTAAGTTGAGTATAATGTGCTTTAAAAAGGCGTTTATTAGCCAGAACAAACACATTTCCTTGCTCATCAATCCGTATTTGCAACGGAATACTAGTAGAGTTATTAACAGAAAAAAGTAACGTCGCTTGATTGTTTTTATACGCAAAAACTTGACTAGGCAACGTAAGAATCAAGGTACCATCTGGGGCTTCGTACATATTTAAAAATCGGCCTACCTCAGTGCTGGCTATTTTTATTGGTATGTAACGGTGATTGGCTATATCAATTCGTCCAAAGCCTGCTTGCGTCCCCACTACCATTTCTTTGTTTTTTAGCAACCTGATAAAGTTTACCCGCATGGTAGAGGCGAGCGGTGTTTTTAGCGGGATTACTTTTGTACGAGAAGTAAAATTAGGTACGGATGGGAAACCTCCCATTTTTAGATTATCGGGAAGAATCACTTTATAAATTCCTCCCGTTAGCGTTCCCACCCACAGGTCACCTTGGGTATCTTCGGTTATACAAAAAATATGTTGGCCAATAGCTGCGCGTGTTTTTGCCGTATTAGCTAACAAACAATGATAAAAGCGCTGGGTTTGAGCATCAAACAGATTTAGTTCTCCGCTTTGGGTTCCAATCCAAAGGCGATGATGCTTGTCTTCATACAAAGCTGTAGTCTGGTTGGAAGTGATAGCAAATACGGGTGTAGAATGGGTCGTAAATACCTTAAAATTATACCCATCATAGCGGTTTAAGCCCGCTTTTGTGGCCATCCAAATATACCCTTCTTGATCTTGAAGTAGGTCGTAAACAGTCCCATGCGAAAGCCCATCTGACGTCGTGATGGAGCGCCATTGGCTTTGCTGAGCAAAAATGAAAGTTGAGTAAAAACAAAAAATCCAAAAAAAACGCATTTCCCTAGGATGATTATCCCCAAAGTACGCATTTTTTTTAGTCAGAAAGAATAATTTATCCCTATCTAATTGGATATTTTCCCAATGACATCTAATAGAGTAGCCCCTCAAAAAAGTACGATATATACTTTTGAGGGGCTATCTACTTTACATTTTAACTACTTTCAAGGTAGTTTGCTTTTCTGAAGTACTTACCTTCAAGAAGTACATTCCCGTCGGTAATTCACTCATCTTAAATTCTTCTTGGTGAGTATTGGTTTCAGGAACAAACGAACGTGTCTTGTCCTAAAATAGATTGACCATCTATACAAGCAGATGGGACACATTTTTTTGCTTCGCAAACAGGCACACGAACTACGGATGCGCCAGATGGTTGAAGAAATCAACCTGAACCGATTAACCA
>Ga0209570_1001196_pt1 | contig 16210 bp, 11 predicted proteins | sample EBPBio172007_DNA_FD_185861 | JGI IMG/M metagenome (GOLD analysis project Ga0209570, IMG submission 185861) | Wastewater treatment Type I Accumulibacter community from EBPR Bioreactor in Madison, WI, USA - Reactor 1_9/17/2007_ DNA (SPAdes)... | ecosystem: Engineered > Bioreactor > EBPR >... | reverse complement strand
GCGATAGCTATTCCGGCATCGAGACCCTGGCCGGATCGAACCTGAACGACACGCTTCTGGGCGATGCGGGCCGCAACCTGCTGGTCGGCTTCGGCGGCCACGACCAGATCTGGGGCCGCGAGGGCAACGACACGCTGGATGGTGTGGCGGGCAATGACACGCTGGACGGCGGGGCCGGGAACGATGTGCTGGTCGGCGGCGCGGGCGAGGACCGTTTCGTCTTCGGCGCCGGGCAGGACACGATCCTGGGCTTCGAGAACGACATCGACACCATCGCGCTGTCGACCGCGCTCTGGGCCGGCCCCCCGCCGAGCATCGCCGAGATCCTGGCCACCGCAACCACAACAGCCGGCGGAATCCTGCTGACCTTCGGCGGACAGACACTCGAAGTCAGGGGCATCACAGACCCCAACCTCCTCAGCGACGACATCATCTTCGTGTGAATCCGGGTGCGGGGATGGCACCGGGCTGCGCGGCGCGCGGCCCGGCTCAGGCTGTCATGTTGCGGTTGTGCTGGCGCAATCCCTCGGCCACGTTGTCGAACCAGGTCAGTCGGCCGTCTTCCAGCACCAGCACGGAATCGCAAAGCTCGCGGATGACGCCGTCGCCGTGGTTCACCACCACGGCCCCGGCGTTGCGCAGCCGTTCGCGGAAGATCGCATTCGACTTGGTGCGGAAATTGCTGTCGCCGACGGCGGTGATCTCGTCCACCAGATAGGTATCGAAGGAAATGCCCATCGAAATCGCAAAGGCCAGCCGCGACACCATACCCGAGGAATAGGTGCGCACCGGCAGGTTGAAATGCGCGCCGATCTCGGCGAATTCCTCGGTAAAGGCCACCAGCTCATCGCTGTCGACGCCGTAGATGCGCGCCACGAAGCGGGTGTTCTGCGCCCCGGACAGATCGCCGTGGAACGAACCCGCAAACCCCACCGGCCAGCTGACCGAGCCATGCACCCGGATCCGGCCGGAACTGGGCACCAGCGTTCCGGCGATCATCTTCAGAAGCGTGGTCTTGCCGGCCCCGTTGCGGCCCAGAAGCCCCACCGACCGGCCCGCGGGCAGCACGATGCTGGCATTGCGCAGGACTGTCTTGCTGACACCTTCCAGCGTATAGGTCTTGGTGACGTCGATAAGTTCGATCACGGGTGTCCCCGGTCTCAGCGCCGGTCGCGCAGGGAATAGTAGATCAGCGCCCCCAGCGACCACAGCATGAACAGAAACACCGAGCAGACCGCCAGAAGATGCAGCCGTTCGGGATAGCGCGAGCTTTCCGACAGGGTGGGTTTGACATGCGCCGCCAGATAGCGGCTTTGACGGCGGGCTTCGGCGCGGGCGGCCTCATGTGCGGCGCGGGCGGCGAGATAGGCGTTTTCGGCAAATTGCAGATCCACCGCCAGGCGTTCATATTCCGCCACCAGATCGACCATCTTGCCGCCGGTCCCTTCGGCCCCGCCGCCGATGCCCAACTTGGCCCGTTCGGCCGTGATCCGCTGCTCGATCACATGGATGCGGCGGTCAAGGTTGGCGATGCGCGGGTCGCCTGCGGGCACGGTTTCGCGCAGCAGATCGGATTCGACCAGCGCGGCGGTCAGCTGCTGCTCCAGCCCGGCCAGAATGCCGGATTGTGCCGCCAGATCGGCGCTGGGATCGACCAGCTGATGCAGGTTGCGGAACCGTGTCATCGCGGTGCGGGCGGAAAGGACGCCGTCTTCGGCAACCTTCATGTCTTCCGAGGTGTAGCGGATCGCATCGGCGGCGGCGATATCGTTCAGCCGGTTGATCATCCGGGTCGACCGGTCAAAGATCGCCGTGGTGATCTTCTGCGCGTCTTCGGGCGTGAAGGCCAGGGCGCGGATCTCGATCAGCCGGGTGGTGGAGTTGTAATAGACCGTCACCATGTCTTCCCAATAGGCCTGCAGATCCTCGATCGTGCCGGGGGGGGAATAGGCAAAGATCGGATCGGTTTCGCCGGGAAGCGACCAGATACGGCGCAGGTCGAGTTCGGCGTCGATCTCGGCCACCAGTTCCTGACTGTAGATGTATTCGTAAAGCACGTCGGTATCGGTCGAGCTGGAACCCGAGATCGACGAGATGCCCGCCAGGATCCCCAGGGCCGAATTCGTCTGTTCGTGATGGACCGAAAACCCCAGGGTCGAGGCATATTGGTCGGCCGCACGGGCCCAGAGATACCAGGCGGCGATGACGGTCGGCAGCAGCACAAGTGCGACGAACGAGGCGGCAAGGCCGATATGGCGGCGATGCAGGCGGCTGGCCGCGGCGGGGGGGGCAAAGCTCTGCGTCGCCGGGGCAGGCGCAGGCGGGACAGCGGGAGGAACGGGCGCGGCAGCCGGGCGGGCCGGAGCGGCGGGCGGGGTCGGAATGGCCGCCGGGCGGGCGGGCGGGGCCGGAGGCGCAACCGGAACCGCTGCGGCGGCCGCAGCGGCGGGCGGTGGCGGCGCAACAGGGGCTGCGGGTGCCTTTTGTGCGGCGGGCGGCGGCGCGACAGATGCCGCAGGAGGGGCCAGCGGCACGACATTCGGTGCGGCGGACGGCGTGGCGGCAGGCGTGGCGGCAGAGGGGGCAGGGTTTTCGGGGGTCACGAGATACTCTCAGCGCCTGACAAACGGATAAGCCGGGTTCCAGTATAGACGCGCCGCAGCGCAAAGGCCAGACAGCGACCAAAGGCGCGGCGGGGAAGCGCGCGCCGCCGAAAGGGCGCGAGGCGTGGCATCAGCGTTCATGCAGCAGGGTCTTGACCTGCCAGTGCATCATCCGCAGGCCCAGCACCATCAGAAGCAGCGATACGCCGATGACATAGACCGGCGAGACGTAATCCATGTCGTAGCCCGGATAGAACCCGGCCCGCATCGTCCCGACCACATGGATCAGCGGATTGTACCACAGGGCCGCCTGCATGCCGTGCGGCATCGCGCCAAAGGTGAAGAACACGCCCGAGATCACGAAGAGCGGCCGTGAGATCACCGACCAGATCAGGTGCCAGGTGTGCCAGCGCAGGAACAGATAAGCGTTGAACGTGCCGACGCCCAGCCCGAACACCGCTGCCAGCGCCAGGCTTTCCGCGATCGGGCCAAGGTCGATGACGGCACGGGTATCGTAGAACAGCAGGATGCCGATCATGACGATATAGAACACCAGCAATTCGGTCAGCAGGTTGACGATGAACCGGGCCACGATGGCATCGACATAGGTGACGGCAGGATAGGACAGCAGCGGTTTCGAGAACACCAGCGCGCCGCTGACGCGGTTGGTGATGGTGGTGAACAACATGAAAGGCATCATGCCGGTGGCATAGAACAGCTCGAAGCTGGTGCCCATGGGCGGGACCGCGAACAGGAACCCGAAGGCAAAGGTCAGCACGGCGATGCCTGCCACCGGTTCGATGATGGCCCAGAGATACCCGCCGGGAGAACGGCCATAGGTCGTGGCCATCTCGCGCAGCATCAGCGCGCCGATGGCACGCGCCCCGGCAAACCGCCGCCGTCCCTGACGCGGGCGCTGGGCAGGCGGAACAAGGGCGGGGCGGGCCTCGGCGGCCATGGGGGTCCTCGTGATGCGGCGGAGCGGCCGGGGCCGCCTTGTGCGCGGATACCACCCCGCCCGGCCCGATGACAAGCCGGGCCGCACGGTGGGGACGGGGCGGCAGCGGTCCTGTGGCGCGATCGGCCAGAACCCGCCTGCGGCCGTCCGGCGACTGGCGGAAGGCCCCCTTGGCATCGCCTGCCCGCCCCGGTGCCGCCGGTCACACTGCGGCCCGCATCGCCTTGGGGCGGCAAGGCATTTCAACGCTGGATTGCATTCGCCGCCCGCCCCCAAGGCGGAAAAAATCCCGCGCCTCAAGGGGGACCGAACCCAAGTTCTTCCCCCGGTTTTGGTATTGCGAGCGTTTTGCACAACCTCTATCAAGCCCGAGGCCGACCCTAGATCCGTTCCGCCGCGTGCCCGCGCCTTGATTTGTGGGTCTTTATCCATTGCCGACAGGGAGTCGAAAACACCATGAAATCCGCCTTCATTACCGGAATCACCGGCCAGGACGGGGCCTATCTGGCAAAGCTGCTGCTGGAAAAGGGCTATACAGTTCACGGTGGCGTGCGGCGGATTTCCCAGCCCGAGACGGTGCGGCTGGAAAAGATGGGGGTGCTGAATGATGTCACCCTGCACGAGTTCGACCTGACCGAAGCCAACAACATCTTTCGCACCGTGCAGAAGGTGCAGACCGACGAGTTCTACAACCTTGCCGCGCAAAGTTTTGTCGGCGCATCCTGGGAACTGCCGATCTATACCGCCGATGTCGACGGCATGGGCGTGATCCGCATCCTTGACGCCCTGCGCACGCTGGCCCCGCAGACCCGGTTCTACCAGGCCTCCACCTCCGAGATGTTCGGCCTGGTGCAAGAGGTGCCCCAGCGCGAGACGACCCGGCTTTACCCGCGTTCGCCCTATGGCGTGGCCAAGGTCTATGGCCATTACATCACCATGAACTACCGCGAAAGCTTTGGCCTGCATGCCTCGTCCGGCATCCTGTTCAACCATGAAAGCCCGCTGCGCGGCAAGGAATTCGTCACCCGCAAGATCACGCTGGCGCTGGCCCGGATCGCCCGCGGCGGCAGCGAACCCTGCGTTCTGGGCAATCTGGATGCCCGCCGCGACTGGGGCTTTGCCGGGGATTATGTCGAAGGCATGTGGCGGATGCTGCAACAGGACAAGGCCGACGATTACGTTCTGGCCACCGGCGTCACCACGCCGATCCGCGATTTCATCGGCTTTGCCGCCGAGGCACTGGGCCTTGACCTGGCCTGGGAGGGCGAAGGCGTCGCCGAACGCGCCACCGACCGCAAGACCGGCAAGCGGGTGATCGAGATCAGCGAAAAGTTCTTCCGCCCCGCCGAGGTGGATCTGCTGATCGGCGATCCGACCAAGGCGAAAACCGTGCTGGGATGGCAGCCGAAGGTGGATGTGCGGCAGCTGGCGGCGATGATGGCCGCCGCCGACTACGACGATCTGGCCTGATGCGCAGGAGAAGAGTGATGGCGCGCAATCCTCAGTCCTTCAAGGCCAGGGTCCGGGCCGGTCTTGCCCCCTATGCCCGCGCACTGAACCTGGCCGGGGCCTACCGCGGCAATATCGACGGCTTCAACGGACAGGAAATCTTCGGCTGGGTCGTGCGCAACCGCGACAACAGCGGCGGGCTGACGGTGGGGCTGTTCCTGGCACAGGGCCTGGTCGCGACGACCACCGCCAACGCCTTCCGCGCCGATGTGCGCGATGCGGGGGTGGGGGACGGTCAGGCGGGCTTCGCCTTCCCGATCACGCGCGAGATTCTCGAAGCGGCGGAAAAGGGCGGCGGGGCCGTGCAGGTGCGGGTGCTGAGCCAGCCCGAACACCTGTTGGGCCGGATCACCCTGCCTGCGGCGGGCGACAGCCTGCTGAACCCCGACAGCCCGATGATCGACGGCTGCCGCCGTCTGCTGTTCGGCGATCTGGAACTGTTGCAGAAGCTGTCCAAGCAACTGGACGAGACGCCCAATGTCGGCACCCCGCCGCCGCTGACCGTCCACGCACCGCTGTTTTCCACCGAAAAGATGATCCCCGGCGACGAGACGCCTGACGGGGAAAGGTTGCCGGCCTATCTGGAGTACATGCGTTATTGCTGGCGGCAGGATACAGTTTTCGACACCCAGGTGAATGACGAGGAACGCGATCAGTATCTCGATTTCTATCTCAAGGCCTATGGCGTCCATCGCGGCAAGATGCGTGCGCCGCTCAGCCGCAAGCTGATCGAACATCTGAATGAACCGCTGGTGATGGGTGGGCAGAAGTTCACCCTGAGCCGCTATATGTGGTGGCGGCTGCTGGCCAGCCCGCCGATGCTGAACGGGCTGAACCTCAACTCGCTGGATGGATTCGACGCCATCGCCTACTGGTGGGCCTGGCAAGAGGCAGATGTGCTGAATGTCGAGGATTGCCTGGTGCCGCTTCGGGTGATCGAACGGATGCGCTCGATCCGCAACGAACGGCGCACCGAGGCGATGCCGCTGACCATCTTCATGGAGCACCTGCACCAGAAGAACCAGCAGTATCACTTCCTGGACATGGGCAGCACCGAGGCGCGCATGCTGTTCGCGCTGTGTCTGCTGGTGTCGTCGGTTCGGCGGCCCGACGTGCTGCGCTATCTGCACCCGACCACGGTCAAGCGGCTGCTGGCAGCAGGGGAAAGCGGCGAGCCTTCGGTCTTTACGCAGTTCGTGTCGTTGCTGCTTCCACACGGCGGGATTGCTGAGGTGACGCGCGAACGGCTGGCAGGTGTGTTGTTGCTTCAGGGCTACCACCTTGACCGGCAGACCTTCACCTCGATCGCGCCCGATGGCAATCGCCTGCTCGCCGCTACATTCCCCACAGTCACCGGAAAACCTGTCGACGTGCAGGTGATTGGCCCTTTTAAGAAGGCCTCAGGCCTGGGCATGGCCACGCGTATGTCAGCCGATGTGCTTTCGGCCACCGGGCTTGAGGTGAATTGCGCCGATTTCGGTCTGGACAATCCAGCGCCTGAAGGCTTTTCAAGAGTTGGCGAATTGTCATCACTCAGATCCGCAAAGATTAACATCATTCACATGAATGCGGAGGCGATACCGCTGGTCTACGCCTATGGACAGGACGCCCTCTCGGGGGCCTACAACATCGGCTATTTCTTCTGGGAACTGGATACACCGGCACTTTGCCACTACCTCGCGCTCAATCTGCTGGACGAGATCTGGGTGTCGACGAAATACGGCGTCAGCATCTATCAACCGGAAACGAACATCCCCGTTACCAATGTCGGCATGTGCTATGAGGAATTGCCGCCGATCGACCGCGCCGCCGCCCGCCGCAAGCTGAACGACCGCTGCGACTTTGCCGGGGACGAATTCGTCGTGTTCTGCGCCTTCGACAGCTATTCCTTCGCGCAGCGCAAGAACCCGCTGGCGGTGATCGCCGCCTTCCGCAAGGCGTTCGAGGACGTTCCGAATGCCCGCCTTCTGGTCAAGACCCAGAACCGCGACTTCGTGGTCGATCCGGTGCAGCACCGGTTGTGGGCCAAGATCGACGCCGCCGTCGAACGCGACCCGCGGATCATGGTGATCAACGAAACCCTCAGCTATGACGATCTGGTCAAGATGAAGGCGGCCTCCGACTGCTATATCTCGCTTCACCGGTCCGAGGGCTGGGGTTTTGGCATGATCGAGGCTATGAACCTGAAGGTGCCGGTGGTCTGCACCGGTTATTCCGGCAACATGGATTTCTGTTCGGAAGACACCGCCTGGCTGGTGGACTACACCGAGGTGACGCTGGACCGTGACGATTACATCTTCGTGCGCAGGGGCCAGAAATGGGCCGATCCCGACGTGGACCATGCCGCCCGCCAGTTGCGCGCCGTCTATGACGACCCGGCCGCCCGCGCGGCCAAGGTGGAGGCCGCCTTCCAGAACGTGCAGCAGAACTTCTCGGCCAAAGCCATCGCCAAACGCTATGAAACGCGGCTGCGCGAGATTCTTGCGCAGCGGCAGGGGTGATGCCGATGTTGCCGCAATCCCCCCGCCCGCTGCACGAAGCGCTTTTCCACTATGCCGCGTCCTTCGACGCGTTGGCAGTCCTTTCTTCCTTCAACCAGCCCGGACAACAGCCCGAGCCGGGGGTGATCCGCAATTTCCTTGGCACGCGGATCAAGCCGGACGTCTATCCCTCTGTCCTGACCGCGATGACGGGGATGATCGAGGGGCCTCCCAACCCCGGCAACTGGCATGCCGACATCGCCGAATGGGCCGCCGCCCTGCGTGCTGTCGACCTGGCGCAGGGGACGTTCCGCATTCTGGAGCTTGGCTGCGGCTGGGGCTGCTGGATGACGAACATGGGGGTCGCAGCGCGCAGTCGTGGGCTGAAGGTAGAGTTGATCGGCATCGAAGGCGAGCAAAGCCACCTTGCGAACGCGCGCGACACTTTGCAGTTGAACGGTTTTTCCGAGGCCCAGTTCCGGCTGGTGCATGGGGTGGCAGCACCCAAGCCGGGCGTGGCGATCTTTCCCAGGACAACGGGGGCTGCGGAATGGGGCGGCGAGGCGCGCTTTTTTCCCGACAAGAAGACGCTCGCCGCCGCGCGAAAGAGCAAGGAGGTTCAGGTGCTGGATTGCCACACCATCGCCGACTTGTCCGGAGACCGTCCCATCGACCTGCTGCACATCGACATCCAGGGGGCCGAGGCGGCCTTTGTCGAGGGCAACATGGAGCATATCTCACGTCATGTCCGCCGCGTGCTGATCGGCACCCACAGCCGCGCCATCGAGGGCCAGCTTTGCAAATGGTTCCTGTCGCACGGCTGGCAGATGGAAATGGAGCGCCCGGCGATCGTGACGATCAGCAACGGCATGCCCGTGGTGCATATCGATGGCGTTCAGATGTGGGCGAACGTCCCCCATGCGTAATGACGCAGACCGTACGCGGTGCAGAAAGGAGCAGCCATGATGGGAAAGCCGGTCTCCCCTTCCCTTACCCGTGAGTCGATCCAAGAGACCTATCGCCTTATCCTTGGCAGATTGCCGAGCGACAAAGAGGTTGAAGGGTGGCTGGCGCGTGCTGCAAATACTACGCAGGAAGCATTGCGTCGACAATTTCTGCTTTCAAATGAGTTCTTGCAGGGGCTGGAGAAAATCCGCCCCATAAACTGGACCCCAGCGAAGGGTCAGGTGGCCATTTTTATCCATATCCCCAAGACCGCAGGAAGCTCACTCAGAGCAATGCTGACTACTGCCTACTCTTCGGAGAAGATTCTAGAGTGCAACGATGTTGACATGTCTCAACTCCTTGAAATGCCCCTTGAACGACGAGAAGAACTGGGCGCTGTAATTGGGCACCTTACACCGGGTATCGGACGTCACTTCATAAAAAGAGTTGTATATCTAACCACGCTGCGTTCGCCAGTCGAACGAATCTACAGCTTTTATAGGTTCATTCGACGCCACTCTGACCACCCCGTATACGAATATGTGAGAGGGACCAACTTTGGCAGGTTCCTTGAGGTATCGTTGGGACACAATGATTTGCGTGCCGCTGTAGACAATGGCCAGGTCCGCTGGCTGGCGGGCGACATGACGACAGCAGCCTTCGGCGCAACGCCCACCCTCTTTCGCAAGGCCATTCACACCCTCTTTGCGCCAAATATGATCTTCGGCATCAGCGAGGAGTTTGAAGAGTTTATCGACCTCCTTGTGCAGGAAGGGATCATCCCGTCGATGAAAGAAGTGCGCGAGAATGCCTCGCCCGGCACAGAGGCTTCCTTGCAAGAGACGCTGGCCGAGATGACGACGGACCAGCGGACGCTGCTGGATGCTTTCACCGGCTGGGACAACCTGCTTTACGAAACCGCCAGGGCGCATGTGATCGGCAGCAAGATCGCCCGCGGGCAAGCATCCTCGTGACATGCCCCTGACCCGTGCCCAGGTCGATGCCGTGTTCCAGGCGCTGCTGGGGCGACGGCCCGAGAGCGAGGCGACCTATCGCTGGGGCATGGCCTATCCCCGGTTGTCGGCCTTCGTCCTGGATGTCGCGCGGTCCGAGGAATTCCGGCAGCGATCCCTGCATCACACCAGCCGGCCCGCTGCGATGCTGCCGCATGGGCAGGAGCGGATCGTCTTCCTGCATGTCCCGAAGTGCGGCGGCACCACGCTGCATGATCTTTTGGCCGGCTGGTTCGGTGCCGGGACGATGCATCCCGAACGGCACAATGCGCTGTGGCGCCATCCGGCCGGGCATCTGGCGGAAAAGCGTGTGTTCTCTGGTCATTACGATTATTACTCCACGCAACTGATCCCCGGCCGTCGCCGCCTGATCACTGTTCTGCGCGACCCGCGCGAACGGCTGGTGTCGCTTTACAATTTCCTGCATGCGCATCTCGATGCCGTGATCGACGGACAGGGCCTGGCGCTGGCGCGCCGCGCGGCCGATCTCGATATTGCGGCCTTCTTCGCCGATCCGTGGGTGCGGTCCCATCCCTGCATCGACAATGCCATGTCCCGGACGCTTTCCGATGTCCCTCAGGGCTGGGTCCGCTGGGAGGGGCCGACACCGCAAGGACCGTCAGAGGACCTTGACCGGATGGCCGGGCAGGCGCTGGCCAATCTGTTGGCCTTCGATTTCGTCGGCTTCCTGTCCGACATGGATGGCTCGGTTGCCCGGCTGGCCGATCTTCTGGGGCGGCCCGTGCCGCCACGGGTGGCGCGGGCACAGGCGCTGAACGACATTGCCGCTACCAACCCCAACCTGCGCGCCATGCCCCGCCAGGCCTTGTCCGCCGACACCGCCGCCCTGCTGGACGATCTGGTCCGGCGGGATGACATCCTGTATCACGCAGCCCGTGCCAAGTTCGAACCTCCCGCCCGGAAGGAGCCTGTTCCATGATTACCCCGATCCTGTTGTGCGGTGGCTCCGGCACCCGGCTCTGGCCCTTGTCGCGGCAAAGCTTTCCCAAGCAGTTCGCCGCCATCCTGGGCGAGGAAAGCCTGTTCCAGGCCTCGGCGCGGCGCTTCTGCGGCGATGGCTTTGCCGATCCGGTGCTGATCACCGGCAATGCATTCCGCTTCATCGTGCTGGAGCAGCTGGAGGATTGCGGCGTGCCCCCGGCCGCCGTGCTGATCGAACCACAGGGCCGCAACACCGCCCCTGCCGCCGTGCTGGCCGCGCTTCAGGTTGCGGCCCGTGATCCTGACGGGCTGATGCTGCTGGTGCCTTCGGATCATGCGGTGTCCGATCCGGCCCGGTTCCGCGCGGCGGTGGCCGCCGGGCGGCAGGCGGCGCTGGACGGGCGCATCGTCACCTTCGGCATCCGCCCCACCCGCGCCGAGACCGGCTATGGCTGGCTGGAAAGCGGCCCCCCCTTGGGCGAGGGCGTCAACATCCTGGCGCGTTTCGTCGAAAAACCGGATGCAGCCCGCGCCGCGCAGCTGCTGGCCGATCCGCGCTATCTGTGGAATGCGGGCGTGTTCCTGGCCCGCGCCAGCGTGATGCTTCAGGCGTTCCGCGACCATGCGCCCAATATTCTTTCGGCCGCCGAGGCCGCCTTTGCCGCCGCCCGGACCGATCTTGGCTTTACCAGGGTCGACCCGGACCTGTGGGACAGGGTGCCCGAGGAATCCATCGACTATGCGGTGATGGAAAAGGCCGGAAATGTCGCCGTGGTCGAATTCGACGGGCAGTGGAGCGATCTTGGCAGCTGGGAATCCGTGTTGCAGGAAAGCGCGCGGGATGCGGCCGGCAATGCGCTGTCGCCGCTGGCCACCGCGATCGGCTGCGAGGGCAGCCTGCTGCGGTCGGAAAGCCCCGAGATCGAACTGGTCGGCATCGGGCTGAAGAATGTCGTCGCCATTGCCATGCGCGATGCGGTGATGGTGGCCGATGTCAGCCAGGCGCAGAACGTCAAGCAAGCGGTGGCGGTGCTGAAGGCCAAGGGGGCCAAGCAGGCCCTGGAATTCCCGGTCGATCACCGGCCCTGGGGCTGGTTCGAGACGCTGGTTCTGGCCGACCGGTTCCAGGTCAAGCGCATCCATGTCCATCCCGGCGCGGCGCTCAGCCTGCAAAGCCATGTCCATCGCTCTGAACACTGGATCGTCGTCAAGGGCACCGCGCGGGTGACGGTGGGCGACGAGGTGCGGCTGGTGACGGAAAACCAGTCGGTCTATATCCCCTTGGGCGCGAAACACCGGATGGAGAACCCCGGCAAGGTGCCGATGGTGCTGATCGAGGTGCAGACCGGCAGCTATCTGGGCGAGGATGACATCATCCGTTACGAAGACATCTACGACCGGCGCTGATCCAGATGGCCCCCAAATTCGGCACTTCGGGCCTGCGCGGCCTTGTCACCGATCTGACGCCCGAACTGGTGGCGGATTACACCCGCGCCTTTCTGGCCGCCTGCCCGCATGGCGACGCGGTCTGGATCGGCTGCGATCTGCGGCCGTCCTCTGCGGCCATTGCGGCGGCCGTGGCGGCGGCCGCGCGGGCCGAGGGTGTGAAGGCTGTGCTGTGCGGCACCCTGCCGACACCCGCACTGGCGCTGGCCGCGATGGCGGCTGGACAGGCCGCGATCATGGTCACGGGCAGCCATATCCCGGCCGACCGCAACGGCCTGAAATTCTACCTGCCGGGTGGCGAGATCACCAAGACGGACGAGGCCGCAATTCTTGCCGCCCTTGGCCGGGTGCCGGGGCAAGGTGCCGGGGCAGAACGGCAGGCCGAGGCGGCGGCGTGCTATGTCAACCGCTATGCCGGGGCCTTCGGGCCGCAGGCGCTGGCCGGGTTGCGGCTGGGGGTCTATGAACATTCGTCCGTTGCCCGCGACCTGCTGGGCCAGATCCTGCGCGGCTGCGGGGCGGATGTCGTGGCGCTGGCACGGTCGGATGTGTTCATTCCGGTCGATACCGAGGCCGTCGATCCCGCCACCCGCGGCCTGCTGGCCGGATGGGCGGCAGAGCATGGCCTTGATGCGCTGGTGTCGACCGATGGCGATGCCGACCGGCCGATGCTGGCCGATGCCGCCGGGCGCATCCTGCCGGGCGATCTTCTCGGCCCGTTGACGGCGGTTTTCCTTGGCGCGGATTGCATCGTGACGCCGGTTTCTTCCAATACGGCGGTCGATCTGATGGGCCGCTTTGCCGTCAGCCGCACCCGCATCGGATCCCCCCATGTCATTGCGGGGATGGAGGCGCGGCTGGCCAAGACCCCCGCCGCCCGCGTGGTGGGATATGAGGCGAACGGCGGTTTCCTTTTGGGCTTTGCCGCCAATGGCCCGGCCGGGGAATTGGCCCCGCTGATGACACGCGACAGCCTGCTGCCGATCCTTGCGCCCCTGGCGCTGGCCCGGTCCCGCGGCATCGGGCTGGCCGATCTGGCCGCCACGCTGCCGCCGCGCTTTACCGCCTCGGACCGGCTGGAGGGGGTGGAGACGGCCCGAAGCGCGGCCTGGCTGGCGGGGTTGACCGCCGATCCGGCGGCAAGGGCGGGCCTGCTGTCCGCACTGGCGTTGGGGGCTGAGACGGGGCTGGACCTGACCGACGGCCTGCGGATGACCACGGCGGCGGGCGAGGTCTTGCACCTGCGCCCCTCGGGCAATGCGCCGGAATTCCGGGTCTATGCCGAAGCCGACAGCCCGGCCCGCGCGGCGGATATTCTTGCCGCCGCTCTGGCTGCGGTGGCGGGCGCGCTGGCGCAGGGCTGATCGCCGCTCGCGCCATCTGGGGCCTTGCTCCTCCGGCTAAAACCCCATCGCGCGCAGCACCCGCTCCGCCCGGTCGCCTGCATCGCCCAACGGGATCAGGTTCGCAGCCGCCCCCGCCGCCCGCAGCGCATCGGCCTGTGCGCCCAGATCGAAGGCATAGGTCGGCAGGCCGGTGGCCAGAGCCTCATGCGTGGCGAAGGAAAAGGTTTCTGGCCAGATCGACGGGATCAGCCAGCAGGTGATGCCATGCCGCGCCACCAGCGCGGGCAATTCGTCAAGCGAATAGCTGCCATGGATCACCGCAGGCCGCGCCAGCCGGAACGCCGGGTCCAACTGGCCGACCAGCACCAGCCGCGCCTTGCGGCGGCGCAGAAGGCGGCTGATCGCGCTGAGCAGCGCCGCCCCCTTTTGCGGCGCGATGTTGCCCAGAACGCCGATCACCGGCGGCGCATCGGGGCGCGGCGCGGGCAGGCGCGGCACCGCCTGCAACAGCGGATGCGGCCGGGTCATGATCCGCGCAGCGGGAAAGGCCGCCCCGACCAGCCGGGCCGAGGCATCGGAGAACACCGTCACCTCTTCGGCCGCCGCGACCAGCCTGCCCCAATCCGCCCGCCATTGCGCCAGCGGAACGCGCGTCCCATCGGGCCGCCGCGCGATATGGCGCGGGTCTGTCGTGGTTTCCGGCGGCGTGCCATTGAACCCGTTGTCCTGATCCAGCAGCGTGTAGGACGGGCTGACCGGCAGATAATCATGGATCAGCATGCCGACCGGATGGCCGCCCTCGGCCAGTTCCAGCAGGCGGCTGGGCAGTTCGGCGGGATCGCGGTCGCCCACACCGCAGGAATAGACGATGCGGCGGCGCGGCAGCAGTCCGACCAGCCGCCGGATCAGCGCAAAATCCTCGGTCGCCCCGGCGGTGATGCCCTGTCCGGTATGCAGTTCCAGCCGCCAGCGTGCCACACTGCCCACCCGCAGCACCACGCTGGCCCCGCAACGGCCCAGATCGGCCCGGATGCGGCGGTGCAGGTCCATTTCTGCCCCGCCGCCCAGGGCATGCGCCAGCGTGACGGTGATTTCCGCGCCGCTCCGTGCCGCCCAGGCCAGCCCCAGTGCCAGCCGCGGCCCGCGCAGCGGGTCTTCGGCGATGAAGCGCTGCACATCGCCGTCAAAGCGGGGATGGCGGGCAGACACCAGCGCGCCATTGCGGCGCAGCGCCTCGGCCTTGGCGGCCGAGCCGAAGGATTGCCCGCCGCGATGTTCGACGAACAGGTTGGGCAGGCAGAGATGCCGCCCGCCCATCGCCTGCACCCGCTGGCACCAGTCCACCTCTTCGCCATAGCCACGGCCAAAGACCGGGTCGAACTGCGGCAGACGGTCCAGCCAGGGCCGCGCGATCAGCATGCAGAAACCGACGCCGGTCGGGGCGGCGGGGGCGGGCAGCGCCCCCAGCGCCGCCGCCGTGCGGTCCAGCGCATCGCCTTCGCCCGGTGCCAGCGCCGAGGCGTGGCAGATCACCGGCACCGAACACAGCTCGGCATCGTTCGACATCGGGGTGACGCTGGCCACATCCGCAGCGGCCAGCGGGGCCAGCAGTCGTGCGGCCCAACCGGCGGGCAGGAAGGCGTCCGAATTCAGCAGCAGCACCGGATCGGGCCAGCCCAGCGCCCGTTGCAACCCTTCGTTGACCGAAGCGATGAAGCCCTTGTTTTCCTCATGCTCGATGATCTCGACCCGCGCGCGCTGCCCTTCGGGCAGGCTGTCGCGCCAGCGGTGCAGCAGCGGCCGCACCGCCGCATCGGTCGATGCATCCTCGATCAGCACCGCGCGCCACGGCAGATCGGTGTTCCGGGCCAGACGGGCCAGCACCTCGGGCAGCAGATGGGCCGCGTTGTGGACCGGCAGGATCACCGTGACCGCCGCCGGGGCAGGGCCATGCGCGGACAGCGGGCGCAGGCTGGAGGGTTCGATCAGCGCCTCGCCTTCGATGGCACCAAGGCCAAGCCGCTCTTTCACCTCGGCCCGCGCCGCCATGTCATGCGTGGTGAACCAGCGCCGCGCCGCCGGCAGCGCGCCGATCCCGGCAAGCACGAAGCCGGGGATCAGCAGCGCCCGGCCGAAGGCACGCCGCAGCGGGCTGAACGGCAGGACTTGCGCCGTTCCGCTGCCCTCCGCGCCCTGCCAGTGCAGGGACAACAGCCCCGCGCCATCGGGCAGCCGCAGGTGCAGCGGTCCGCCACCCGACGCCGCCTCGCGCCGGTAGCCGTCCAGTTCCGCGATGACCGTGCCGGGGGCTGTCTCGACGTCCACCGTCAGCCAGCCGCCCGCCAGTGACAGCGACCGGAGCGTCACCCCTGGGGCCGCGTGCAACCGTTGCCCCGCGGCACGCAAACGCAGGTGCCGCGCCGCATAGCGCAAGAAAAGCCGTTGCAGCCGCCCGGACATCCGATCCCCTTGCCCGCACCTGCGGACAAGGGCGATCTAGCGGGCGCGCCTTTCGCTGTCCATGGTCACACGAAGATGATGTCGTCGCTGAGGAGGTTGGGGTCTGTGATGCCCCTGACTTCGAGTGTCTGTCCGCCGAAGGTCAGCAGGATTCCGCCGGCTGTTGTGGTTGCGGTGGCCAGGATCTCGGCGATGCTCGGCGGGGGGCCGGCCCAGAGCGCGGTCGACAGCGCGATGGTGTCGATGTCGTTCTCGAAGCCCAGGATCGTGTCCTGCCCGGCGCCGAAGACGAAACGGTCCTCGCCCGCGCCGCCGACCAGCACATCGTTCCCGGCCCCGCCGTCCAGCGTGTCATTGCCCGCCACACCATCCAGCGTGTCGTTGCCCTCGCGGCCCCAGATCTGGTCGTGGCCGCCGAAGCCGACCAGCAGGTTGCGGCCCGCATCGCCCAGAAGCGTGTCGTTCAGGTTCGATCCGGCCAGGGTCTCGATGCCGGAATAGCTATCGC
>Ga0209570_1001194_pt1 | contig 16230 bp, 10 predicted proteins | sample EBPBio172007_DNA_FD_185861 | JGI IMG/M metagenome (GOLD analysis project Ga0209570, IMG submission 185861) | Wastewater treatment Type I Accumulibacter community from EBPR Bioreactor in Madison, WI, USA - Reactor 1_9/17/2007_ DNA (SPAdes)... | ecosystem: Engineered > Bioreactor > EBPR >... | reverse complement strand
ATGTTACGGTGTAAACGGGGTTGAGGATATCTGTCTTCAGTAAAATAGTGGATTGGTTTAATTGGAGCGAACGGAAGCATCAACGCTTGAGGCTCAGCTGAAAATTCATTCCATACTCTCAGGATGTCTTCTTTTGAAGCTTTACTTTTTAATTTTACCTGAATAGATTCGGTGTGTCCATCAAGAACAGGTACCCTGTTTGTGGATGCGCTGATTTTTATATCCCTCAGATCAATCCCTGAACCGTTAAATTTACCAAGTATTTTAAGTGGTTCGGTCTCCAACTTTTCTTCTTCACCGCTGATAAATGGGATAACATTGTCGGTGGAATCGAGTCCCGAAACTCCCGGATACCCCGCCCCAGAAAGAGCCTGCATAGTTACCACATTTACAGATTCCAGACCAAAATTATCAAAAAGTGGTTTTAATGCCATCACCATACCAATTGTTGAACAATTTGGGTTTGTAACGATAGCTCCGCTGTATTTCTGAGTCGTCAGCAGTTGAAGATGATCGCTGTTAACTTCGGGTATCAGTAGAGGTACATCAGGATCAAATCTGTGATTCCGTGAATTTGAAACAACGATATATCCTGCTTTTGCAAAATTTTCTTCAATTTCTCCTGCAACAGAAGAGTCAAGTCCTGAGAATACGATTCTGCTTTCAAACGGAGGTTCGCAGTTTTTCACTATCAGATCCCCAATCCCTTCGGGAATTGGTGAAGTCATAAACCAGTTAACTGCATCCTTATATTTTTTCCCAGCAGAGCGGTCGGAAGCTCCAAGTTCACACAATTCAAAATAAGGATGATCTTCAAGAAGTTGAATAAATTTTTGTCCCACACTTCCCGTGGCACCAAGAACAGCTACTTTAATTTTGGGCATACAATTCCAATTCTTGTTAAAAAGAAGATAATATTCGACTAAAAGCGGAAGGCAAAGATAGGAAATTACAGTTGATATCGAAAGGGGAAATGGCAGGTGTCAAAAATATCGGAGAAGAACCGGGTTATCTCTTGACTTTTGTCAAAAATGTGTTATTTTTGACAAAAGGTTATTTTGTAACCCGGAGGAGAAGATGGAAAAAATTGGTAACAGATTAAAAGAACTTAGAAAACTGTACAAGTTTACCTTAAAAGAGGTGGGAGAAAAACTTGGAGTGGATATTTCACTTATTTCAAGATGGGAGAACGATGAGAGGTCGCCAAATCAGCAACAATTGGTTGAGTTGGCAAAACTATTTGAGGTTTCGTTTAATTTTTTAATTTTGGGTGATGATTTAAAACCAATTAATTTCAGAACTCAATTGCCCAAGGAAACAGACGAATACAAAGCTCTCGTAAAGGTTTATATCCAGGCAAATGAGAATGCCGTGAATATTCGTAAACTTATAAAAAAGACAAAATCGAAGGTTTCCACAATCCACCCTTCTTACAATGTGGAATCAATCGAGGATATTCCTGATGTTGTAAGAGAAGTTCGTGATTTCTTCAAATTGAACAAAATCCTTTCTTATGATGAACTCAAAGAAGCCCTTAGAGAAAAGGATGTATTTGTCTTCGAGTGGCACATGCCGAATAAAATATCAGGATTCACTGTCCTCCAGGATAGTAAAGTAATTTATTTAAATCATTTACACACTATTGAGCGTAAACTATTCACGCTTGCCCATGAATTGGCGCACATTCTTTTACATGGAGATTCTGAAACTTCTTCCTTTGAGACAAATCTCGTTAGAAGATCAAAAGCTGAGAAGGAAGCGAACATTTTTGCTTCGGAACTTATATTATCAGAAAAAAAACTTCGGAAACTCTTGGCGAATTACGGGGCAAGATTTAAGAATCCATCGTTTTTAAGATCAGCGGCAAGGGTTTATAATGTATCTCCTGATTCCATGTTTTACAGGTTGCAGAAGATTGGATTCTTCAAACCATGGGAAAAGGCAGATTATATAAAGCCGTTTAAACCAACTGAAGATAAAAATGAATATCGTGTGACGGACATAGAATCACAGGTTGACGCAGGCTATTTTGCGAGACTCTATTCTGAATATATTGATGACGAGATTTCATTTGGTAAATTTCGAGACCTGTTGTTTACTGATGATAATTCACTGAAGACTCATCTCGAAAAACTTGATACCCTTTTTGAGGATACTTCTGGTGAGGTAAATCATTGAGTCAGGAGAAAAGGGGAATTATATTAGACACTTCTGTCATATTAAACTTATTTGAAAGGAAAATATTGAAAATTTATAGCAGTTATTGTTAGCAAATTGTGCAGTATTTAAAAACGCAAATTCTTTTTGTGGTAGGGAATACTGTTGAGCCCGACTGAGGAATGCTTTGCGAGTTGACAGCTAACGCAAAAAGTTGAATTCCTATTGTCTCTGCTACCAGTCCATCTCTATTTTCGCCAATATTCAGGACATTCTAACATATAGCCATTATTCTTGATGATAACAGAAGGTAACAAACTCTTCTGAAGCGTTTGCTTTCTTATATTGATTGTTGCTGTTGAAACCGTCTTTAACTCCTTAGAAACCCTTAAAGGTGGGAAAGCCGTTATCACTCGTTTATCTGGGAAAAGCATAAGTACTTTACTTATTGCGCCACTCAAATCAGAATCACCCGAGACAACAATCGCTGTGTCGTATTTGTCCAAATAAGCATCTACCAAAAGTTCAATTGCTAAATTGACATCTGTCTTCTTTTCACTAAACTCGTAATAATAAAAACCACAGTTTCGACAAGTCTTTTTTGTTGACATATAATTGCCGTAAAATATCTCCATGTTTTCTAAATTTTCAGTTGCCTCAATAAAAGCACCTTGTCTTTTTACTTTGTCCGGGGGATAACTGATTCTGGAAGTAAAATATTTAACTCCAATCAAAGTTTGGTCGTGCTTGAGCAAATTTTGACCAAGCTTTACTAGGTTCAACCAATATAGATCTTTTCTTTTGATCGCTTTTAAGCCGAAATATAGATTGAAGCCATCTATAAAGACAATCACTTTATTCATTTTTCACTTGCATATCTTAATAAAAAAATATAAATTTGCATTGTATTTAACCCCCCCTAAGATAGCATCTTAGGCCCAACGCCCCTTAACCGGGGCGTTTCTTATTTTAAACAGGACTTTTGTGTTCATTTTGTCGAGATCCATCAAATTATGTTGAAAATCTTTTCAATGATTTTCCTTAAATCTATTAACGTAACCACCGATTATCAGAGTAAAGAACTACTAATTCGCTTCATCACTCAATCTGTTCAATTCCTGCACTTTTTTACTGAATTGCGTATACCCTTTCGTTATGAAAATATTACAGATGGGGATAAGAATGTCACTCTCCAAAGATACTCTGAGGGCATCCATCAAATCAAGCATCTTTTCGATATCATAAAAAGTGTTACGAGAATCTGATTGCAGTGCAATTTTTAATAATTTGGAAGTTTCATCTGGTTTAGTGGTAGCAAAGGTAATTAGGTGGTTCAAAAAAGTAGTCGTTTTATGCTGAAAATGAAGGTATTGTGCAGTAGTTTTAAAACATTCAAAGCTCTCTTTATCCAAATCATGAAATAGAATAATCCAACCACCCAATAATCCTAAATGCTTATACTTTAATTCAACATCTTCATATAATTTAACTTTTTGGGTAAGAGTTAAAAACAATTCTCGAAAATTATCAAAATGTTCTTCCACTAAAAGCAAATTTTGTTTTCGTCCGATGAATTTGATCACTTCTTCAAGATAACGGGGATTATTCGAATCCAATATGGATTTCATTAAAGAATCATCGCTAATTAAAGGCTCCTTCCCTTCAAGGTAGACCAAACTTATGTGAGCAATTTTTCTATTCTCGACAGTATCATCTTCGAACGAATAGTTTAATGCTTTTGTATACAGTCCATGTCTCTTCAGGAGTTCATAAGTTCCGGAGTACAAATTACTTCCAAAAAATAAATATCCCTTCATCAAATCTATCCACCCTTCATCACTATAACCATCAAATTTAGCAATCAAAAACTCGACAAAAGCAGGTTCCTTTGAAAAAAAGTTGGGTAAATATCTGCCAAAACTGAAATGGAAAGCATTACAGTTCCGACAGTTTTCAAAATATTGAGATATCTTTAACTTAACTGCCTCTTTCTCACTCTCATCACTCCATAAATTGAGATGGTGAGATTGTAGAAACCATAAAAACCATATTGAATACATCTTAAAATCAATTGAATTATACATTGAGAATATTTTGTCAGTTATATCAGGTGAAGAAAAGTGTCTCTCAGATAGAAGAAAATATGTCAATATTTTATTGACCGCCTGAGCATTTTCAGCAGATATATTTCGAGAACCTAGTGCTAATTCCATTATGTTCAATGCAGCACTTAATACACTTTCAAGGTTCCTGGTGTCATTATCGGAAACTGATTTTTCATTCAAACTCCTCAACAGAACATCAATGTAGTGTAATACTTCTTCCCATGGGAAGTCATCACGGTTTTGAGCCACCCCAAATAAACCCATCAAAAGAGAGTATTGAAAAGTGGGATTCAATTCAAGCAATACCATAATATCAGTTAAGTATTTTTCAGGATTTGTTGAAACATCTTCTCTCAATGAATTTGAGAAATCCATTTTGTCAAGTTGTCTTCCATTGGCTCCAATAGTACTAACTGAATTTAATTTGTCAATGACTGCGCGGATTTCAATCTCTCTGAGGTCATAAGTACTCTGATAATTGGCTAACTCATCATCATGTTCCATCCAATTAGTAAAACCTGGATGCGAAAGAGAATCCGGGTTTATTTTGCAGTATTTGTTATATAACTCGTCAATGTTGCAATCCTTGGTCCCCAGCAGGGCAAACAACCACTCTTTTTTTAAGTTAACCTTATACCTGAATAACTCCTCCTTGTCGAGTTTTATTCCAATAAGATTTCTAAATGTTTGATTTTCAATCCAATCTACCAACTTTAGAATATCAGTCTGCTTTAGGAGAATAGAATTTTGTTTTAACAACGCGAAAGTTTCATATTTAATAGAATAGTTATCAAGCGGGTTTTCTTCAAGGTTTAGAAACAAATCTCCAAATTCATAAAATCGCATACCAATCATAAAAACTGCAACTCGTTGAAAAATTTGATGATTGCTTTTAATGTAAAGTTTTAATTTGTCTCTAACAAAATTCACAGGAGATTTTAATAGACATCGAGTCCAAAAGGAGACTAAAAGTTGTTCAAGTTCAAAATAGTTATCGTCTGAGTAAGTAAGTGTTATTTGAGGAATTAAATAGACACTGAAGGAATCGACATCAGAATTGATTATTTCATCAATTATGTTTTCGCAAATTTCTACACCATCTTCCTTTAATATCTCTGAAAGTAGCTCTGAGTGTTTTTGAAAAAATTGTTCAAGGGCATAGCTATCCATTCTAGAATAATGACTGGAATAACTATCTTCATCTCTCTTTTTGGAGGGTTGGAGTAAAACCTTTGTCACTTCAGTTAGAATAGGTTTGGCATTCTCCTGTTCGGATAGTAAAATTTTTTCGATTCCTTGAGACAATTTATAAGAAAGGAAAGAGTTATTCCAGTTTGTGTTGAGGCAATTATCAATGTAATTTATCCACTCCACTTTTATTTTCGAAAAAGGCAAATTGAAAATCAATTCTACTAATGCAAAGTCGGTCTTATAATTCTCCAAGTGGTTATCTGTGATATGATTAATAGCCTCATGGGAAATTTGGACAATTCTCTCCCAGTAAATTTCCTCGTTTAGTATCTTGTTTTTAAGTGTGCAATTTATGAGAAATCCAACAACTTCCCATTGTTCAACTATAGTATCACCCTCTTCGTTTTTTGTTGGTTCTGGCATATTTAGAGGATTAAAATACCCTCGCTTTTCTAATTCATCAAACCATTCGAATGGAATCTCAGCGGTGGAAAGTTTATAAAAAAAATATTTTCGTGCAGTTCCATCCGATTCGATCGCTTGAAAGACACTAGATATTTTTTCGGGGGCAATCATCTCACCACCTCATCGATTAATTCAAGTGCATCCGATTTAAGTGTAGTGTTAGCATGAAGTGTTGAAACCCATTCATGAATAACATGGCTTAATTGTTTAAATCCAATCCTATCGAGACTAAACGGAATAATTTTGATATTCATAGAATCGTAATAAGATTGTTCCAATTTAAGATAATCTTGTTCGGATGATAAATAACCGTTTAATAAATACATTGGTTCTACAGAAGGATTTTGGCACTTTTGGAATAAAAATTCCAAGATCTCCAATTCACCTAATCCATATCCTAAAAATAACACTGTATTGTTGTTGAAGATATTACTTAGGTTCCCAACAAATTCGGAATTCGAGTATCGTTTAAAGTAACTCGGAAGGTCAAATACCAAAGTATCAATGTCTAAGATTGAACCATGTATGTGGAGTAATTCGCTCATCTCCAACTGTCGTAAATTTATAGATTTGAGATTGCGGATTACTTTTATCTCCTCAAATAATCTACTAAATTTATCATCAGCATTAGTCGTAACGTATTTAGCCTGCAAAGAAAATAGTTCCATGTATATCAAATTATCTTTACCGGATTTATCACCCACATCCAATGCTTCTTTCAAAACATCATAAAAGAGGCTCTCTTTTTCTTCTCTCTCAAGAAGTTTTTTACAGATGGTTATAATTTTTCGATGATCGCTAATTTGAGATAATTTGTACTTAGTGTTATAGTTAATCAATCTTCCATTCTTCTCAGATATCGCTTCATGGCATTTATTAATGAGTTCATGAGCTAATTCGTCCCATCCTTTACAACCAACCAGTCGAGATACACCTGCACCAATAAATATCACGAGTCTCTTTTTATTGTAGGCTTCAATTATTTGAGAAGGAATTTCGGGATACTCAACAATAGGCAAAACTTTTTTTTGCTCCGAATCAATCTTTGCCATCAGACTCTTCCCTTTATTATATTAATCTGATTTAGTTCTTTAACTTTATTCATCTTCTTAATGATTGCGAAATCTGATTGTATAATTTAACTGCTTGTTCCGTTTTTTCATCTGCTTTTCAATTGCTTCATTTTTTTTGTATTATTTATTAAATACTGCACTATTTAAAGAGAAATAATCCTTTTGATAATAGAAGACAAATATATTGAAAATTTTTTATTAATTCGGTTAAAGCAACGGAAAGGGGAAATGGGTTCTGTCAAAAGATAGCATCTTAAGCCCAACGCCCCTTACCGGGGCGTTTCTTATTTTAAACAGGATTGTTAAATTGAAAAGTCGGGGTTACCCCCCAAAAACGACATCTTTGTATGTGTGGAAGCCGGATTGTTTTGTGAGGAGAAATTTACAAGCCTGGAGGATGCCTTCGGCGAGGAATCTTCTGTCAGTTGCTGAATGGGTTAGTGATAACACTTCGCCACTGCCTGCGAAAAAGACGGTGTGATCACCGGGGATATGACCCAGCCGCTGGGAGGTAATCGGTACTTCCTTTTTTAAGGCATCTTTTATCATTAGTGCAGTGCCCGAAGGTTGGTCTTTTTTGTGCCGGTGATGCATCTCTGAGATAGCAGTATCCCAATCGGGAAGGTCTGAAGAGAGTATTTCGGCACATTTAAGCAGAACCTGAATGCCTTTGGAATAACTAAAACTTTGAACGACCGGGATTTTATCTCCAAGTTTTTTCAGGAGATTAATCTGTTCCGAAGAGAGTCCGGTGGTTCCGGAGACCAAAGGGCAATTAAATTTTTCGACATAATATAAAACGGTATCAAAAACCTGGGGTTGCGAAAAATCGAGCAATATTTCCGGAATTCCATCCTGTCTCATACCATCAAGATCAAGAGTGAAGACAGCAGTGTGTCCCTGTTCGGAGAAATATTTGATGATCTCCTGACCCATTTTACCGGATGCGCCAATCAAACCATAATTCATGATGTTCCTTTCAAAAAATTTGTAACACTAATTTGAAATTATGCAATTTTTGGGAAAATAATTGAAAATTTTGTTCCTTTTCCTTCGGAGGAAGAAATTGCGATGTCGCCACCCAATTTATGCACAAATTCGTAAACCAGAGAAAGCCCGATGCCCGAACCTCCCTCACCCTCAGTTCCTTTTGTGCGGTTGATGTTTTTATTTTCAAGAATTTTTTCGAGGATAAGGGGGTTCATGCCAATTCCATTATCTTCAACTTCGAGATGAACGGAATCGTGGTTTTCGAACCATTTTAAAGAAACATTGCCTTCTCTGTTTGTAAATTTTAAGGAGTTGCCAAGAAGATTCCGCAAAATTGAATAGATCAGATTCTGATCTGTATTCATCGTTAATTCTTTTGGCACATCCATAGTCATCGTAATCATTTTCATTTTTGCAGAATGTTTTAACAAGTCGATGGCTTTTTGTGATATGGTCGAAAGATTTATAACCTCAAATTTTGGTTGAATGATTTTAAGATTTGATTGCGACCATTCAAGCAGGTTCTCCAAAAGTTGATAATTATTTAGTGTCACATGTTTGATATTGTTAATGAAGTTAAGTTTTTCTTGATCAGTAAGTGTATCAAAATCGTCGAGAAGCATTTCAGAGTATCCGAGAACAACAAAAAAAGGATTTTTGAGATCGTGGGCAATAACTCTAAAAAGTTTATCTTTAAACTGGTTGATCTCTCTCAATTCGTGGTTCAATTTCCGTTTTTGACGGTAGGCATAAAAAACAAAAATAAAAAGCCCGGCAACCACAAGGATAATAAGGTAGAGATAGGTTGTTTCCTGTTCCTTGTTTGCGAGTTGAATCTGGGCAAGTTCTGCTTCCCGTTCGGTTTGCTCATTTTTGTAAACAGCTTCAATTTGTGCACTTTTTTCGAGACCCTCGAGGGCTCTGATTGAGTCTTTCATCTGCGATGCAAGTTGGCTATAGTTAAATGCATTTTTGAAATCGCTTTGCAAACCGTAAAACTCTGATGCGGCATTATATACAGTAAAAGAGAAGTAGAACGACTTAATGGTTTTTGCAAGAGCAACAGCTTTGTCGAGGTAGTTTTTACCCGATGGGAAGTTGTTTAATCTTGCCTGGATAAGTGCTATCTGGCAATAGTCTGAAATAATCGCCACATTTTGATTGATTTTACTGTTAATCTCAAGTGATTTTAGCCGATAATTCAAAGCTTCATTAAAATCGCCTCTTGCGAAAAAGATCGTTGATAAACCTCCGTAGGCGAACGCCATTCCAATTTCTTCGTTTCGCTTTTTATGTTCGTCGAGGGTGTAGAGATAAATTGAATACGCCTTTTCATAGTCTGCGAGTTCAAAATATACTTCAGCAATCCGCACTTGAGCAGTAAGTTCCCCCGGTTTGTCACCAATTCTTTCTCTTATATCGATAACTCGTTGCAGGTATTCGATAGCCCGTTTATAATTTTTCTGGTTGCTGTAGAGCACCCCGAGGTTAAGGGCACAAAAAGCCATCCCGGCAGAGTCTTTTAACTCTTCAAATATTTTAAGACCTTTAAAGGTTTGTTCAATTGCAAGAGAGCCGTTACCCATAAGCCGGTGGAGACTTCCGAGATTATTGTAGGCATGGGCGAGTTGAGTTTTGTCGTCATACTTTTTTGCAGCTTCAAGTCCTCTTGAAAAGAATGACAGGGCTTCTTTATAGTCACCAAGATTTCGGTAAATCACGCCAAGATAATTTAAAGCGAGAGGTTTTTTTGTAAAAAATTCGTTTTGTTCTATGGTCCGGAGAGCCAGTTTCCCCGCTTTTATGGAGAGCTGGGGGTGATCTCCTCTGTTCTTCCAGGTAAATTCGAGGTAAAGGTCAATTTTGTCAGAGTCATGGAGCGTTACAATTTTTTTCTCCAGATCTTTCCAAACATCCTGTGCGAAGAGGGAGGACGAGAATAGGAGAAGAAAGAATATTTTTATAGTGAGGGTTTTCATTTGAATACCCGTTACGGATTTTCTTCGGTTTGTTGATTAAGGATGATACGAAATGCCCTTGCTCCGAGAGCAATGATATCGTCGCCGGGCAGGAATTGGGGAGTGTGCAATCCAAATCTCTCACCTTTTGAAGTGCCAAGCCAAAACATGAAGGAGGGGTATTTTTTGCTAAAAAAGCCAAAGTCCTCACCTGTGAACCTGCTTCCACAGTCGATAAACTTAAAGTCTTTTTCGAGCGCAGGTTTTAAATCATCATACAGTTTATCGTTTACGGTAACTTCTACATAAGGGTTGTTGTCGTGAACAACTTCACATTTTACTTTAGTCTCGTTTTCAACTTCGATACCGATTCTAAAAAGTTCGTCGAGGAACCATTTAAAGTCTTCGATTTTTAAAGCTCTCAAAGAGCCATCAAATCTGGCTGTTGGGGGAACGATATTTCTTGCGATTCCGGAAGTGATTTTTCCATAACCAAAAAGGATTTTTTTACCTGAAGAATTAACCGTCGCCTTGGCTTTTTGGAGGAATAACATCAACCCGTCAAATGCGTTTATTCCGTTCTGCGGAAATGCAACATGCGACTGCTTCCCGGTGAAATTGATGCCAATTGCATTCGAAGCTGCAAAGAGAGTGCCTTTGGTGGATGCTATTACACCAGCGTCAAAATCGTCGTTTACATGTAAGGCAAAAGCTTTTGTGATTTTGAATTTATCAAGAAGACCCGTTTTTATAAGGATATCGGCTCCGCCACCCCCTTCTTCAGCCGGCTGGAAAACAAAAATCAGGTTCTGTTTAACTTTATCGTTAACCACTTCTTTCAAGAATTGATAGAGGATTGCAGTGTGGACATCATGTCCGCAAGCGTGCATTTTTCCATTTGCAGAGGCAAACGGAATCCCGGTTTCCTCAACAACTGGAAGTGCATCAATGTCGGCTCTAAAAAGGAGGTAGTCGCCTGAATTCACAGTATATTCTATCACAAGCCCGGTCGGGGTTGGAGTGTGAATAACAACTCCCGGAATTTTTTCAATATTTTGCTTTAATAGCCGGGTTGTTTCGAATTCCTCGAACATAAGTTCAGGATTTGCGTGAAGTTTGTGTCTCAATTCAATTGGTGACATCATTGTGATTTCCTGATTTTGAGCCTGTGCAAGGGCAAAGAGGAGAAAGGGAAGAAATAGTTTGTACATGTTTTATTTTCTAAATATTTCAATCTCCAATTTAATGAGAATTAACGAATTAAACTTGAATCGTTTATATCATTTTTTCTCAAAAGTAAGAGAAGCGGAATTGATACAATAACGAAGGCCGGTCGGTTTTGGTCCATCGTTGAACACATGTCCCAAATGAGCACCACATTTATTGCAAGTTACTTCTGTGCGCACCATTCCATGGGAATAGTCAGAAGATTCGGCAATTGCACTTGAATCACCAGGGGCGTAAAAACTTGGCCAGCCGCAGTGAGCGTCAAATTTTGTTATCGATTCAAACAAAACTTCACCACATCCCGCACATTTGTAGGTACCGGTTTCTTTGTGATCCCAAAATTTTCCGGTATAAGGGCGTTCCGTTCCTTTTTCACGCATAATGTAATATTGTTCATCTGTGAGGATTTTTTTCCATTCAGCTTCAGTTTTAACTGTTTTATCTTTCATCTGGTCTTCGGATTTGTTGTTTTTTGTTGAATCATTTAATGCCATAAGATGCGACTTTACGATTTTCTGCTCTGCATGTTTGTTAACAGCTATCACAGCTGCAAAGGCAACAAACAGGATCAGTGAACCGATAAAAGCGAGATGTTTAAACATTTAGGTCTCAATTAAGCTGGTGAAAGCACCGGATATGGATTTAATGGTTCCGGAATTATGTTTCCTAAATTTACCACATATTTTATTCATTTAATATGTAAAAATATTGGATATTCTGAAATATTTTTTTAGCCTAATAAATTTAAGTAATTAAGGTTAAAGTGCTAAAATTTTTTACATATTAAGGTAATGATCAATCAAAAGTCTTGTAAAGAGACAAACAACCTTAATTATTAAGGTAAATTGCTGTTTTTATCTTGTGTAAAAATGATTTAAGTTTACATACTAAATAAAGAAAATTGAGATCAAAATGAATACTAATTTATTAAATCACTGTAACCGGCTCATTGAAGAGAAGGGAATACAGGTTATCGACCTTAAAAGTATCGATCTTACCGGCAGACTCCATCATATTTCACTTCCAGTAAGGAAAGGGATATTGGAAAAATTAATGTCTGAGGGAGTTGGTTTCGACGCTTCAAGTTACGGATTCTCAAAAGTTGAAAACAGCGACATGGTTCAGATTCCAGATCTGTCAACTGCTGTTATCGACCTTTTCAGGGATGCCCCAACACTCAGTTTTTATTCCACAGTTCACCTTACTGATGAAAAAAGATCTCCATTCCCACAGGATGGAAGATATATGGCGAAAAAAGTGGAAAAATTACTTCAGGAATATACCGATGCGGACAAATCGATGTGGGGTCCCGAGTTTGAATTTTATATCTTCTCCAAAGTTAAATATGACACAAGAACCGCCTCATCATATTATGAACTTGAACACGCTGAAGAATTCCACAAAAATGCATATCACGCTGCAAATCCATTTGATGTTTATGATGATTTCAGAGACGAAGCTTGTCGCCTGTTAAATCAGGTGGGTGTTGATGTAAAATATCACCACCATGAAGTAGGTGAGAGAGGTCAGCAGGAGATTGAAACATATTTTTCCGATCTGCTCACCACAGCGGATTATATCGTAACATCAAAATATGTTTTGATGAATTATGCACGGAGAGAGAACCTGTTCATAACATTTATGCCAAAACCGATGTATCAGCAGGCGGGTAATGGAATGCATGTTCATCTTTATCTCACAAAAAATGGGAAAAATGCATTTTATGAAAAAGGGAAATATGCCAATCTGAATGATCAGGCAAGATATTTTATGGGTGGTATCCTGAAACATGGCGCAGCTCTCTCTGCATTCACGAACCCTTCAACAAACTCATATAAAAGACTTGTGCCCGGATTTGAAGCACCCGTAGTTCTCACTTATGGACAGGGTAACAGGGCATCTGCAATCAGGATTCCAAAATATATCAACAATCCCGATGAGACGAGGTTTGAATACAGACCTCCTGATGCTACTGCAAACCCATACCTCTGTTTAAGTGCAATACTTCTCGCCGGCATTGATGGCGTGGTTAATAAAATTGACCCTGAAACCGAAGGTTTTGGTCCATCAGAAAAACTTGACATGAGTGATAAAAACCGCGATAAATTGAGTTTCCTTCCAAGAAACCTCGATGAAGCTCTTGATGCTCTTGAACTGGATAATGAATTTCTAAAACGCGGTGGAGTTTTCACTGATCAACTGATTAAACAGTGGATGAAAATTAAACACGAAGAGATTTCAGCGATTGGCACCATGCCTCATCCGTTCGAATTCAAGATGTATTTTAATTTATAATATTTTTTATCCGCCGGATTAACTGCGGAGATCAATACAGGCAGGACTCAGGTTTCTCCTCGAAACTGTTTAGACAGTCCTGCCTTTTTATTATTGCAACTTCCCCAAAACGACCCGGGTTATACCTTTTAAATCACAAAATCAGAATATATTAATAATCTTTTGGGATAATACTTGACTGACATTAAAATTATTGCTAAATTGGAATCAGGTTTTGTGAGGTTTAGTTAACAATTTTTTTTCATTAGTCCTGGAGGTAATTCTTTTTAGAGATTATAATTAATAATAATCCGGAAAGTCGTGTAAGCCATTCTTCCAGGTTAGGACTGAGGTACGAATTTAAGCAGGCATAGCACCTGCATATTCAACTACCGGCTTTCCGTTATTATTAAACTCCCCAAAGCAAACCTGCTCTAAAATCCCTTCATATCTTTTTCGTCCGGTATTTTCATACCAAATCCAATTGATATTTACTAAATAAGATTCCACAACTGCGAATTGCCCTGAAATGTTACGCACTTTTCCGGTTTAGCAATTGAATGTTGTAAATCTTTCTGAATTTTAATAATAAAACAGAAGAGCAGCAGATGAAAATTATTGTAGCGGTAGCCCTTTTTATATCTTTTTCAAATTTAACCTATTCTCAAACCCATGATCCAAACATTTGGATGACAGATGGAATTGTAAATGCCATCGTTCAAACAGGTAACACTATCTACATTGGTGGAAATTTCGATTATGTTGGCAGATATACGGGGCAGGGAACCGAGTTAAGTATTTCCACCGGTGAACTAAACACCTCGATGCCCAGGGTGAATAATGCTGTAAACAGCGTAATTTCTGATGGAAGCGGGGGTTGGTATATCGGGGGCAATTTTACCAAAGTTGGAGGTCTCGTCAGAAACAACCTTGCTCACATTAATTCTGATGGAACGGTTGATCCCAATTTTAACCCGGCACCAAACAATACAGTCTATGACCTCGAATTGGTTGATGGTGTGCTCTATGTTGCGGGGAATTTTAGCAACATCGGGGGTTTAGCAAGGGGGAAGATAGCTGCACTGGATCCGACAACGGGTGTTCCAACTTCATGGAATCCAAATGCCGGGGCTTCGGTTAATAAAATTGTTGTTAGTGGAGGGACAGTTTTTCTTTGTGGAGGTTTTCGTACACTTGGGGGCGTCCCCAGAAACTATATAGGAGCGGTTGACAAATCCACGGGTGCTGTTTTAGGTTGGGATCCTAACTCCGGCTCAACGGTTAGATCCATAGCACTTAGTGGAAACACCATATATGCCGGTGGATATTTTACAACAATGGGTGGTCTGGATCGAAATAAATTAGCCGCAATTGATGCAACTACAGGAGCCACCACTTCTTGGGACCCAAATCCTGATAACAGTGTTGAAATGTTGGAGGTGGAAGGGAACACACTTTATGTAAGCGGATATTTTGATAATATTGCCGGCACGCCACGAATTAATTTAGCAACATTTGATGCTACTACCGGAACAATAACAGGTTGGACTCCAAATCCTGATGGAGTGGTTGAAAACATTGTGTTTTCTGGCGGAATTGCATATCTGGGTGGCTGGTTTCAGAGTTTTGCGGGTCAAACCAGACTTAGAGTAGCGGCTGTGGATGTGGCAACAGGTAATCTTACCTCTTGGGCTGCACACGCTGAAGTTGCAGTTTTATCTCTTGCGGTTGATGGAACAAATCTTTATGCGGGGGGCAATTTTAATTCAATTGGGGGTGTTTTAAGAAATAGAATTGCAGCTTTGAATGCATTAACCGGGGAAGCAACCAACTGGTACCCTGACAATGACGGAATTATTTACTCATTAGCAACAAGTGGTACTAATGTATTTGTGGGGGGAAGTTTTTCGAATATTGGTGGTCAACCTCGTAATTATTTGGCAGCTCTCGATGTTACTACCGGGTTGGCTACAGGTTGGGACCCATCACCAAATTTATCTGTGAGATGTCTGCATGTAAATGATGGAAAATTATATGCCGGAGGGAATTTTACGACAATCAGCGGGCAGACACGAAACAGACTTGCAGCTTATAATATTGCAGACTTGAGTCTAACCGATTGGAATCCAAACGCCAACAATGCGGTATATTCAATTAATATATCAGGAAGTCAAGTTTATGTGGGGGGTGTATTTTCCAGTATTGGTGGACAGACAAGAAATTACATTGCATCATTAAATATCTCAGATGGACTCGCAAATTCGTTTAATCCAAATGCAAACCATTTTGTTTATTCCATTGCTGTAGATGGAACAACTATATATGCCGGTGGGAATTTTACAACAATCGGTGGACAGTCCAGAAATTACATTGCAGCTTTAAATTCTTCAGATGGAACTGCGACATCCTGGAATCCGGGCGCAAACGAGAGTGTTGAAGCAATTACTCTGAGCGAAACACAGGTATATCTGGGAGGAGCTTTTACAACAATTGCCGGAGTGACAAGGAACTATATTGGCTCAATTAACAAATCAGATGGAGGACTTGCCTCGTGGAATCCAAATGCGAGCCATTCTGTAAATGCAATAGCAATCGATTATGACCACTCAAGAATTTTAGTCGGCGGGAATTTTTTTGATATTGCAGGTGAAGCAATTCATGGATTTGCTGCCCTTTCCGACCCATCTGATCCCGCTCTTCCTGTGGAACTTGTTTCATTTTCTGCAAAATATCTAAGCAATGCAGTTCAACTCTCGTGGCAAACCGCAACAGAAGTGGATAACTACGGCT